>Ga0066639_10002174_pt1 | contig 17226 bp, 14 predicted proteins | sample CryGeyCG2114_010_2_FD_59504 | JGI IMG/M metagenome (GOLD analysis project Ga0066639, IMG submission 59504) | Groundwater microbial communities from aquifer - Crystal Geyser CG10_big_fil_rev_8/21/14_0.10 | ecosystem: Environmental > Aquatic > Deep subsurface > Groundwater | place: USA: Utah...
CAAACGAAAGAGGGCTCTCACTGATTCTTCAGTGCCTGAATGATATTTGATAAGGTCTTGAAAATAAGAATACGCAAGATCAGATTTCCCTACATAATCTGCGGCGTGAGCCGCATAGGATAACATCTGAGTCGATGCCCCTGCGTCTTCCATTTTTTTGAGTCCACTTTTAGCTAGTACGACAACATCTTCATAGAAACCGCCGCGAAAGGCACGCTCCACCCAAACTCTAATGCGCTCACCATCAGCAGAAATCATTTCAGAAATGATACGCTCACGTAAAGAATTGTATGAGTCACCCTTGCGAGCAATACTTAAATAAATTTCTTGAATTCGATTGGCTGCCCATTGGGCCCTCACTCCACCAGGAAAACCATTGATCAAATCCACACCATCTTCAACGGCAGAAACTAAATCTCCCGTACGAAGTGCCTGCGACATTCTCTCATAGAGTTCTTTTTCCTTAGGAGCCACTTCCAAAGACTGAGCTGCATCAGACAGTGTCACTGACGGAGCACTAGGGGCAGACTCAGGAGATAGTTTTAACAAACCCAACACAGTATTGAGTCTCTCACGTAAATCTTGGGTTTCTTTTTCAGATAAGCTCCGACGAAAATACATCACAGCTTGTTTGAGCCTTTGCCGAGCGAAAGCCAACTCTCCGGCCACACGAAACATCTTTGCTCTTTGAGAGGTGTCCATCCAATCAATATTATTCATGGCCTGATCCAAAACTTTTTCAGCCAAATTTCTATCCATTTTTTGCAAGCGCTCTAGTCTTAAAAAATACATATCCACAAGAGCTGAACGCAGTTGTGCAGTGTAGGGCCCTTTCAAAAGATAATCCTTTTGCCCTTCAATGCTATGAATGAGCTTCTCAATGCCCCCCTGCGATGGCTGAGATGATTTCATGTAGCACCTCGCAAGTTCCACCCAAATCCACGGACGAAGGTCTTTTTCTTTTTTCACTGCTCTTGTTGCAGCAGATTCACATTGTGAAGACTGACCTTTTTGACTGTACCACTTGAGCTGTAATAAGGGATGAGACGCAATAGGCGCTTTAGACACTTCTGTCAATGTCGTTCCTCGAAGAATTTTATCCCGAGAAGTCAGAGTTATGGACCAGGCCTTTGCTCCAAAAGCGGTAGACAAAATAAAACAAATCAGAGACACCTTAGTATAAAACATAGGAACAATTTCACCCATTCTGTGGAACTTTGTCCATCAATTTGAACGGTGAGTTATGCAACAAAAAAATTATATCACGCCACAGGGGCTAGAAAAATTGAAGTCAGAGCTGAGAGAGCTCAGAGACGTCGAAAGGCCAGAAATAGTACGCACTGTCGCGTGGGCCGCCTCTAATGGAGATCGCTCTGAAAATGCAGACTACATCTACGGAAAAAGACGTCTACGTGAAATTGATCGTCGTATTGAGTTCTTAGTAAAGCGTCTTGAGAAAGTGATTGTGATCAACCCTGGGGAACAAAAATCTGATAAAATACTTTTTGGAGCTACAGTAACACTCATTTATGAAAATGGAGAAGAAAAGGTCTACTCCATTGTGGGCGAAGATGAGGCGGATATTGAGAGTGGGCGCATTAGCTGGAGATCTCCACTGGCCCAGCAGCTTCTGAATAAATCCAGTGGTGACAGCTTTGTCTTTCGCTCCCCTGGCGGAGAACAGGAACTGGAAATCACCAACATTAATTATGTTACTCTCCCGTAGTTTTCATTATTTATCTCACTCTGAGATTTTTTCCTTTAAGGCTATAGTCTAGTTTTCTAAAAACCGATGAGTGATACGGCATTGGTTTTTTGTAAGGGGAAGAGTGTGCGAAAAATTTCTCACTTTACATTTATGGTAGCTCTTTTTATTGGAGGGTCTCCCCTATGGCTCACCATGGGCTTAAATCCAAATTCTCAAACTCATTTAGATGTATGGCTTTTTAATATCGCCTGTGGGCTCGCAGGCTATTCCTTAATAGCCCGTCAAAGGCTCATGGGACAACTTGCCTATACTTTATGGATATCTGGTTCCGTCTTGTACTTGGCCTTATATTCAGAAGCCGTGCGCGGAACTCATGAGATGATTTTACCGTTTTTTGCATTGGCCTTCATCGGCCTACACTATCGTACACTCAAACTCACTGAGCCATACCAGCAGCCCCATGAAATTCTGGTGAATATAGCTAAACGCTACCAAACCCAAGTAAAAGCCAAAATTGTTTCTAAATCCTATAATCTCACTGGGCTTATCATGAACATCAGTGAATCGGGTTGTTTTGTACAAAATATTTCCCATGTGCCCCTAGGAGAAATTATGGGTATGGACCTAGAGTTTCAAGGGCAAAAGCTGCATGCCATAGCTCTTGTTGTACGACAAAGTCGCCATCCAATGGGAATCGGTTTCATGTTCTTAGCCGCCACAAAAGAAGAGAAAAAGTCCATTCGACGCCTAGTGGAGAGAATTGATCAAATGAATAAAGCCCCTGAGATCGTCTCATTTGATATTAAGAAAAAAGCAGCTTGAATCATAAAGCGATCTTACATCTCGCTTTCTGACCAGGGCCTCTCATCACGAATTTTAAAAATTGGATTTTGCGCTTTAGAACTTATTTGTCTCCGTAAAGATTCTTTTTTCTTCTTTTCTCTCAAAAAACTATGACGTGCTTTTTGTTTTTCCATTTCCAGTCGATTTTTTTTCGCTTCATGTTTTTTTTCAGCCCGTATTAACTCTGTATCTGAAGCTATGGATCGCTTTTGATATTTATTTCTCACATAATTAGCCCTTAGTTTTTCTTGGGCTTTCTCTTTTGCTTTTTTTTGTTTAAGAAATTCTTTTCGCGCCTTATCAGAGATTCGTCTCCGTTTTTGCACTTCTTTATACCTGCTCAAATAATCTTTATTTTGCGCTTCCAAGGAGTCAAAATCCTGAGCCTTTACGGAACCAGAAAGCATGGCAATAATAAAAAGAAAATGAGCCCACTTCATAACTTCTTTTCGGCTACTACATGGGCTTCAGTGGAGTCTAGGATTGTGATGAATCTGTCTTAATGTGACACACTTCCAGGCACCCACTGGAGTTCAAACAAACCATCTATCATCACACGGGTATGGCTATAGATATCTGTTTCAGGCAAATTATTAGGAACACGGCGAACTTGACCGCTGCTATCTCCTTGTTCCCAACTCTGAAAAATCACATGGTCAGGTCGTCCCACTAGTTTTTTTTCTTTAATAACCCAATCCATAACATTACTACGATATTTGATAGCATCTTTACCCTCTTGCCCCCAAAAAATCACACCAAACTCGATATTGCGATCTTGGCATAGCTGCCAAATATGCTGTAACTCTCTTGCTAATCTTGCATCATCAATTTTTTGATTTTTTATAGCATTACGATCTACATCTAAATGCAGAAAGTCTATATCTGCGCCAGCTTGAGTGACTTGAATAATATGCCTTTCAACAGCATTCACATCAAAGTGAGGATAAGCCTCAATCATACCTATGGAAACAGGACGGCTCTGAATTTCTAAAGAAGAAGCACGCACATTTTGAGCATAGCGCGCAATGTTCACTGCTGTGGGGTCCTCACCCATTTTACACAATGTCACGCCAGATACGTAGGGCTCATCCATGGCAATAATATCCACCTGCGCTCCCACATTTTTCATGCGTTGAAAAAGATCTCTCGCTATTTGCTCATTTTTTCGCGCATCACAATCCCAATCTTTCACAGATCCTTTTTCTACGGCTACTTGAATTCCATGGGACTTCAATACAGAAAAAGCCCCTCGTGAAACAAGGTTTGGTAAAATATTATTTTCGCACATGGGACATTGAGACGTTTCATCAGCCAATAGCTGCTGAGCATAAAACTGAAATACGCTCAAGCGACCTCGAGCATCTGTCCAAGCGCTAAGATCTTCGAACATAGTGAGAAGATCAGGGGTTCCCACATTGGAGCCATACCACACTTTTGTATTCGGAGAATCCGACATTGGTGATAGCACTATTGGCGCAGGAGACGCTGGTGGAGCCGGTAGTTTACTACCCATGGCCATGGACTCATTATCAAAACCAACCATAACCAAGGCCATAAATAGAACTTTTGGAAAAGGCACTTCACCCATAGTTTCCCCCTTTTTTACACAAGAGTGTGATGTAACTACTCGGCAAAATGGTTAAAGGAGGTGAACAAATCTAGACCTACGCCATAGCCAAAAATGGTCACTGTGACAAACAGTGACATCCTGACTCAACACTCGATGCTAAAGAAAAGAGACAATGCAAAAGCTAAATTACCATGAAACTGAGAAACATTTTATTGACCCAGTGCCAGGAGGATTCCATAATCTTTGCTATGGGATTTTTAAAAAAAGTGCTTTATTTTATTGGCGGCAAACCCCCTCAGATTATTTTTAAAAATGGTGAGGTCTATCACGATCACAAGCCAGAAAAATGGCAAAAGTGGAAAGATCGATTTGAGAAAGATCCCAATTACAATTGGCACAAGCACTCCGGCTTTTCTGGTAAGTCCAATCGTATTAAGGGCTGATAGCCCCTGCCTTCATGAGATCCTTTAAAGGATTTCTAGCTCAAATGTCTTTTGGTTCACACTGAAAGCCACTGGCAGGCACCACAGGTAAAGATCGACATAGTTTTTTGTCCAAGCGATCCCACCTTAAAGCACCTTTTTTAACCAAAGAGGCCATTGATAAAAACAAGGGCGTTAGCTCTCCGCGAATGGCATCCACCACAGCTTGGGGTTTTTCAGGATCTCCTCCCCCATAACCGTGCTCACACATATCTCTTTCAAAAATAGCCCTGACAGAGGACTCCGGATTGAGAACCAAACGAAAAAGCCCTGCCAAGAGCCCTGTTCTATCTTCACCAACAGTACAATGAAAGAATATGGATTTTGTGGGTGTGGTAAAGATGGTCTTTAATAACCTCAAAGCATCCATCACCTGTTCGCAAGCCAGTTGTTGACTGGGAAAGTCCTTCCAAGGAAACGCCACATGATGAATCTGCCCTTCAGTGTAGTCAAAAGATGTTAACTCATCAATTTCTTGAGCCACATCACCTTGACTGTCGGTTTTAAAAATCAAAATATCCGTGATACCAAACACTCTTAACTCATAGGTAGACCCAAGGGGGCTCATACCACGATAAATTTTTGTGGGAATGACAGCATGAGTGTTAGGAATGCTGATCCCCTTCACTGTGGAGGGAAAAGGCGATCGTAACTGAGAAAGGGCCGGTGAAGTTAGAACTAAGGAGGCCAAAAGTATCAAGATTTTTTGCATACCTAAAACTAGCAAAAATTAAGGGGGCTCTCCAGATATAGCTGCACTATTGAATAATTTCTATAAACCAAAAAAAGATCAACAGCCTATGTATTTAAGTACTCTAATATTTTTTGAGCGAGGGCCTTATGAACTCCCTCAACCTCTATAAGCTCTTCAAGATTTGCAGCACGAATGGCGTCCACTGTTTCAAAGCGCTCATAGAGTCGTTTCTTGATCACGTCTCCAATACCAGAGATCTCGTCTAGAGCACTTTCAAGACTAGAGTTTTCCCTTAGCTTTCGATGGTAAGAAATAGCAAAACGATGGGCCTCATCCCTCAAGCTAACTAAAATGCGAAAGGCCTCACTGTTGGAGGGGAATACCACAGGCTTCAATCGCCCAGGCACAAAAATACGCTCCTCCGTAGCCGTGACCTCCGCATCACTAAACTCCCCTTGAGTTCTTGCTTTCGCAATAGAAATCACAGGGATGTCATCACGACCCAACTCTTTCAAAACCTCATGGGCCACCTTCAGTTGCCCTTTACCGCCGTCAATCAAAATCAAATCGGGATCGTCATACTCTTGATGCTTTAGGCGACGGCTCAACACCTCTTTCATGGACTCATAGTCATCGCCATCAGCCACTGTCTTGATCTTATACAAACGGTAGTGTTCTTTAGCAGGTACCCCCTCTTCAAATACAACTTGAGAGGCAACAGTCTCTTGCCCTTGAAAGTGAGAGATATCATAACATTCAATGCGTTGAGGAACTTGGGGTAAAGAAAGTTTTCTTTGAATTTGCTCTAAACCTTTTAGTTTCTGATCAGACTTTTCCACATGAACTCTAAAGTGATCTTTAGCGTTCTTCTCGGCCATCTCTAAAAGACGTTGTGATTCTCGATCCAATCCATGGCAAACTTTTACAGTTTCATTTCGACGTTCCTCCAAAACATCAGACAGTAATTTTGAAATATCTCGGCCCAAATCCACTGGTAATATCACTTCATCAGGAATTAGATTTTCGTCGTAGTATTGGTTTAAAAAGGATACTAACCAGTCTCGCATATCCTCTTGAGCATCATTCACATTCAAATGTCCAATAAAATGCCCTCGACGGCCCATCACACGCCCAGAACGTACAGCTAATACCTCTATACTTGAACCGCGCTCATCGCCAACAAAGCTCACAAAATCCTGATCAATGTCCTTTTTCTCATTCACCACCACTTGTTTTTCGAGAGCCGACTTTAAGCCCTTCAATCCATCCCTTAAACGGGCGGCGGTTTCAAATCGTTCATCTTCCGCTGCTTGAAGCATTTCTTTCTCAAGAGTATTTAATACTTTTTTATCTCGACCACGCAAAAATGCAGCTACTTTCTTTACATTTTCTTTATATTCCTCCTGAGTGATATACTCAACACAGGGAGCTGTACAGCGACCTATTTGATAGGTCATACAAGGACGTTTTCGAGTCTTCATAAAATAATCTGTACAATCACGAATCTGAAAAACAGTAGAAAGCAATCGAATGGTCTCATTCACTAAAAAACTACTGGTGAATGGGCCAAAATACTGAGAACCATCCTTCACCACTTTTCGACTTAAATATAACCTTGGAAATGCATCTTTGAGACTTAATTTAATATAAGGATAAGTTCTATCATCTTTCAGGCGAATATTATATTTGGGCCGATGTTTTTTAATAAGGGAAGCTTCTAATAGAAAAGCCTCTACCTCTGTTTTTGTAATAATATAATCTACTGTGTGAATCTGTGTGACTAAGAGTTGTGTTTTGGGAGATATATTTTCGGTATCTTGAAAATAAGAGCGCACTCTAGATCTTAGATTCTTAGCTTTACCCACATATAGAATTTTTTCTGCTGAATTCTTCATGAGATACACCCCTGATTGCTGGGGCAATTCTTTGACTCTAGCTCTAAGGGCATCCAGTCGTTGACTCAAGGTGAACTCACCTATTCTTCCATATGAGAGAGATCACCCTCACCAGGTAGACCTTCTAATTTTAATTGAATTAACTCTAAGCGCTTCACTTCATCTCTTAGTTTGGCCGCATCTTCAAACTCTAATTTTTCAGAATAAGTTTTCATTTTTTTACGAAGTTTTTGGATTTCAGCCTTTAACTTCTGAGGCGACAGCAAATACTTTTCTTCTTTTTCACTCACCACTAAATTTTCAGTGTCTCTAACCACTTTGCCGTTTTTGGATTGATAAACATTGATCAAGCCCCCACCAATACGTTTTTTAATGGTAGAAGGAGTAATGCCATGTTTTTTATTATAGGCCGTCTGAATTGAGCGACGGCGATCAGTTTCTGAAATGGCTTTTTTCATGCTTTCGGTCATATTATCAGCATAAAGTATCACATGCCCCTCAGCATTTCGAGCCGCACGTCCAATTGTCTGAATCAGTGATCGTTCAGAGCGCAAAAAACCTTCTTTATCGGCATCTGTAATGGCCACGAGACTTACTTCCGGTAGGTCCAAACCCTCTCTGAGAAGGTTGATACCAATCAAGATATCAAAAATACCCAAACGTAGTTCCCGGAGAATTTCTGATCTTTCAAGAGTATCAATTTCACTGTGCAGGTACTTCACCTTAAGGCCTAAACTTTGATAGTACTCGGTTAAATCTTCGGCGCTCTTTTTAGTTAGTGTAGTGATCAAGACTCTTTCTTTTTTTGCCACTGTTTTCTTGATTTCAGTGAGTAAATCATCGACTTGGTGTTTTGCTGATCTCACTTCTACTTCTGGGTCAATCAGACCAGTGGGACGAATGATTTGTTCTACCAGCAAACCCTTACTTTTTTGTTGTTCATAGGGGCCCGGAGTCGCTGACACATAAACAACTTTATCCATGAGAGCTTCAAATTCTTGAAACTGAAGTGGTCGGTTATCCAAGGCAGATGGAAGACGAAAACCATGCTCCACAAGATTGAGTTTTCTTGCTCTATCACCACGATACATTCCGCCAATTTGCGGAACAGTCACATGACTTTCATCAATAAAAGTAACCATATCATCCGGAAAATAATCTAACAAAGTTGGTGGCGGTTCACCTGAACCCCTGCCTGTTAAAAATCGAGAGTAGTTTTCAATGCCTTGGCAAAAGCCAAGCTCCTCTAACATTTCAATATCATAATACGTTCTTTGCTCTAAACGTTGAGCTTCCATTAGCTTCATTTGATCTTTGAGCTGATTGATTCGCTCACGAAGTTCTTCTTGGATTCCCTTAATAGCCACCTTAAATCGATCTTCACTATTAACATAGTGACTAGCTGGGTATATAGCCACTTGATCCAAGGAGTCCAAAACAGAACGCCTGAGTGGATCTATCCAAGAGATACGATCAATATAATCTCCAAAGAACTCTATACGAATTGCTTTATCCTCTTCATAGGGAGGAAAGATCTCCAAAAGATCTCCCTTCACACGAAAAGTACCACGATGAAAATCAATATCATTACGCGAGTACTGAATGCGCACCAACTCTCTAAGAAGAGCATCTCTTTTGATCTGCTCATTGGTTTCTAAGACAATCACCATGCCCTGATAGGCCTCAGGGCTACCCAAGCCATAAATACATGAGACACTGCTAACAATGATCACATCTTTTCTCTCTAGCAGTGAACGTGTGGCTGAGTGTCTCATGCGATCAATCTGCTCATTGATAGCAGAATCTTTTTCAATATAAGTATCTGTAGCAGGAAGATATGCCTCTGGTTGATAGTAATCGTAATAGCTCACAAAATATTCAACGGCATTATTTGGAAACAAACCTTTAAACTCTTCATATAATTGACCAGCTAAAGTTTTATTAGGAGCCATAATCAGCGCAGGCACGCCCAACTCTTGAATTACATGGGCCACTGTAAAAGTTTTTCCAGATCCAGTTACCCCAAGCAATACTTGGTGCTTCATATCTGGATGCTCATTGGCCATACGAAAATTTTGGACTAACTGCTCTATGGCTTTGGGCTGGTCACCAGCAGGTTTAAAATCAGAAACAATTTTAAATAAATTTTTATGAGGAGAGTCTTTTTTGACCCTGCCTTTTCTTGAGGAAGTAATTTTACTATCTACTTTTGAACTTCCCACACCGTTCCTTCAGCTGTGTCATGCACAGCTATACCCATTTGCGTGAGCTGCTGGCGGATTTCATCACTGCGCTGAAAGTTTTTCTCTTTACGCGCTTGAGTTCTTGTCTCTACGAGCTGATCCACATCAGAACGCTTCACATTCATAGAGTCTAATAGCAAATCATCTAAAGTACGTAAGAAATTCTGAGCCGGCTCTTGATAAAGAGACATAAGAGCCCCCTTCTCACGAACCCACTTTTTTAAAGCTTCAGCACGCCAACGCACTTGCGGTGTCACTTTTTGTCCTAAACGGTAAGAGCCATTGAATTGACGAATCACCTCAAAGATAGCTGCAAAAACCTCAGGTGTATTGAAATCATCATTCATCGATGACTCCACTTTATTTTGAGCTGTGTTAATAACAGTCTCAAAATTTTGGTCCAAATCACTGGTAACAGGCTGAGATAAAATCTTATCAGCAAGAGAAAGTGCTGAGTAAATGCGGGCTAAACCATGAATAGCATGACTGATTTGCTGTATTGAAAAATCACTGTGACTACGATAATGAGCCATTAAAATCATATATTTAAAAATTTCTGGATGATATTTTTCTAAAAATTTTCGAGCTGTGGTCATATTGCCCAAAGACTTAGACATCTTTTCGGCACCAATATTAATAAAATTATTGTGAACCCAGTAGTTCACCATTTTCTTACCGGTGCTGCCTTCGCTTTGAGCAATTTCATTTTCATGATGGGGGAAAATCAAATCAATGCCACCGCCATGAATATCAAAACTGTCCCCTAAGAGTTTGTGGCTCATAGCAGAACATTCAATATGCCAACCAGGGCGTCCCTCACCCCATGGAGCTACCCATTTTGGCTCCCCTGGCTTAGCAGGCTTCCAAAGCGTAAAGTCTAAGGGATTTCTCTTAGAAGAGCCGATCTCTACACGAATACCAACAACTAACTCTTCAAGATTTTTATGACTGAGTTTTCCATACTCGGTAAAAGAATCCACAGAGTAAAACACCTCTCCATCCACTTCATAGGCATGACCTTTCTCAATCAAGCTCTGGATCATCTCAATGATCTCATCCATGTATTCAGTCACTCGGGGATTATGATCGTGGGGGCGGAGGCCTAAAGTTTGAAAATCTTTTTGAAATTCGGCAATATATGTATTCGTGAGTTCTTCGGTAGAGATTCCGTTTTCTTGGGCTCTTTTAATGATTTTATCGTCCACGTCAGTGTAGTTACTAACAAAAGTGACCTTATAGCCGATTTTCTCAAACCAATTTCTCATCATATTAAAAACAATGGAACCCCTAAAATTTCCAATATGAAGAAAGTCATAAACCGTGGGCCCGCAAAGATATATCTTAACCTCCCCAGGCTGGATCGGTTTAAACTCTTCTTTTTGTTTTGTCATTGTATTGTAAAGCTTCATTATTTTTTATCCTATTTGAGACAAACACTTCTCAGCTCTCACCATCAGAGATTTTCTTTTTAATAATGGTGCTAATTTTTTTAATTCGACACCTTGAGGCCGCCCAACAACAGCGACTCGAAGAGGTTGAAAAAGATCCTTCCCTTTAACTGAGCACTCTTTCATCACTTGATCTTGAATTTGCAAAAAGCTTTCTTCCTCAAGATAATTCACACTGAGTTCTTTGAGCAATGCGAGCCACTTTTCAATCACTGCACGACCACTTTGTGCCACAGGCTTTCCCTCTTCTGTGATTTGGTATTGATTGTCTGCCAATGGACGAAAAAGCTCTATGCCATCATTGAGGGTTTCCATAGATGTTTTAAAGGCCGAAAGACTCCGATCAATCCAATCTGAATCATCTTCAAAATTTAGATTTTCATTTTCCAAAATAGGTTTCAAACGGCGCCACAGTTCTTTGTGATCCAAAGCTCGTAGGTGGACCGAGTTCATCCACTTAAGTTTTGTTTCATCAAACACAGCGGCCGCTGAATTAAATCGATCTAAGTTAAATTGTGAGATCATTTCTTCGATAGACATAACCTCTTTTCCCTCTGGAGAGGACCAACCCAAAAGCGCTATAAAATTATTCAAGGCCTCCGGTAGATAACCTTTTTGATAGTATTCATAGACCGAAGTAGCCCCATGTCGCTTACTGAGCTTTTGTCTGTCAGCACCTAAAATAATCGACAAATGACCAAAGCGCGGCGGAGTATAATCAAAGGCTTCGTAGATCATCAATTGTCTGAGGCTATTACTTAAATGCTCTTCAGCTCTTAAAACATGGGTGATCTTCATCGTGGCATCATCGATGGCGCAAGAGAAGTTATAAACAGGCATTCCGTCGGATCTTAATATGACAAAATCTCCAACCATCTCCGAGGGGAACTTCACTTCCTGACGAATAATATCATCCAGCACGTACTCCCTGTGGGGAGTAGGAATACGAAATCTCACCACTGCCTTTTCGCCTTTAGAAATACGACTCTGTGCCTCTTCCAAGCTTAAGGATCTGCAGGTTCCGTCATAGTGAGGAGGTAAGCCTTGAGAAAGCTTCTCCTGCTTCACTTGCTCCAAACGCTCATCTGAACAAAAACAATGATAAGCCTTTTTAGAATCCACCAAACGTTGGGCATGCTCTTGATAGATAGATAGACGCTCACTTTGTTTGTAGGGTCCATAGGGCCCACCCACATCAGGGCCTTCATTCCAATGCAGACCTAACCATTTTAAATCGTGAAGCTGCAATCTTAATGCTTCTTCTGTGGAGCGCGCCCTATCCGTATCCTCAATGCGTAAAACAAACTGACCTTTTACACTCTGAGCATAAAGCCAATTGTAAAGAGCTGTTCTGGCACCCCCAACATGCAAATAACCAGTGGGGCTGGGAGCAAATCGAACACGAACATTGGGTTGAGACATATCTAGAATCTCCTCTGGTCTATATCTGGCCTAGTATCTGGCCTGCATCAGATCTTGCATATGGCCTTTGCAGCAAATAGCGGCCTGTGGCTTAAAGGCTAATTTTGCTTTAAAAAACAACCAAAAAGCTATCAGATCTTATTAGTTTTGAATAGATCAGAAATAGGAAACTTAAAGGGGGCCTAAGTTAGGGACCCCGATGACTTATGAAACTATGACTTATAGACCAAAAATTTCTTTTACTTCTGCTTCTTGAGAAAGCTCTTCTTGGGTTTTGGCAATTGTGAGCTCTTTGATCAAAAGATTGCGGGCTGTATCTAACATTTTTCGCTCACCAAAGCTGAGTTCTTTATCTACACGTAAAAGAAAGAGATCTCTCAACACCTCAGCAATTTCAAACACAGAACCTGTTTTAATCTTTTCCATATATTCACGGTAGCGGCGATTCCAAGTCTGATTATCTACTTTAATATTTTTAACCTTCAAAATCTTAATGACCTCATCAGCCTCTTGATGAGAGATAATGGGGCGGAGGCCCACAGACTTAACGTTATCCATAGGCACCATAATTTTCATGCCCGTATCTACGAGCTCAAGGGTATAAAAACTATGCATGCTTCCAAGAATCTCTTTAGATTCCACTGACGTAACAGTGCCCACTCCATGACCAGGGTAAACGGCCTTATCTCCCACCTGAAATTTTACTGTGAGCGTTGTTGTCACTTATACCTCCCACTGAACAAGATTATCTCGGCTTCAACTTAATCTCCGAGCGCTCAGAAGATATACCACCTATGACACGTTTGATCAAGAAAGCTTGAATTTGACTCCTAATCCCTGAATTTGATCCCCTATATGACTAAAAAATTTACAGTCATTACCCTATGTTAGCCCATCTAGCTCCATGATGTATTTTAAGTTCGTTGAGGAGCTCCTGATGCTCTGGTTTTTTTAGGTAGGGGTCTTCACTGATCACCCTTTGGGCGACCACTTTAGCACTCTGAAGCACTAAAGCGTCTTTAATAATATTGGCTATACGAAACTCAGGAAGACCACTCTGACGAGTCCCTAAAAGCTCCCCTGGCCCTCGAATTTCGAGATCGGCCTCAGCCACTCGAAACCCATCCTGGGTGCTTTCCATGATGCGACACCGCTGCCTTGCCTCTTCACTGGAGGCCCCACTCAGAACAAGAACGCAGTAGCTTTTTTTGGAACCTCGCCCCACCCGTCCTCTGAGCTGGTGAATTTGCGAAAGACCAAATCGTTCAGCGTGTTCTAAAATCATTAAAGTGGCGTTGGGAACATCCACACCCACTTCAATCACTGTTGTAGAAACTAAAACTTGAACATGTCCATCGCGAAAGCTCGTCATTACGGCTTCTTTTTCTTTGCCTTTCATGCGGCCATGCAAAAGCCCAAAACGAACATCAGGAAACTTTTGCTGAAGCATTTCAAAGCTCGTCACAGCGGCCTTCATATCAAGCTTTTCACTTTCTTCTACCAAGGGGTATACTATGTAGGCCTGAGCCCCACTCTTCGCTCGATCCGCCATAAATTGATACACGCGATCACTTTTACTTTCATACACCACTTTAGTTTCCACAGGGGTTCTTCCTGGTGGTAACTCATCAATCACAGAAACATCAAGATCCCCATACACAGTCATCGCTAGAGTACGAGGAATGGGAGTGGCGGTCATAATTAACATATGGGGGCTAAAACCTTTTTGCTTCAAAGCCAACCGTTGATAAACTCCGAATCGGTGCTGTTCATCAATAATCACAAGGCCTAAATTTTGAAACTCTACGCCCTCTTGAATCAAAGCGTGAGTGCCTACAACAACGGAAACCTGTCCTTCTCGTAATTCATCCACAACCTCCTGACGCTCTTTTTTACTCATTGACCCTGTCAATAAACTCACCTTCAACTTGAGAGGCTCAAATAGTTGACAGGCATTTTTGTAGTGCTGCTCTGCTAAAATTTCAGTGGGAGCCATGAGGGCCGTTTGATAGCCATTGGAAATCGCCATACTAGCGGCCAACCATGCAACCACTGTTTTCCCACTGCCCACATCCCCTTGAACCAGCCGGTGCATGGGTGATGGCTTTTTCATATCTCTTTCAATTTCCTCTAAAACTTTTGTTTGAGCTTTTGTGAGTTGAAAGGGCAGGCTCTTTAAAACCTCTTCTCCAAACGTATTAGCCTGACCCAATTGAGGTCCAGTTTCTACTTCGATTTGAGCTCGCTTTTTGGCCATGATCATTTCAAACCAAAAGAACTCCTCAAAAATAAAGCGCTGATGCTCTTGAGAGGACAGGGTTAAAAAATCTCTAGTGGATGACTTGGGAGGCTTATGGATAGCTAAAAGGGCTTTTTTACGCGTAGGAAAATTAAATTCATTTATAAGCCAAGGAGGAAAAACCTCAGGCAGCTCTAAATCACTTAAAGCCTTTAAAATGATACTTTGAATTTTACGAGAACTGAGCCCCTCTGTTTCCGGGTAAATGGGGACAATTTCATCTACATTTTCCTCATTTTCATCGGCAATCAGAATATCTGGATGATGAAACTCTAACTGACCACGATAATTGGTTAACTTTCCGACTACCCGCACTTGAGTACCGGGCTCAAAACGATCAAAATAGCCTTTGTAGGGAGTCGTAAAGTACTTACATCGAATGCGGCCAGAACTATCTTGTACTAAAACTTCATAGATACGACGTCGAGTGCGGCCCAATGGAATGCTGGAAACGCGCACCACTTGGGCTAAAAGACTAACAGTCTCTCCTGAGGTCAAAGTGCTAACTAAACGTGCAGCACGACGGTCTTCATAGGCTCGTGGAAAAAAAAAGAGCAGATCCTTTACGGTATATACAGACTTTCTAGCTAGCCGTTGGGCAAGGGCGGGCCCAACTCCCTTAATGTATTGTACTGGCGTGTCAAGATATAAGCCCATGCAGATTTTGAAGCTATCCTATATTGGAGTGGCGATCAATCCATGGCACACTTATATATATGTCGGAAGATAAATACATTCGCATTCGCATTCAAAGCCTTCAACCGGAACGACCCACTACTTTTGACACCTTTGTGCTCATTAATAATAAGCACGTTTTGTATTTACGTGGTGGCGATAAGCTCACTATGGAGAAGATACAGAAACTCAGTGGCACAGGTGCTGATGTGTTTTACATTCGTGACTCTGACCGACAGGCTTTTAAGAACTATGTTCACTCACAGGTGAACGACCCTTCATTGAGCACACAGGAAAAGGCCATGATCTTAAGAGAAAGTTCCTACTCCCTTGTAGAGGAGCTTTTTGAAAACCCCGATGTGAACCAAGCTCTCGACGAAACTAAAGAAGTGATTCAAAATATGGTTTCATTTTTATCTAATGAGCCCGATGGACTTTCTACTTTGATTGGTCTTTCAAGCCACGATTTCTACACCTACAACCACTCTCTTGATGTGGGCGTTTACTCCATTGCACTAGGTGGTGCTGCTGGCTATAGCTCTGATGAGGATCTTTTATCCTTAGGCCGAGGAGCTTTATTTCATGACATTGGCAAACGTCACGTGGACCCTCTGATCATTTGTAAAAATGGTCCCCTTGATGATGTGGAATGGGCTCAAATGAAGAATCACCCTCTTTATGGTTTACAAATTTTAAATGATTACCCTGGAGCCACTGAAGAGATGAAAGCTTGTATTTTTGAACACCATGAGAGCCAAATGGGCAATGGCTATCCTCAACAGCTCACTGCCGAAGAGATTCACCCCATGGCAAAGATTGTGGCCATCTGTGATTGTTACGATGCTCTCACCACAAAGCGTTCTTACAATAATCCTATGCGACCAGTGGATGCCGTCACGATGATGAAAGAAAAACTCAAAGCCAAATTCGACCCTGATTTAATGAACGCAATGTACTCTGTGCTGACGCAGTTAAAGGCCTAGTTCTTTTTATCTACTGCTTTTAAAAGAATGGCAGGCGGATTGAGGCTGTTGATGCGAATACTCTTCGCTCCCTGATATTTATTAGATACTAATTCTACAACATACTCACCGTTTGTAAGGGGCTCATTAAAAACAAACTGCCCTTTTTCGTTGGTTGTTGTTTGAAATAAAATAGTGTTCTTTTCTTTCTCTTTTAAAATCAATCTTTGATAGCGCAAAGGAACATGAGTCAAACCAGCTCCATATTCAATGGTTCCCATCAGTTGAACAAATCTTTCTTTTCGTTTCACTACGGGAAAGCTCAACTGCTTACCCGTAGTCATGCCTTCAGCCATGGCACCTTTACTATCGGGAGATACTCCATAGTTTTCACCATTGAGGGAATCTAAAATAGTGCTTCTATTATCTTTGGGGCCATAGGCACATGAGCTCAGTAGCACTAGAAAATAGAGAACAAAACATTTTCTATTAAAAATCATGTCTAAATTCTAAAACGCAAATAGTGCTATTGTAAACCAAGGAACTTATACTGGGCCTTTGGGCCTATAAAGAATAGAGGCCCATGCATAGTGCCCTATACATAGTGGTTCGCGCAAAGAGGCCGATACATATCGGCCCACACATAGACGCTAGGCACCTAACTCCAAATAGCGTTTATAGGTTTCAACCGCATCTTTAAGATACTTCTCCTGGCTCATTCTCTGTTTTGTTTTCTCTGAACGGCGACCGGAATTTACTTTTAAGTGATAAAAGATATCCTTTAAATTCTGATCCACTAAAGGACGAACACCTAAAAACATTAGTTTTCTCTGGGTACTCACAGACTCTGCCAACCAGCGAGTCACTGTGTTCATTTCTACCTCATTCATACCCGCAAGATCTAAATCCCAATCCATGAACTTCATCTTAGTTTCAGCCCACAGAGCTTTTGGTTTTTGTAAATAACCTGTTGTTTCTGCATCTA
>Ga0066639_10002179_pt1 | contig 17214 bp, 18 predicted proteins | sample CryGeyCG2114_010_2_FD_59504 | JGI IMG/M metagenome (GOLD analysis project Ga0066639, IMG submission 59504) | Groundwater microbial communities from aquifer - Crystal Geyser CG10_big_fil_rev_8/21/14_0.10 | ecosystem: Environmental > Aquatic > Deep subsurface > Groundwater | place: USA: Utah...
ATACACGCATTACCGCTAAGCGTCAAAAGAAACAAAGCGCAGACATTAACCGATTAAATTTATATGGTATTAGCTTCCTGATCGATAGATGTGCCGAACCGTCGAATAGGGCCGCTGTTTTGTTTCAGAAAATACCTTTGAAAGATAAATGCCAATGATTCCTAGGAATGCCATATTCAGGCCGCCCAGGAACCAAATCGAAACAATCATGGAGGTCCACCCAGTTAACTTAATCGAAAAGAAAAGGTGATCAATTACGAGGTATGCGGAATAAATCAGAGCAATCAGCAATATGAGGCAGCCGGTATAAAATATAAGCAGCAGCGGAGTATTGCTAAATGCAGTAATCGAATTGACGAACAATGAAATTTTTCGAGTAAACGTGTAGGTAGAGGTGCTCGAGCTGTGTTTGTTGATAATCTGAAACCGTTGATCAAAACCCGTTATGCTCCATAGGCCAGGAATGTAAATCTCCTTCTCTTTGTATTCAAGTAGGGCGTTTACGTAGCGACGTGACATCAAGCGCGTGATTATCATATTTTCGGTGACTTCAACTTTGGAGAACAACTTAAATAGAGCGTAGAAAATAGTCCCGCTTATGCGTTCAAAGAATCTTCCTTTTCGTCTCTTTTGTACTCCGTAAACAACATCACATTTTTCACGATCCATTTGTTCTTTGAAGCTGATCATCCATTCAGGCTCTTCTTCGAGGTCGCTGTCGATCAGAAAAATAAGTTCTCCAGTCGAGTGGGCAAGTCCGGTCATGATGGCGCGGTGATGACCAAAATTCCGAGAAAGATCTACCACAACGACTTTTGGATCTTTTTTGGATATTTCAACAGCGATTTCTAAACTGCGATCAGGTGATCCGTCATTTACAAATACGATTTCATAATCTGAAATGCCTAGATTGGATATTGCAGCAGTCGTGCGCTCATGAAACTCACGAATATAGTGCTCTGATTGATAGAGGGTTGTTACGACTGAAAGTTCCATTTGCTGTTCTTTCTCAATGAAATTTACTCAATTATACATTGAGTTGCTAAATTTAGGAATCACTTTACGGCCAAAAATTTCTATTGATTCTAAAATAGCTTTATTAGGAACGGTGCCTTGCTGCAAAATGAGTAGTGTTTCGTCAACACCCGCTTTTTTTAGTACGGATATCGCGTCGATTGCATGTGCGACGTCACCAAATAGCGCCCCATTTTCAGGCTGAACATGTCGTGATGATCTTAGCTCCGCTAATTCTGTTTGAGATAGAGCTTCTCGATTAATTTTGAGACGGCCTAGAGGCTTGGAGTCAGAAAAATAATAAGACGAAAGGGCTTCATTAAAAAAACGATTGCCGTTGAATCCAATTTCACATGCCCTAAAGTCATCGTCGAGAACCATTGCGTTAACAGGAAGGATATACCTCTCATTTACATTGGCCTTAAATTTTTTTGCGTGAGCAATGCCGTTACGATACGCTTCAATTCTTTTCCCTAGGTCGGCGCGGCCTCCCTGGGCAGAGGCAAGTACACCCATTCCGGATTCACCAATTTCTTGTATCGCCTCAATTCTATTGCAGGCAGCAAAAAGCGGAGGCCCTGGTTTTTGAATAGGCTTAGGGATTACTTGAAATGGCAGAATTTTTAAATTTTTACTTTCATGAGAGAAAATTTTCTCGTTCCACATGCGTGGAATGATTTCCAATGCTTCCTTGGTTTGTTCATTGGCCAAATCTGGAGTCAGTCCAAACGCATCCATTTCTGTCAGGGAGGCTGATTTGCCGATTCCGAAATCCACTCTTCCATTTGATAAAATATCCAATGTGGCAATGCGCTCAGCAACGCGTATTGGATGATTGTATGGAAACGGTAACAAGTTTACTCCGTGACCTAATCTTATTCGATTTGTTTTCGCCGCCAAGTAGGCTAGAAATATCTCTGGCGCCGAAGAATGGGAATACTCGTACAATCCATGATGTTCCACAACCCAAAGGCCATCGAATCCCATTTTTTCCGCTAGCACAGCCTGCTCAATCGACTCATGAAACAGTCGGCGCTCCGATTCGGCGTCAGGATTTGAAATTTGTAGTTCAAAAAAGAGTGAAAATCGCATTTGGCTCCTATGGCATTCGTATAATTGGAAGATTGATATTGGAAGGCTAATTTAACTGAATTTGCTGGATTGGCAGTTTCGCACTGTGGCTTGTGGGTAAATATTGACTCCTAGGCTTGCTCGTGCGCAGTCTTGGTCATGAGCAAAAATTACGAAGAATTGGCATTTCATCAAACATCCATTGGGGACCTAATGTTGCGGCGGCGGCGGATGATTCAGACCGGTGACCGCGATATTTTTGAAATCAAATTGGGCGATGATTTCCTGATGACTAGCCTTTTTCATGAGGCCGAGGAGCAGCTCTCAAAAATTTCATTACAATTGCTCAAGGGAGATCAATTAGAAGTTGTAGTGGGTGGATTAGGACTGGGGTACACGGCCCTCGCGGCTCTAGACGATGAACGAGTTTCTAATTTATTAGTGATAGATTTTTTAGGTGAAGTGATTGAGTGGCATCGGAGAGGACTTGTACCGCTCGGTGATCGCTTGACCAATGATAAAAGATGCCAGTTTGTGAATGCTGATTTTTTTTCGCTTTCACAGCAAACTGAAATTGGGTTTGATTTAGAAAACCCAAATCGCAAATTTGATGCCGTGTTGTTAGATATTGACCATACGCCTACTAATGTATTGGATCCTACTAACAGTCGATTCTATACTATCGAAGGTTTGACTGAGCTTTCAAAACATATAAAACCAAATGGAGTTTTTGGTTTGTGGACTGATGGAAACCCAGATGCTGAATTTACGGATCGACTGAAAACCGTATTCGGCGAGTCGGAAGGTCATCTTATCGAATTTCCAAATTCACTCACGGGTGGAACTTCATTTGGAACCGTCTATACTGCGATAAAATCAGTATAGACGGATTGCCAATTAGAGACCTATTTCAATAAATGTTCCCTTTGCAGGTTAAAAGTGCCTGATTGTTGCCATAATCGGCTGAGAGTCTATAATGCTTCTCGATTATATCTTTCGGAAGGTTATCAACACCAAGTATAATCGGAGCATCGCATTTTGGAGTCGTAGCTTCTACGCGACAGTCGTAAGTGTTTTCGCCTACTGTAATATTTAGGTCAGACTTGTCCGGATCTTGTTTTACTGGACGTCTCAATACCAAAATTTTGACGTTTAGGTTCAATAAATTCCATGCCCGATCGTTATAACTAATTCTAATATTTTGGATTTTAATTGCCTATAAGTATACCCAATTTATACTCAAGACTATGCTTGGGTCAAAAATTTCCACAATAGTTACTTCAATAATAGCTATGATCACGAGCCTTATTACCTTATTGACTTTTGCGTCATGCACTCAATTTCAGAGTCCAAGCGCTCGAGATCCGTCCAGTGGTAAGGGGCCGAAGCAACCCAACATTGTTTTTGTAGTTTTCGATGACTTAGATCTTGTTGTGACGGAACCCTACTATGAAAAGATTCTACCGTTTACGATGTCTCTTAAAAAAGATGGCGTCGACTTTAGAAATCACTTTATCACAACGCCTACGTGTTGCCCTTCGAGATCATCAATATTATCTGGAAAATATTCGCATTCGACTGGAGTTTTTTCGAATCGAAATGAAAATGGCGGGAGAACACGATTTTTGAAGGATGAGCCTAATGCCCTTCCAGTACAGCTTGCAAAAAATGGGTATCGAACTTTTATCGCTGGGAAGTATCTTAACGGTGTAAAGGTAAGGCCGGAGACTCCAATTCCGCCCGGTTGGAATGTGGGCAGCATTTTGGCCAGTCCAAAGTCGGCAGATAATTACAAAGGCTACCACTACACTTTGCTTGAATGGAGTGATCTTGAAAAATCATCAAAATTGTTTGGAAGTAAATCCGAGGATTATTCGACAGACGTATTTTTTGATCGCTCAATAAAATTTCTGGAAGAAGCAAAAAAGAAAAATGATAAGCAACCGTTCTTCGCCTATATTGCTCCGAGTTGTCCACATGCCCCGATTCCTCCCGCTCCAAGGCATATTGAGATTACTAAAAGACTTTGGCCACAATCGTCGTTTCCTAAAGATCGCCCAAACTATATGGATAAAACCAATTTAAAAACAAAAAGTTCTTGGGTGCGGCATGGGTTTGTGCGTCGATTGGAGATCAATCTAGGAGCATTGGTGTTTAACCTTATGGATACCGACGATGCGCCAGACGTTACTGCGTTCGCGTTTGGCAACATTAATGAGATTGATTGGGTCAATCGAATGGGTTCGATGTACGCATGCGATGAGGGCGTTAAAAAAACGGTGCAATGGCTTAAAGACAATAATGAGTGGGATAATACTCTTTTTGTGGTTACGTCCGATAACGGTTACATGCTCGGTGCGCATACTTTAATTGAAAAAACGGTGCCGTATGAAGAATCCATTCGGGTGCCATTGATTATCAATGGAGGCAAGCAGCTGCCAATTGCGCGGGGACGCATAACTCAAGACTGGACGTTAAATATTGATTTTATGCCGACGTTCTTAGAGGTGGCAGGTGTATCGGAACCCTATGATTTTGATGGACGGTCGTTTGTGGGGACTTTTTTTGAAGGATCGACTAAGCTTTCAAGAGACTATTTTTTAATGGAGTACTTGGGCTCAACCAAAAATCCTAAACACGAAAAATTAAAGGCTCGAGTAGCATTTCAGGTGCCTGAATACCATGCAATTCGGCAAAAACTGGATAGTCAAGATTATAAGTTAATTCAATGGAAAAATTTGAAACGAAAGACTAAACCAGATGAGCCCTGGGAGTATGAACTCTACAATGTAACGAATGATCCCTATGAATTAGTAAATCTTTTGGCAGAATCGAAAGAGGAAGCAACTCAAAATTCAACGTTTCAAAAGCTTTTAGATCGCCTTGAATTGTTAAAAAACTGTTCTGGCAAAGATTGTCACTGATCACTTATGATTTTTGTTTAATGTCCTTGTAGACATAGAGACCCGCAAGCACCGATAAAAGTGCAAAGGGATGCTCTAGGAATAGCAGAAGTTCCCAAAAACCAAAATTCGGGTTTTCACTATTGAAATAACCAATATACATCGCGGGACCTATGAACATTACTTGGCTTATAATGAATGTAAGCGATGAGGCATTGAATGACTTTCTGATGGCAGTTCTATTTTTAAAGTCGCTCATATATAAACTAATCATGGTCGCCAGGTCGGTTTTCGTCATGGTATTTATTGACCTGGGTTCATAGTCTAGCACCAGGAGATGGAGAGCGCGCCGTATTATGTGCGCACTGCGTTAGTTAACGAGTTGTGATTTGACGTCGAAAATGTAAGGACTTTATTTTGTAAAATGATTCAGGCATTGTGAGGTTCTTGGGTAACTGCCCGGAAAGCAAGTGTGGATTTTAGTGAATAATACTTTATTGGGTTATGGTTCGAAAATATTTTTTATTTTAACAATTTTTGGAGCCTTTGGCTGCGGTGATGTTCCTGATCGAATCACGCTTCCTGATCGTCCCAGTATTCCAGAAAAACCGGGCGACAGCGACCACACATTAGTCGATGATGTAAAGCTAAGAAGCTCTAAGGTAGAATCTGACTCAAGTACCCGACGAGCTTACTTCACATTGAATTATGAAACTGAGCCGAGGTTTGATCGAACAGACGATGTTGGGCGAGTCGCTCATGGATTTCAAATTTTTATCAAATTAGATGGAATAATTGGAGGAAACAAGTGGGACTATATTATTCGTGGTGGCGAAATTGCAGTCTATGGTTTTATTCCAGTTCGAAGAGCGACGCCGAGTTCCAGTGATCCATCGTCGGGCGGGTGGGGAGAGATGGTGTCTGTTGTGCCGGGAGTTCCGGGAGCACAAATGGGATTAATCTATAAACTTGAAAACAATCAAGTCACGTTCTCTGCCCCGTGGGAGGCGATTGGAGCTAGTGACGGGGCGTTTACTTATGTCCTAGATACTTTTTATTATGGCTCGTTGAGAAAGAGTAAAACTGAGAAAATTGCGCCTTGATTGGGTTTTAAAATGAAACCAAAATCATTTTTTCATTTATTTTTTCTTCTTCTTTCAATTGGATTGGGACTGTTTATAGTAGTTATAGATTCCACTATTTTGAATATTGCTCTTCCATCCATCTCTCAGGATTTTCAATCAACCTTTTCGACCATACAATGGACAATCATTGCCTATTCTCTTTGCCTAACGGCACTGGTTCCCATCTTTGGTAGAGTGGGCGATATTTATGGTCGAAAAAAGCTTTACCTATTTGGGCAAGTCTTTTTTCTCCTTGGAAGTTTGCTGGCGGGCATGTCAACGGACATTGTCACCATTATTGGCGCGCGTGTACTGCAATCTCTTGGCGGGGCAATGATCACAAGTAATACGCTAGCCATCATTGCTGATTCGTTTGAAAAAGAAAAAAGAGGCATGGTTATGGGATTGCAGGCAATTCTCATAAGTGGAGGAGCCGCAATTGGTCCAACTTTGGGCGGATTTATCGTCACTCATTTTGGTTGGCGGTGGATTTTTTTCATAAATATTCCCATAGGGATAGTGAGCATTCTATTGGGGCTAAAATTTCTAGAAGACCAAATACAGGAGCGACGAAAAGAGGATTTGGATTGGTTAGGAGCATTTCTTTTGTTTTTGGGTGTTGGCTCATTTCTACTTGCTATCACTGAGGGCGGGGAGTGGGGTTGGTGGAGCCCAAGAATATTGTTGTTAGCATTTGGTGGATTATTGTTTCAGGGAGTGTTTTTTTGGCGTCAAACTCAGATTAAACACCCATTGCTCGATTTGAGCCTTCTGAAAATTCGTTCATTTGTTTTTGGACAACTAGCAGGGGTATTTGCGATGTCCTCTATTTCGATGACCTCATTCTTGTTCCCCTTTTATTGGCAAACGCTGAGGGGGTTTTCTGCGCAAAAAACAGGACTTTTGATGCTCCCACTTCCACTTGGGATCATGTTTATGAGCCCTTTCGCCGGAAAGTTATCTGATTATAGGGGTGCAAGGCTTATCACTACGTTGGGTTTATTGGTTGTGGCATTTGGATTTTTCATGCTGACCTTTATACATTCTAACTCTGAGATTTTCGATGTGCTTTGGAGAATCGCATTTGTAGGGATTGGTTTAGGAATGTTTTTAGCGCCCAATAATAATTCAATTATCTCCTCTGTACCAAATCATCGACGAGGTGTCGCTGCCGGTTTCCTTGGAATGTTTCGATATTCTGGGCAAAGCATAGGAGTAGCATTGGGAGGGACTATTTTTGCAACCGCAATTCGATGGGGGACTGATAGTACCCAGTCCGTTTCGGATTTTTTTACAAATGCGCCCTCGGGACCGGCGCAACTAGAACTTTACAGTCGGCAGTTTGAGACGGGATTTCATTATGTTTTTATATTTGGAGTCTTTTTTGGTCTCCTCGGCGCTTTGCTTTCGGCTCAAAGGTCGTGAATCTGTATATTCAGCCGTAGTGTCGAACTGTCTATCTGATCCAATTGGGCAACCCGGTTAATACTTGTACTTCAGCGACTGCATTTTCAATTGAGGAAAGTTTCATTGATTCCACGAAATACACTATAGGAGTTCGTGCGGTAATGGGTAAGAAGCGGTCGCCGGAAGTTGAAACTTATTTTACAGTGCCCGCTACTCCAGGTCCTGAAATTTTAAGCTGGTCAACGATCGAGGCCGATACGCGTTTTTTTTTATCATGGAAAACCAATGCTCCTGAGCAATCAAAAAATACCGGAGAATTAGTAATATATTTAGATGATCAAGTCATCGGACCTTTGTTGGTGAATGATTCTGATTTCGAGAAAGATATATTAACGGAAATGCATCCAGCTGGATTAATATTTCAGAGTCAGAATTAAGATCAAGACTAGAAATCAAAAATTGGCACGTCCGGCAGGACGATTTATCGATTGGAGTGGAACTTCTGCGAGGTGACGGTGCCATTGGAAGGATTCAATATAAAATAAATGATCAAGAATGGCGAGATCTCAATCACGAAAACTATTTTGATTCGGGCCAGCTCGTACCAGGTGAGTATAATTTTTTGTTTAGAGAGGCCTATGGTGATAAGTCCAATGGCCACGCCGTATCAACTGGGGTGTTGAGTTTTTATGACCATAGCACTTATGATTATCGTTATGAAAGCAACGGTCCAAGTATTGGAGATTTCATGAGCCTAAACTGTCTTTATAATTTGCCAAGTTGCTCTTACCATTCTGCCGACACGAATTTCAATGGTCTGATTGAAGGCTCAGAGCTTTTTAGAGCTCAAGAACTAAAAAATGCGGGTTCTTATGGATGCGACGCATCCGAAATTGATGGATATACGCCAAATAAAACTGGGGGAGGATGCTTCCCACATCACTTAGATCGCAACGGTAGTTTTCAAATAGAAGATGCCGAGTTCTCTCGGATGACTGAGCTGATGTCCTTCGAGTCCGGTTATGGGGTTTCAATGGTTACAGATGATTACTTTGGATCTTTTTCCAGAAACGGAAAGGTGAGGTGTCGGTTTACGCTTTCCGAATTAGAAAATGGTAGTCGAAAATGTGAGATATACGTGGATCGAAAATTGGTTACGACTTGTACCGGAATAACCTCGTGTGATTCTGAGATAATCTTAATTCCTGACGGTGTGGTTCTTGAAGTAAAGCTTATTTCAAGTCAAACGTGTCCGAAGGTATTGGGTGAATTTGTGGAGTACTCGCCTGCTCCTAGGGGGGGTATTTGAATTTAAATTTAATTCGTCGGTTCCTTGCTACTAGTATTTAAATTCAAAAAAATTTATACTATAATTGAGGAATCCATGAAATTATTTAGCCTAATTCTATTTATTACTATATTTTCAACAAATTCAAGGGCTGACGAGTTTAACTATAAAATGCTCACTACAAATGGATCCTATACTAATCGAGACCTAGTTGTTAAAATAGTATCTCCCGTCAAGGGAAAGATTTCATTTGATTTTGTATATTTGGATTCAGCATATGAAACTAAAAATTACACCTATAAACGTGTCCAAAATACCCTTTATCTGGAGAGAGTAGATGTGCAAGGGAGCGCTTCTAGACATCAAAAGCCTTATCGAGTATCCGGTTCGGTTTCAGGGCTAAAACCAGGCCGCTATAAATTTATTTTAAGGCGTAAAAATTTAGACGGAAAATTTATTGAAATTATTGATAAAGATATTGATATTTGAAATTTGGATGAATTGGGGGTCAGGGTTAAACAGAATTTTTAGAAAAAAGCTCATCTACTTTTTCTTTAACCATTGATACAAGAATAGAATTTTTGGTATTGTCGTTACCAGAAAGGAATCGTTTGATTTGTCTTTGAAATGATTCATTTACGGATCGATCATCCAAGTCTAAAATTTCTGCAAATAAAGCACTTCGGGTTTTTGCTGATAGTAGCTCCAGACACTCAAAATAAACAAATACAGCAGTTAGCTTATCGATTAGATTGTCGGACTGAAAAAGGTCATTTAGTGTGGATTCAGCTTCAACTTGAAATATTTTTAATTTTAACAATGCAACGGTAGAATTTCCACGAATTCGGTTGTTCCTCGATACCAAAAAATTTTTAATTTGATCCTGAAATTTCATATTTTGAGTTTTCATCGTTAACTCAAAACACAGTTCAACAGTATTGGCTATTACGCGATTATCTTGATCGTCAAATCCTGAATCAATGATAGCTTCATATATCAAGTTGTCATATTCACTTATAACTGTTTGTGAATAAATATTTCGAATTGCGATATTTCGAACCATCGCTCGAATTTTTGGATTGCTGTCTTGCTTGAGAGAATGAATTTTATCTAAAATTCGATTATCCTTAAGAGCTAAGAGCGCGGCCGACGATTGAAGTCGAATCCACTCGTTTTTTTCTTCGGCCATAATTTTCGAAATATGGTCGAACGCGTCGGATGGTGTCAAAATACCAATGTGATTAATTGCTGCTGAGCGAACTTCCCAGTTTGCGTCGTCTAGCGCGAGACCAACAACTTTTTGGAGCTTAACGGAATCAATCTTACTTTTTCCTATTAGATTGATAAGCCTCATTTTTGGCAATATTCGATCGCCCATTAACTGGAATAACTGATTCAATGGTGAAATTCCTATTTCATGAACTATTTCAGGTTGGCATAAAAGTGAGCTTATATTGTTAACTCGGCGAGAATAGAGTATTTCATTTTGATTTTCACCATTAGCGCTATTCGATGATTGTAGATTCACAGCAATCAGGACATTCTGATTTGCTAGATCGCTAACAATTTGACCATCACTAATTCTAATAATTCGGCTAGTATGCTTGGCCACATTCTCGTCATGGGTAACAATTACTACAGTATTTCCGTCGCGTTGTAAGCGTTGTAAAATTGAAAGTACTTGAGTAGTTGATGATTGATCTAGCGCGCCGGTTGGTTCATCTGCAATTATCAAGTCGGGTGAGCCCATTAAAGAGCGAGCTATTGCAACGCGTTGTTTTTGTCCGCCGGAGAGTTCGCCTGGTTTATGTTTAATCCGATCTCCGAGGCCAACGATATCTAAATTTTTCTCGGCCTCAGATCGAATATCTTTAAAATTTCTGTTTGAATTAAATAATTGGGGCATCATTACGTTTTCTAGAGCTGATATTTCATTAATTAAGTGAAAATGCTGAAATACGAATCCAATTTGCCTTGCTCTAATAGACGTAAGCTCATTGTCGTCTAATTTTGTTACCGACGTACCCTCGAGAAAGTAATCTCCTTCTGTTGCTTTAGCCATGCAACCTAGAATCGATAAAAGTGTAGTTTTCCCCGATCCTGAAGTCCCCAGTATTGAAACAAGTTCAGCCTTTTCCAGATTTAGAAATACATTTCTAAGCGCAAAAACCGTACTATCTCCGGTTTCATAGCATTTTGATATATTCTCTAATCTAATAAAGGACAATTATTTACCCACCATTGGAATTTCAATTATGTCATCGGCATTCAAACCCGAGACAATTTCAACTGCTCCATAGCTCACAATACCAAGTGAAACAAACGTTTGATGTTTTTTATTTTCTTTATCCACCAAAATAACATAGGGCTTTTCATTGGAATATTGTACTGCCGCCCGTGGCACTACAAGCGTATCTTGGGAGCTTTCTAAAATAATTTTAATTAGTGCAGTCATGCCAATTCTCAGTCTCTCGTCAATATTGGAAAGTTTAATGATTCCTTGATAGGTGACCAATTTTCCGTTTGCGCCCCCGCTTGTTGAAAACGGTTGATCTGAAATTCTTGCTATGCTGCCATCAAAATTAACACCAGGAAGGGCGTCAAAAGATACACCTACTTGGTGATTTTGATTAACTTTGACTACGTCGACTTCATTTAGAAAAAATTCAATTTCAAGATGTTTGGAATCAGCAATAAATATCTTGGCAGGATTAATTTTTCGTTCCGTTTCATAAAGTATTTCAAGTGTTCCAGATTTTGGTGCTACAACAATTTGGCCAGTCTTTTTTTCAACTAAATCAGATTTGTCTTTAGTTTTTGATTCAAGTTCTTTTTTTGCCGTGTTGAGGGCATTATTGGCAAGTTGGAATTCCCTTTTTGAGTCGGATAGCTCTCTCCCCGAGATCACGCCTTTTTTAAATAGCGTTTGCTGTGCTTTGTAGGTGTTTTGAGTATCCTTAAATTTAATTTCTTTGGCTTTTATTTCACCAGCTAATTTAGATAATTCTGTTTCGGTTGAGCGAATGCCTTCATCTAGACTAGCATCTTCAATTTCGGCTAGCGGCGCTCCTTTGTTGACGAAGGTTCCATTTTCGGAAAGCAAGCGTCTAATAGTTGCGCCTGTGGGAATAGGGGCCTCTACTCTGTTCGCGGATCTAACTGATCCTTGGTATTCTATCGCATTAATGATTTCGCCTTTTGTTACATGATGCAATAACTCGTCTTGGGATATTTTTTTTTCGCAGCCAGGGAGTAAAATTACCGTTACTGCCGGCACTAAAAAACTTGAAAAATTTACCAAACCTAATTTATTCATTCGCGTAATGCCTCCACTGGCTCTAAGGCTGCGGCTCTTTTTGCCGGAGCTATTCCGAAGACCATTCCTATTCCTATTGAAACAAGAATCGCAAGTACTCCGGCTTCAACGGATATTACTGCTTCAAAATTCAATACTCGGACGCTAAGTGCCTTACTTGTAATTGCGCCGATAAGAAATCCGATTGCCCCACCAATGAGGCATACCACGACTGCCTCGATCAAAAACTGAGATTGGATTAATGATCTTGAGAATCCCAATGCTCGTTTAACTCCAATTTCACTGCGACGCTCGATTACTGATACAAGCATAATATTCATAAGTCCGATTCCTCCAACCAAAAGGCAGAGAGTGGCTAGAACTATTCCCACAGCGGTTATTTTTGATGCGACGTTTTCTGCAAACTTTAAGTATTCGGAAGCGGACATGACATCGACTGATTTTTTTTCTGGACGAAGAATGGATTTAATTTGAGTCATCAAAAAGGAAACGTTGTCTTTTGAAGTGGCGGATATTGCAAATTGATTTGGTTGAATATTGACTAGGTACCTTTGAAGTGTTTTGAGTGGAATGTCGTAACCATTGTCGACGTCATATCGTCCGGTTGGATCCTTTACTCCGGCTATGTAAAATGAAACTATTGCGTTTTCGTGGAGAACTCGAAATTTTTCACCGACCGGGTTTTGAGTACCGAATAATTTTTTTGAAAGTTTTGACCCGATTACTGCGGCCGGAATTCCCAGGTTGATTTCTTCTGGGTTTAAATACCGCCCTTTGGTTACGCTTTGTTTGAATACCTTTGAATACCCGGTGTCGACTGCAGATAGATTGATATTTTCAGCAATATTCTTTCTATTTTGAATAGTGGTGTTGAGTTTAGCGTATAGCGTTGTGCCTTGTACGCCTTTACCATAAGTCTCGACTAAACGCTGGTCGCTGATTTTAAGGTTATCAGCTATGATATAAATGATATCAGATCCTAATTCTTTAATTTGTTTTTCGACATATAGATTTAGGCCGGTTGAAATAGAGTAGGTTCCAATCACGGCGGCTACTCCAATTACGATCCCGAATCCTGTCAGGGCCGAACGGACTTTATGGTTTGAGAGGTTTCTGAGCGAAATCGCAAGAAGCCTAAGAATCAATATCTTGCGAAACATAGGTTCATATTAAGGCCCACTTCAAAACGAATCAATTAAATCCTTTGTTATCATATATTTAGCCCTCAAAATTGACGCTTGACGTCATTATATTGATTTGAGACAATACTGTTAATTATTATTTTTTATTTATTGCTGATTTACCGGAGGACGTATGAAGACATTAAAACTAACGTTTCTTACAGTAACGCTTATTTTCATGGCGACTGGTTGCCCGAGTGGTGGTGGTGGCGATCCATGTGCGAGCAAGCTGGGGCCGAATGGAGAGGTGACTGGTGCCTATATGGAATGTCGAAACGGCTCTTGTAGCAACCTTACTAAGAGTTGCGACTAAACCTCACGTATGACGTCCATTACCATGACAGGCGAGTAGGGTGGGGAAAGGTTTTTCGCGTCTCGAGTCCGAAACCTGGTTCTGTTTCTACAGATGAAATGCGCTCCTAGCACCCTGAAGTCCTGTGCTTCTCTCGTCCGCGCGTGTTTTTCGGGCGGCGGAGAGAGGATCGCCGCGCGCCGCAATGCCGGTCTTCAAGGTTATAGGTCGATTGTGACACGGGCTAGGCTTTGCCAATTGCCAAATATTCTTGACCAAAATGGTTCTGTAATAGAGAGTGCTCTATTGGGTTAAAATTTTCTATTATTGGGGCTGCTAGAGATAGCCAGAACAAGAATGATTCAATTGAAAGCACTTGGAGGGTGTCGTCCTCGAGTGATTCCAGTACGACTCTATTGCTAGCGGAAAATGGAGATGCACCGGTGGGGCTCCTAAATCATTTCATTACTTTTATGAAAACTGCACCGTCCAATTCAGATGACTTCATTTTTCGATTTGAAGCAAAAACTCTTGAGGATCTAACTAGGATCGATACCGATGCTGATTTTGCGGCAGTATTTGGGTACCAGGACAAAGACAACTACAATTACGTTCTTAAAAAGTCTGGGAACATTCTTGAAGTCTATGTGGATCTTGATCCCCCTCCTGTACCCCCCTCTGTTCCTCCAAAAATTTATGTTACTGTACCAAGCGAACCTCACATTGCTCCAGCAACGATCAACCTTAGCGCTAACGCAACAACTGGCTCTGGCGTTATCACTAAGGTTGAGTTTTTCTACGTCGGTAGCTCAGAACCTATCGCAAGTGTACCTGGCAAAACCAGATTTCGCTCCATTGAAATTGTTCAGTTTTTGGAAGGGTGTGCCTACTTTGGCGAGTGCGAACTTGCCACGAATTTCTCGTAGCCAAAGAATAGCAAAACTGACCTTATGGATGATTCTAATTGGTTTTGTATTTTCACAGTCTGTGGTTGCGAGTGACAGCATCTTAATGTTCAAATCCAAATACGATTGAGGAGAGTACTTCAGGAGTCGAGGCCTGATATCTATAGTTTTTTCTGAATACAAATCTCCAAAATCAAGGCAAAGAATCCTCTATATGCTCTTTAGGTTAATCTTACTTGCAACTATGAATCCTACAAAGAGATATGCCAAGGCTGTAAAAAGACCCGCTTCCCCACCAAAGATTTGATCCATCGGCCCTGGAATCATAACTTTTGGAAGAACTCCACCGACCCAGAGGTTGTGGGACGCATGAGTAATTACCGGTAAAAGAACCGAGCTTGTTACTAACCTTAACCAACACATGAAAATGCTAGCGCTGACTACGCTAAATACAAAAAACACTGCGTTGAATAAAGAATAATCGGAACTCGTATAATTAGAAAACAAGATCAATGGCATGTGCCATAACCCCCAAATTACACCGATCCAAACGAATGAATACTTAACACCAGTTTTCGATAACTGTGACTGCAAGTATCCCCTCCATCCTAACTCCTCTCCCAGTGCAAATATGAATGCGAATCCAAACATGTAGATCAGCTTATTAGAAAAAATACGATTTAATCGTTGAACCTCTACCGGTGTGTTTATTTGAAAAAACCAAAGCAAAGAAAAAACTGTAAGAAATACAAACACCGGCACGCAGAAAGCCGTCAATATTTTTTTAAGCCTAACGTTAAACCGAAGTCCTAAGTCTTTTACAATTCCCCTGGACATCGAAATTAAAAATATACTAATAAAACCTGGCACCCACATCAAAAAATAAACTAACTTTATATTATTATCCATTCCACCATTGAATATAATAAATACTTCTAATGGAATACTAATCCCAAATGTGAGTCCTATAAATAGACTGACATTCTTCATATAGTAATTGATAGATTTGAAATTTCCCCTAAAGAGCACCTTAATTCAAATTTCTATATCTTTTTATCGCTAAATACGATAGCACTGTCGCATGCATTCTAGACTGTCTATTTTTCGAATTATTGATTGGCCAACCTCCGTCTAGATTACGATTGTTCTCTAAAAATTTAATCCATGTTTTCTTAATCTTACTTCCATATCCCGCTTCAATTAAAAATAAAACTCGTTCTGCAAAAAGATCGCAACATACGTTTTCGGACTTTTGTGCATCTAAAATTTCTGCTGCCAAATCCTCTATCAAAGGCACCAAAATTGAATCGTCAACACAGCGCTTTTCTTTGAGCCTAGAAAGGACAAGGAGCGAGTGTGTAGATCGATACCCCCCCTGATCTCTTCCGTTTCCGATGAGTAATTCAAAAGCATTCTTTGAGAAAGAAATTTTATGACAATAGAAAGCCCTCAAGATCACATCATCCATGATTTCATACCAAGTCATATGGTTCGATTTCATTTTAGCTAAATTTTGTTCAATAGAGACAGACACTAAGTCTGAAATTTCGTTGGAAACTAAATTTTGATTTTTTGATAACTGATATATGAAGTAGTTTCGTTGATCTAAAGTGCCACGAATTACTTCTCCTGACTCAATCTTCCTTATTAAATGAATTTCTTTTCTTTTCACTAATCTCGTAAGTTCGCTACTAGAGTATAACTTCGAAATCTGATAGATACCAAAAAGTGAATCGTAACCGTATGACTCAGTACTACTTTCGATAAACTCCAACGTTGTCTTGCTACTAGTTACTTCAATTCGTTTACAGCCAAGTGTTAAGAATGTAAAGGTAACTAGGAACAATTGAAAAAGTAGCATCGCATAGGTGTATAGCATCGATATCAGAAAAACCGCTTTGATATACGATGTTCGAATATCAAAGCGGCACCTAGTTCAGTAAATTTTTATAATATTAACTGCAGCTGTCATCCCAATGACAAGGAGCAGACGATCGCACGCCGGTGGCCCCACATCCGGCATCTCCAGTTCCGCCCGCGGCTGTCCCACATGAAACAGTTCCATCGTTACAAACCACAGCACCGCTACAGGTTCCAGTGTCTCGGCCAGAATTGGTCCCGTTACAGTTGTCGCAGGACATTGCTCCTGGTCCAATGGTTCCATCACAACAGTCACCTAAAAACCAGGCGTCAGAATTATTAGCCCCAACTCCATAGATGCCGAATATTCCTAATGCCATATAGAAAGTAGATTTTACTTTATTCATGATTACTCCTTACGTTCAATATCGGTAAGGCCTCCCTTTAACCTAACCCAGTGTTTCTTCAATTGTACCATCACTTTTCGGCTAGTTTCAATTTAATTTTCAATCTGATTTATAAGGTCTCACTGTCTCAGAAGACACAGCGTCAACATTTAGATATCCATTTCGTGTGATGCAATCATATATTTTATTGTAATGATGGCCTTTTTACATAAATATCTATCCATGTGGAACCCAATAAGGTCAAATAAGCCAAAATATGACATCTGGCCTAAACCAACGTTTGATCATTTCTCCAGGGCTAACAAAGTAATCAGGGACGGGCGTTGGTCAGGAATTCAACCAATTCTAGAATTGGAGAGTCGATTTCGTCAACTCACTAACAGAAAATATGCACTCGCACATATCAACGGTACAGCCGCAATTCATGCCGCATATTTTTCACTTGG
>Ga0066639_10002184_pt1 | contig 17205 bp, 14 predicted proteins | sample CryGeyCG2114_010_2_FD_59504 | JGI IMG/M metagenome (GOLD analysis project Ga0066639, IMG submission 59504) | Groundwater microbial communities from aquifer - Crystal Geyser CG10_big_fil_rev_8/21/14_0.10 | ecosystem: Environmental > Aquatic > Deep subsurface > Groundwater | place: USA: Utah...
ATTAGCTTAAGACAATTGAGGGTTCGTTTCTGAAGGACAATTTAGAGTTCGTGTAACAGAGACGTTAGTGATCTTGACAAAATCCACTTAATCCTATAAGATAAATTATGGAAGCCCAAAAATTACAACCTCAGTATAAATTTCTCCAAGGCCTTACTTTTGATGATGTTTTGCTTCTCCCGAGTTACTCTGATTTCTCAAGATCCGACATAAATCTTTCAACAAATCTTACAAAAAAAATAAAAATTTCCCTTCCTTTTATATCTGCTCCAATGGATAAAGTGACAGAAAGTAGATTAGCAATTGCTCTTGCAAAATTAGGTGGAATCGGGATTATTCACAGAAATTTAACGATAGAAGACCAAGCAATAGAAGTTAAAAAAGTAAAGACCCATTCGTCCGGCAAAGCCGGATCAGGACAAGCTTTATTGGTCGGTGCTGCAATTGGGGCAAGCAAGGGTTTTGAAGATAGAGTAGAGGGATTAATTAAAGCAGGAGCAGATGTAATTGTTGTTGATTCGGCTCATGGTTTTTCAAAAGGAGTAATAGGTGCGACAGAATATATAAAGAAAAAATTTCCAAAGCAACAAGTGATTGCAGGCAATATTTCCACCTTTGATGGAGCAAAAGCATTAATTAAAGCAGGAGCAGACTCATTAAGAGTTGGAATGGGGCCGGGTGCAATCTGCTCGACAAGAATAATTTCGGGGATGGGAGTTCCGCAAATTACTGCAATTCTAGAAACAACAAGGGCTGCAAAAAAAGCAGGTATTCCTGTTATTGCAGATGGAGGAATTAAGTATTCTGGGGATATGGTAAAGGCACTGGCAGCAGGTGCAAGTCTTTTGATGATGGGGAATTTGTTTGCCCAAACAGAAGAGTCTCCCGGAAAAGTAGTCAGCCTTTCACTAAATCAAGTTCCTGACAGATTCAGAAGTATTTTTAGTAGCAAGCAAAAAACGTTTAGGTTTAAAGAGTATAGGGGAATGGGTTCTGCTGCAGCAATGAAAGAAGGTACAAAAATAAAATCCGAGGATGAATTTCATGGAAAAAGTTATCACAAAGAAAGGGTTTTGGTTTCAGAAGGAGTTGAAGGTTTGGTTCCTGTTAAGGGGACTGTTAAGGATTTTATAGATCAGGCAGTTGGAGGAATGAAATCAGGTTTTTACTATGTTGGAGCAAAAACAATAAAAGAGCTTTGGGAAAAGACAAGGTTTATTCAAATAACACAAGCGTCTTTAACAGAAAGCCACCCTCACAGTATTTTGGTTACAAACCCTGGAGAAAACTATTCCTAATTAATGTTTCAAAAATTCATTTACACTTAATTTCAATTAATGTCTTAATCTCAATTAATATCAAGAGATTTATAGAAATTGATAGAGATTAAGTTGAGATTAATAGAAAAAGTAGAAGATAATTTATGATAGTAATTGTAGATTTTGGATCTCAAACGGCACATTTAATAGAAAGAAGAATAAAAAAACTTGGTGTTTCTACAAAAATTGTTCATCCCGAGGAGATTCTTCATGAGGTTCAAAAGCCCCACTTCGCCAAGGCTTCGAGGGGTAAAGGTATTATTTTGTCCGGAGGACCCTCTTCTGTTTATGTAAAAAACGCTCCTACAGTTGATCCTAAAATTTTTTCATTAAATATTCCGATTCTTGGAATTTGTTACGGCTTGCAGATAATGGCAAAAGAATTAGGAGGTAAAGTCGTTTCAGGTAAAAAAGAATACGGCCCTACTTCATTGGAAATTGGAAATTGGAAATTGGAAATTACCAAAAATTTACCTAATAAATTTTTGGTTTGGATGTCTCATGGAGATGAGGTTCTTACGCTTCCCCAAGGCTTTGAAGTTTTAGGTTCTACGGAGAGCGTAAAAAACGCTTTTATCGCAAACTTTAAAAAGAAAATTTTTGGAGTGCAGTTTCATCCGGAAGTGGAACACACGGAATTTGGTTTACAAATTTTAAAAAACTTTATTGCGTTATGTTCAGGTTTTTCACCTCGGAGGAGTCCATTAAGCCACCTCCGAGGTGACCGGAACGGGCTCCTCGGAGGTGAGAAAGTGGAAGAATTAAAGGAAAATATTAAAAATATCGTAGGAGTGGACTATGTAATAGGAGCTGTGTCAGGGGGAGTTGACTCTACAGTTGCAGGATTATTGTGTGCAGATGCAATAGAGGAGAAATTTATCCCAATTTATGTTGAAAACGGTTTAATGAGAGAGGGGACAAGGAAGCATGTCCTAAAAATTTTCAAAAAACATCATGTCAGACCTATAGTAGTAAATGCGGTAGGGGAGACTTTAAAACTTTTAAAAGGGGTTTCAGATTCTGAGAAAAAAAGAAAAATAATTGGCAATTTATATATAAAATTATTTGAAAAAGAAATGAAAAAATTAAAAAAATCTGGAAAAAATATAAATTTTTTAATGCAAGGGACTATATACTCAGACGTCATAGAATCTGGAGCTCCGCGACATCCTGATGAACAGAAGGATCAAGGGACGAAGCATTCTTCTAAAATAAAAAGTCATCACAACGTTGGAGGTCTTCCTAAAAATATGAAATTAAAACTTTTAGAACCTCTTAGGAGTTTTTATAAAGATGAGGTTCGGGAAATTGGAAAAATGTTGGGACTTCCCGATGAATTTATCTATAAACAGCCTTTTCCGGGACCCGGATATTGTGTCAGGATACGCGGAGAGGTGACAGCAAAGAAACTTGAAAAAATAAAGAAAGCAGACAAAATAGTGCTTGAAGAACTTGAGAAAGAGGATTTACTTTCGAAAGTTTTTCAATCTTTTCCTGTTTTAACAGGAGCATCATCGACTGCTGTTAAAGGAGACGGGCGTTTTTTTGGAGATGTAATTGCCCTTCGCGTCGTAGAATCAAAAGACATTATGACGTCAGACTGGGCACGTCTTCCTTATAATGTTTTGCAAAAAATTTCGTCAAGAATAGTAAATGAGGTAGATGGAGTGTCCCGAGTCGTTTACGATATTACTACAAAACCTCCGGCAACCATGGAATGGGAGTAGTTTTTTGTCATCCTGAACTTGCCCGTCCTGAGCGAGACCGAAGGGCTTTAGGATCTTTCTTTAAACCATTTAACTAAAATTTCAATAAACTCTCTCCTCCACTTATCTTTTAATAGAGCATGATCTGCCTTCCTTATTATTGAATGAGAAGCATTCTTTTTTGAATTTAAATAATATTTAATAATTTTATTTGGAATAATTTCATCATTTTCTGATTCGATAAGAAGAAGTTTTCCTTTAAAGTTTTTAATTCCTTTTAAAGCAAAATTATTCTTTTTGGGGATCATTTCTTGAAAAAAATCTTCCTCTCTTTTACTAACTACCTCTTGGGTGGGCATATCAAATTCTTTATTTTTAAAAAGCGCAGGTGCTCTTAAAGCAAGCCATTTTAATTTCTTTTTTGATGATAGAATTGAGGCCAAATAAGCTCCATAGCTTGCTCCCACAACTCCGATTTGGTTTTTGTCTATCTCTCTTAGAGAGGAAAGAAAATTGTAAGCGGCTAAAGAATCTTCAAGGTGATCTCTTCTTGAAAATTTATCAAGATCTTTTTGCTCTCCATTATGTCCTCTTAAATTAAAGGTTAAACATATAAAGCCTAAGCTACACAAAGCTTTGGCTCTTGGAACATACCCCGTTTCATTACTTGTCCAACCATGAATAAATAAAATAGCAGGATTTTTGTTTTTAATTTTTTTGGGATAGAATATAGTTCCTTTTAGTTTCTGATTATCTACTTTAATAAATAATTTTTTATGCATTATCTTAAATCTAAGCGGTCTCCTTTAAAAGTTATGTTTTTGGGTTTTATAACTACCTGCTTTTCTCCCTTTTCTACATATCCTGCGTTAAGACTTTGAAATTTATTTTTCTTGATTATTTCTTGCGCTTTTTTAACATCCTTTTCTGCTAGAAAAATTGCATAGTCCTGTCCCATATTATAAGTACCGTACATTTCTTCATCTGATAAATTAGCATGTTTTTGTATAAATAAAAATATTTCCTGTGGGTTAAAAATTTTTTCTATTACATAACTATAATTTTGTCTTGCTCTCATTATTTTTCTAAGTCCATGGCCTGTTATATTGGAAAGATAATGAATGTCAATTCCCGCATTTAATAAATCCTGAATAAGTTTTGCATAGATGTTTGTTTTTTTAAGTATTTCTTCACCATAAGTCTTACCATTTTTTAATTTTGTTACGTATCTTTTTGGAAGTTTTTTAGCAACAGCTCGGGCTAAAGATAAACCGTTTGCATTAATTCCTGTACTTTTTAGAAATAAAATTCTATCTCCATTTTTAATTTTCTTATCTGTTAATAAGTGTTTTTTGTTTTTTATAATTCCTATTGCAGATCCGCCGAGATCTATGGTATCTGGATTTATAATCCCTTTTAAAGAAGGTGTTTCTCCTCCTCCCCAGGTAACTCCTGCTATGTCACATGCTTTTTTCCATCCGTTAATAAGAGAAGTAATTTTTTTGACATTTTTTAAGAAAGCTTCATCTCCGGTTGCCCAGTATGCATATATTACAAGAGGATTTGCCCCAACGCTTATAAGGTCATTTATTATACTTGCGACCGTGTCATGGCCAATTACCTCATAAAACTTTTCATCCATTTGGTCTGCTACTAAATTTTTTGTTCCGAGTCCTTCTATGACAGACGCCATAAGTACATCATTTTGTTCCCAGACATATGCTGATTCTCCCCGGCTGTCTTCAATCTCATTAAAACCATTTTTTTTAAGATTAACGGCAGTTTTTTTTGCAGAAATTTGAGCTAATTTTTTTATTGGATCCAAATTTTCATAATTAACTCCGGATTGAGAATAAGTAATTATTTTCTTTTTTTTCATATTTTTTTCTTGTCATCCCATTCGAGTCTGAAGACTCTCAGAGTCTGAACGACCCGAACTTGTACTTAGGCAAATTCAGTACCTTGAGCTTGTCGAATAGGTTTCAGGATCTATTTAAGTTTTATCAGTTCAATGATGTACATCATTGAACTGATATTGTTTTATAAACTATTTATGAGATTTAGATCAATATTCTTTAAGCTTTCCACAATTTTATCAGCTTTTGAGAAATCCTGGTGCTTAGTATATTTACTAGGAACAGCGATTACTTTCATTTTTGCTTTTTTTGCAGCAATGACACCTGCTTCAGAGTCTTCAAGTACCAGACAATTCTTAGGTTTTACTTTTAGTTTTTTTGCTGTTTCAAGATAAAGATCGGGAAAAGGTTTTGGTTTTAAAACATCATCAATTGTGACTATTGCATCAAAATATTTTTCTAGATTCACCCTTTTAATTAGAATATTAACAAAATTTGCATAAGCATTTGAAGCAATTGCTAGTTTTAGATTTTTCTTTTTTAAAATCTCAAGCAGTTTTTTTCCGCCAGGCATAATTTTTACTTGAGTTTTTTCTAAAAGCTGCCTATAAAATCTTCTTCTTTTTTTTGTTAAGGATTCTACGCTTCCTTTTATTCCATGCTTTTCAATTATTATTCTTTGAATATTTCCTTTTGTTCCAATATCATGAATGAGACCATTTTCTTGAAATATTGGTTTTTTATCATAACTTCTTATTAATAATTCAAATGATTTCGACTGCAATAATTCAGTATCAATCAAGAGTCCATCCATGTCAAAAATTACTGCTTTTATCATAAATTTTTCTCCTTGTCATTCTGAAAGAACGAAGTGACTGAAGAATCTCAATTAATATAAAAAAGAGATCCTTCCCCTGTTCGCTTCGCTCAGGGTCAGGATGACATTACGAGTCTCAGGCATTTTTTACGTAGTTAATCATGTTTTTGAAAATGGGGAGCCCTTGAGGCCCGCCTACTGGCGGATTCAATCTTCTCCAGTTTGGGTGATGATGTTTAAAAATAAATCTTTCAGGATGCGGCATAAGGCCTAAAATTCTTCCTGTTATATCGCAAATTCCCGCAATTGCGTTTATTGATCCGTTTGGATTTTTTGGATATTCGAAAGTTTTGTTTCCGTTTTCATCTGCATATCTTAAACAAACAAGACTACCTTCTTCGATCTTTTTAATTGTTTCATTATTAGCAAAAAACTTTCCTTCGCCATGAGCGATTTGGTAGGAGACAACTCCATTATTTGTCCACCTCGGAGGAGTCATGGCTTCTCTATTGTTTAGCCTGCCACCATCCGAGGTGTTTTGGAGGAAAACGCATCGGTTATTTTTTTCAATTTTCAGATTTACCCATCTGCATTCGAATTTGCCCGAATCATTATTTGTTAAAGTCGCGTGCATTTTACCGATACTTCTAAATGGCAAAAGTCCTGTTCTTACTAAAACCTGAAACCCATTACATATTCCTATTATTAAAGTATCTTTTCTTTCAATAAATTCTTTAAGTTCTTCGGAAAAAAAAGAGGAAAGTTCTATTGCCAGAATTTTTCCTGAAGTCACGTCGTCCCCATAAGAAAAACCACCGGGAAGAGCCAAAATATTATAATTTTTTAAATTCTCTTTTTTGCTCCTCAGTTCATTGACATGAACAATTTTTGGATCTCCTCCTGCAAGTTTAAAGGCAAAAAAAGTCTCCTCATCGCAATTTGTCCCGTCTGTTTTTAAAACTAATACTTTAGGCTTTTTCATAGATATTTATTGAGACTTATTGATATTTTTTGAGATTAATTGGGCTTCTTTTGCTTTATAAGTTGATGATATAAAATTATTTAACTTAACACTTAACTTTCCTGCTAATTCTTTAAACTTTTTATAAATATTTTCATTTACCTTATCTCTTTCATATAACAGTTCCATCCAATGTTCAGAGCATTCTGCAAGAGATGCTCTTGCATTATAGTAGAATTTAATTCTGTCTAAAAAATGATAGCGGAAATAACCTTCAGCAATATTTGCACCCATTGAATCAGTTGATGAAAGATATTGATCTCCCATGGTCTTTTTGTCTTGCCAACTTAAAGCGTTGTAGACTTCCCAGGCAATTTTTGATAATTCTCTCGAAAGAGTATAAACTTCAAGATTTTTTAATTGTATAAATTTACTATTCTCCATAATTCTCTATTTATCTCTATTTTATCTCAACCAATCTCTATCAATATCGGTTACCCAAATATCCTTCTCATCGGTTCTTGCCAGACTTTTTTTAAAACGTCAATTTTTTCCTCAAAAATAATTTTATTTTTATTTTTGACTTTTATATTTTTTAGTTTTGTAGTTTTTCCTAAAACAAAGTAAGGAACTCCTTTAAAAATTTCATCCGCTGTTTTTTCATTTTCAACTTCTGTAATAAAACATCCTGCAGTTTCATTAAAAAGAATAAAATCTGCACGGTTATTTCTTGTTTTTTTAAGGAGTAGATTAAGATCGATTTCTGTCCCCATACTTCCTCCAAGACCCATCTCAAAGAGTGTTGTAATTAATCCACCCTCTGAAATGTCATGCGCTGCCAGAATTTTTTCTTTTTGAATACCCTCAAATACTTGTCTGAGAACATTTGGCAAGATTTTCAAATCTATATGCGGGACCATACCTCCTAGAATATTAAACATTTCAAAATAAGAAGACCCGCCCATAGAAGAAAAATCCATTTTCCCAACTAAAACAATGGTTGAATTTTCTTTTTTAAAATCAGAAGTTACTGTTTTTTGGATATTTTCAATTTTTCCAAAAACAGAAATACAAAGAACAGGAGGAATTTTTATAACCTTCCCGTCTTTTCCCCGGTAGGTGGATGAAAGACTGTCTTTTCCTGACACAACCGGAATTTTTAACGCTTTCATAAAATCGCATACCGCGTCAACAGACTTATCTAAAGACCAAAGAGATTCTTCGTCCGGGAAGGGCCAAATGTAATTGTTTATGAGGGATGCTTTCCGATAATCTCCTCCTACTGCAGTATAGTTTGATAAAGCCTCTGTTGCGGCCCAAATACTTCCCCAGTAAGGATGGATGTTATTTAAAACAGGATTTAAACCGTGTGAGATGACCATTCCATAATCTTTTTCAAAAAAAGGTTTTAATACCACAGCGTCGTTTGGTCCGTCCATATTCTCTCCGGTAAAGGGTTTTAAAATATTTGTTCCCTGAACAGAGTGGTCGTAGAGCCGGAGAATCGGCTCCTTGGAACAGATATTGGGGTTTGATAAATTTTTTTTCAGTATCTCTAGCCATTCATTTTTTGAATTTGGTATTTTTGGTTCTATCTGAAGAATACCTTGACTTGCGGAAGGTTTTTTCCCTGTCATTTTTCTTTGCGGGAGCCCGTTATGCAAGAAATTCATATCAAGATCACAGATAATTTCTTTATGGAAATATAATCTTAATTTTTTACTTCCATCAAATTTTCCGAGAACTGCAACTTCTGTGTTGTATTTTTCACAAACCTCGATCAAGCTTTTTAGCTTGTCCTTTGGCACTGCAAGAATCATTCTTTCCTGAGATTCGGAAAGCCAGATTTCCCAAGGATAAAGCCCGTCATACTTTAGGGGAGCTTTCTCAAGATCAATTGAAACTCCCGTTTTTTCAGCTATTTCCCCGATTGCAGAAGAAAAGCCGCCCCCGCCGCAGTCCTGTATTGCACGGATTAAGTCTTTGTCTCTTGCTTCTAGGATTGCATCAAACATTCTTTTTTGCTCAATAGCATTTCCAATTTGCACGGCAGAGGAATTAACAGAGATTGTCCTATCTGTCATCTCACCGCTTGAAAAAGTTGCTCCGTGAATACCATCCCTTCCTGTTTTTCCTCCGACCGTTACAACAAGATCCCCAATTTTTGGTGACCTTTTTTTAGCGAATTTCTTTGGTATTATTCCATATGCCCCGACAATAACAGTTGGTTTTGCCCTGAAATCATCATGGAAATGCAAAGACCCATTGTTTGTCGGAATTCCCATCCGGTTTCCATAATCTCTTACTCCTGAGACAACTTTTTTTAAGAGGTATCGGGGAGGAAGACAGCCGACAGGCAATTCTGAAGGATTAAGGTCGGGGTTAGCAAAACAAAAAATATCGGTTGACGCAAGAGTTTTTGCTCCAAGTCCGGTTCCCAGAATATCCCTAAAAACTCCTCCGGATCCGGTCATTGCTCCGCCATATGGTTCTATTGCAGATGGACTGTTGTGTGTCTCTACTTTTCCGCAAATTGCAAAATCATCATAAAAATCAATAACTCCCGAGTTATCGATAAATGCAGAAACAATATTTTTTGAATGTTTTAATGCCTCCTTTTTAATTCTTTTGATTAATGGTTCTTTTATTTTTCCGTTCACTCTAATTTGCGCTTTAAAAGTTTTATGTCCGGAATGTTCGCTCCAAGTTTGTGCAATAGTTTCCAGTTCGCAGTCAGTAGGATTCCTATTTATTTTTTTAAAGTAGTTTTGAATAATTTTCATTTCCTCTAAATTTAAAAATAGTTTATCTTGGGAAAGATCCATAAGTTCCTCATTTGTCATCATTGTTAATGCTACAAAAGTTACAGGGTCATCTTTTTGTCTTATGTATTCCACTGTCGGGTTAAAAAGATTAAGCCTTGTTATTATTTGCGCCAATTCTTCCTTTTTAATCTTTCCGTAAAAAGCATACTCACGGCTTGATTCCACATGATTTACTTTTATGTTTAAGTTTTTTGCGGCTTTTATAATAGATGCAATTTCGGGATTCATAACTCCGGGTTTATAGGAAATTTCAATAAAGTGGTCTGCGTCCATAATTAGAGGCTTATTTATAGCGAATTCCTGGTTTATGTTTTCCGATAAGAGTTTTTCTGCAAAAAGCTTTGCTTCTTCCTTACTTATGTCAGGAAATCTATAAGTCTTAATTGTTTTAACTTTTTTTATTGAATTTAGATTCAGGATATTTTGGATTTCGGAGAGGACACTCTGTCCTATTAAATCGGGGTTTGTTATAACTCTAATTTTTTGAATCATTTCAAGTTCTCGTCTTTAAATAGTTTTTTTGGACAGGATGAACTTAAAGCTCTTGTATACTAAACTATTTCTCTCAAAAATTCAATGAGTTTTTCAAGAGATTTTTTAAAAATTAATAACTATAAGCTATTGACAGCTAAAATATTATTTGTTAATATCCGCTCCATGCAAGAAAGAGGAAGAGAAGAAGTAGGACCTTTCTCACACATCCCAGTAGTTACGTCTTTGGGAGAGGTGGGAGCCTATGTAAACCAACCATATGAGTGGGGTGTACAATTGGCTGAAATGGCAAGAACAGCAGATTTACGAAATGTGTCAGATGTTGCCCGCTCATATGTTAGTTCCTTTTTCAATCATCAAGATGGACTCCCCGTAGCTCATAAAGGAACAGCTCTTCCTTCCCTTGATGAAATAGACGTGGAACATGTATGGGCATTATCGGCAAATACTCGGCAATATATATCTGCTGCAATAATATCCTTTCTTCTTATGAACAAAGAAAAATTTATGGTTTATATGGAAGTGCCTGATTTTCATGGAGAAGTAGCAACAACTCCCTACGTCTTTGAAAGAGCTTTAGATGTAGGGCCAGAGCATTATAAAGATTTAGTTGAACATCATTTGACCATGCTTAATAGATTATTTGTTGGAACTAATCTTCTTACTCTTACTTCCATCCCTTCAGTTTAATTAAAAACACAGAAAATTTATTTATTTTTCTCCTTTTTTGTAAAAACTCTAATTGTCTGAATCATATTTTTTCCATTTCCTGCCAGCCGATGTCTGTTCTGTAATGCAGGTTGTTTCCTTCTATATATATCGAAGAAAGTTCTTGATATGCTTTTTTTCTTGCATCAATTATGTTTTTTCCTTCGGAAACCAAATGAAAAATTCTTCCTCCGTTTGCAAGAAATTTATTATTTTTAATTTTTATTCCTGCCCCGAAAATCTTAACTGAATTATTGCTAGTCAATTCATCTAATCTAAAAATTTCTTTTCCTTTAACCCTTGAATAATCATTGGGATATCCCGCTGAACATCCTGCAACGCTAATTCTAGTTTTATTATCAATTTCAATTTTTAATTTATCAATTGTTCCGTTTATTACAGCAAGAGCTATTTTAAAATAATCGGTTTTAATACTTGGTAAAATGACTTCTGCTTCCGGATCTCCCCATCTAGCATTAAATTCGATGATCTTTACTCCATCAGCCTGCCCTGATCCGGCTTTGCCGGACGAATAGGTTAGCATTCCTCCTAAATACAATATCCCTTGATAACCCCTTTTTTCTTTTTGCATACCGATAATAAATGGTTTTATTATTTCTTTTTCTATCTTTCGAATTATTAAAGGAGTTATGGATTTAACAGGAGAAACGCATCCCATTCCTCCAGTGTTTGGCCCTTTATTTTTTTCATAAACCGTTTTATGGTCTTGTGCAGCTTTTACAACTTTATAGTTTTTACCATCCGTAACAATAAAGAATGAAAACTCTTTTCCTTCCACACATTCTTCAATTACAAATGTTTTTCCTGCTTTTCCAAAATCCTTCATTTTTTTTATTGCCAACACTGCTTCTTCTTTTGTTTCTGCTCTTATAGCTCCTTTTCCTGTTGCAAGTCCTGCTGCTTTTATATATAAAGTTTTGTTTGGTATTTTTTTAACATATTTTATTGCATCCTCTTCATTGCTAAATGATTTAAAAACAGGTGTTGGAAGATGATATTTTTTCATAAAATCTCTTGCCCATACTTTGTTCCATTCTATTTCGGACGCTTTTTTACTAGGTCCAAAAACATTAATATTTTTTTCTTTTAGAATATCTACTAGCCCTCCTGCCAGAGGATCATCACAAGCAACATCAACTAAATCTATTTTTTGTTTTTTACAAAAATCAATTATTTCAGGAAAGTCCAGAGTTGAAATTTCAGGAATTGTTTTAATTTTTGGATTCTTAAAAGAAATTAAGTCATTTCCCGGCGCAACAAAAACCATTTTTACTTTTTTACTTTTGGAGTAGACAACAGCTAAAGCATGTTCTCTTCCCCCGGCTCCAATTATTAAAATCCTCATGGTTTTGATTATTGTTTTTTTTGAACCTTATCTTTTAAGCTTATTTTTTTCAAAACATCAACATATAAAGCGTTTTCTTTCTTTTTTAGTCTTTCCGAAAGAGTGGCAATTGTATCATTAGGTTTTATTTTTTCAAAACAGCGCCCGAGTACAGGACCAAAATCAAAATCTTTTGTTAACAAATGATTTGTACATCCGGCATATGTTGATTTTTTTAAAAGAAAATTTTTAACTGCACTGTTAATCATTTTCCCTTTATTCCAAAGAGCCTTTGTTCCGTCCGGGTTTTTTACAACACTATTAATAGTGTCCGGTATAAGTCCGGGATGAGTATTTAAAATTTTGTTTGGAAAAGCTTTTAGAATATCATCTGGAATTATCTGCTTCCATCCTGCAAGACAAACATAATCTACTTTGTGATCTTTTAAAATTTTCAGCAAATTTTGATTTTTCTTTAAAACTAAGGATTTGATCTTATGTTTTTTTGCCCTTCCCAGCCCATAAGCATCTTTTTTATCTGCTATAACAAGTGATATCTGTATGTTTATTTTTTCATTTTCAATACCATCTATAATTGCCTGTAAATTTGTTCCTGTTCCTTTATTGGAAATAAGTACTGCGATTTTTATGAGAGGATTTTCTAAAAGTTCGGAAGGATAAAAAGGATTTTCAAGCTGAAATTTGCTTTCTGTCCCAAGGATTGGAATTTTATATTTTCCTGTTAAGCATGCCGTGCAAAATGGAGCTTTTTGAGAGTCAAAATTTTTTGTAACATTATTTACTCCTGTTGCTTTCAATAAGCCGTTTAATGATAAGTAGGCAATTGAGTCTGCTCCCAAAAACTCTTTTATTTTTTCAAAATCAACATCATTTTTTTCATTTTTAAACTTATTTGCAAGAAGTTCCTTGCTTGTTGGTGTATCTACTCCATAAAAACAGGGGTTTGTAATAGGAGGGCATGCAATTCTTATATGAACTTTTTTTGCTCCATATGTTCTAAGAAGCGTTATGAAATCTCTAAGAGTAGAGCCTCTTACAATAGAATCGTCAACCACAATAACATCTTTTCCTTTTAGATTAACTGCCATTGGTCCGAATTTTATTTTTATTCCCAAGTCTCTTGTTCTCTGGTCTGGCTGAATAAAGGTCCGTCCAATATATCGATTTTGAATAACACCTTCCCCGTAAGGAATTTTTGATTTATTTGCATATGCAATTGCTGCAGTCATTCCTGAATTTGGAATTGCCATTACCATATCCGCTTTAACAGGTGATTCTTCAACCAGGATTTGTCCGCATCTTTCCCTTACTTTTCCAATTGAAATTTTATTAAAAGTGGAATCAGGTCTTGCTAAGTATATATATTCAAAAATACATGATGCATGTCTTTTAACTCCCTGATTGTAAAAACTTTTCGGACCGTTTTTATCAATGATTACTGCTTCTCCCGGTCTTACCTCTCTTATTTTTTTTGCTCCGATTCCCGGAAAAATGCAATCTTCGGATGATAAAACCCAACCTCCATTAAGCTCACCAAGTATTAGAGGTCTAACTCCATACGGGTCTCTTATACCAAAAAGCAAGTCTCTTGTGGCAATAACAAAACTGTATGCTCCTTTTAAAAGAGGCAAGACTTCGTCAAATCTTTCTTCCCACGTGTTTTTTTTGCTTTCTAAAAGAAGAGCACCCACAATTTCTGTATCTGTAGTAGACGTTAATTTTGTATTTTTAATCCTTCTCTTGATATCAAGACTGTTTATCAGGTTTCCGTTATGGGCAATAACTATTTGCCTATTATTGTCTTTTAGTAAAAAAGGCTGCGCATTGCAAATCTGGGAAGACCCTGTTGTTGAATAACGGTTATGGCCTATTGCAATTACTCCCTTGCCCAATCTTTCGATATTTTTTTCTGTCTTAAAAACATCTCTTACAAGTCCCATTCCTCTTTTTAATTTAAAGCGCCTGCCGTTTGTTACGGCAATTCCTGCGCTTTCCTGGCCTCTGTGTTGCAATCCGTATAATGCATAATAGGTGATTCTTGCAACGTCCAGTTTTTCATTGTAAATTCCAAAAACACCGCACTTATCATTCATTCGGTCATTTTTATTTTTTAAAAAATTACTTTGATGGGAATCTTTTGAAGAATTATTATTCATTAAGTATTCCTGCCTCTTTAAGATTATTTTTAATTCGATTTTTAACACTAGTAGAATTTGAAACTTTAAATTTTTGTCCTGTTATTTTTTCATAAATTGCTTGATACCTTTTGCTTACTTGAGCAATAAAATCATCTGGCATTTTTGGAATTTTTCCGTCTCCCTCATAGCCTTTTTTTTTAAACCAAATGCGCAAAAATTCTTTGTCAAAATTTTCAGGTTCAAGTCCTTTTCTGAATCTTGATTGATATGTATTTTTTATCCAAAACCGTGAAGAGTCTGGAGTATGAATTTCATCAATTAAAACAAGTTCCCCATTTTTATTAAGTCCAAATTCATATTTTGTATCAACTAAAATAATCCCTTTTCTTGCGCAAATTTTTGTTCCCTTTTCAAAAAGAGCAAGACTTGCTTTTTCCATTTGCTCATAAAGTTTCTTAGGAACAATTTTTCTTTTTATAATTTCATCTCTTGTAAGTCTTTCATCATGTGCTTTTCCTTCGCCTTTTGTAGTGGGAGTTAGAATTGGTTTTTTTAATTTTTGGTTTTTGCGGAGGCCTTGCGGAAATTTTATCCCGTAAATTGTTCTTTCCCCCTTTTCATAAGCGGTCCAGATGGATGTTGATGTAACACCGCTTATATAACCTCTTACAATCATTTCAATAGGAATTACTTTACAGTTTTTAACAAGCATGACATTGGGGTCCGGAATTTCAATTAAGTGGTTTTGAATAATGTCTTTTGTTTTATCAAACCAAAAATCAGAAAGCTGAGTTAAAACCTGTCCTTTAAAAGGAATAAGTCCCAAGACTCTATCAAAAGCGGATTGTCTGTCGGTTGTGATAATTATTCTTTTTCCGTTGTGAACATAATAGTCTCTAACTTTACCCTGGTGTTTTTCCCCAAAATTTTTCGGGAGATTTATATTTTTTACAGCATGTGGAATATTCTCAATAATTTTCTGCCTACTTATCATATATTTAATTTAAAGTTCAAAGTGCAAAGTCCAAAATTACAGTCGGTAGTTAAAAGTTTTAAAAACTTTGAATTTTGAACTGCAACTTTTAACTTTTAAATTTGAACTTTTAACTATTTTTCAAGTATTTTCCCCATCCGATTTTTTCCAATTTTTCTGCTTTTTTTTCAACACCAATTGCAAGATTTTTTTTATAATTAATTAATTCTTTTTCAAGTTTTTTATCATGTGTTGCAAGAATTTGCACTGCTAAAAGTCCTGCATTCTTTGCGTTGTCTATTCCAACGGTTGCAACAGGAATGCCTGGCGGCATTTGTACTGTTGAATAAAGGGAGTCAGTTCCATTTAAAGCGCCTCCTTTTAACGGGACACCTATTACAGGAAGAGGAAAATGTGCTGCAATAACTCCAGCTAAATGGGCAGCAAGACCTGCTCCTGCAATAATGACTTTTGTACCGTTTTTATAAAGGTTTTCGACATATTTTACTGTTCTTTGGGGAGATCTGTGAGCAGATGAAACTGTTATTTTGTAATCTATTTTAAAATCTTCCAAAACTTTTGCTGCCTCTGACATAACGGATAAATCCGAGTCAGACCCAAGAATAATTGCAACAAATAATTTCTTCATCTGGAGGATCGAATATCTTTTATTGCCTTTTCTGTCAGCTCTTTTGCAAGTCCAATATAACCGCTTGGTGTTAATTTTTCAAGTACTTTTTTTTGTTTTTCTTCAATTGGTAATTTATTTACAAGATCTATCCACTCAGCTTCTTTAATATTTTTTCCTTTGACCAGTGAAGCAATTAGAGAATATGGATCTTTGTAATTTTCTTTCCTAAGTAAGGTTTGAACTCCTTCCGCAAGTATGGAGAAATCTTTATTTAAGTCTTTGGATATTTGTTCCTCGTTGGGTCTTATTCTTGAAAGTCCGGTTAATAAACTTTTATATCCTAAAAGTGAATAGGCAAGCGCAGATCCAATATTTCTAAGAACCGTACTGTCTGACAAATCTCTTTGGAGTCTTGAGATTGGAAGTTTCCTTACAAAAAATTCTATTAAGGAATTTGCAACTCCTAAATTTCCTTCGCTGTTTTCAAAATCAATTGGATTTACTTTTTGGGGCATAACAGAGGATCCGATTTCTCCTTTTTTAATTTCCTGAACAAGCCAGTTATCACTTATATATCTCCAAACGTCTTGATTTAAGCCTATTAGTATAGAATTTATTCTTTGGTAAATTTGAAGATAGGCAATTATGTCATCGGAAGGATTTATCTGAGTTGTAAGAATATTTGGTTCAAGGTCTAAGGATTTAGAAAATTCCTCAGAAAATTTTACCCAGTTTTTTTGAGGATAAACAAAGCTTAAAGCATTAACATTACCAATTGCCCCGTTTAGTTTTCCTGTTAACTTTATTTTTTTAAATTCTTTTAATTCATTGTTTAATCTTTGCGCATAAACAACAATTTCTTTTCCCAGAGTTGTTGGTACAGCCGGCTGTCCATGTGTTCTTCCAAGAATAACAAGATTCTTGAAAGATTCTGCTTTTTCTAAAAGAGCATCCAGAATTTTTTTGATTTCTTTAATAACAATTTCTTCTGAGCCCCGTTTCAAAAGAAGACGATAGGAGATGTTGTTTATGTCCTCGGATGTTAAGCCGAAATGAATAAGTTCTAAGATGTCTTTTAGGGAAGAATTTTTAATTTTTTCTCTTAAATAAAATTCAACTGCCTTTAAATCATGCCTTGTTGTTTTTTCTGTTTCTTTTACTTTTTCTGCTTCTTGCAAAGAGAATTTCTCCACTAATGAAAATAAAAAATCTACTTCTTTTTTTGATAATTTTCGTGAAATTTGAAAATCTGAAATAGCTATTAAGTATTTTATTTCTACCTCAAGCCTGGTTTTTATAAGAGAATATTCAGAAGCATAAGGAGAGAGTTCATTAATTTTATTTCTGTATCTTCCATCCAAAGGACTAATAGCTGTTAATTCATTTAAGTCATGATTGTTCATATTTTAGTTG
>Ga0066639_10002186_pt1 | contig 17204 bp, 19 predicted proteins | sample CryGeyCG2114_010_2_FD_59504 | JGI IMG/M metagenome (GOLD analysis project Ga0066639, IMG submission 59504) | Groundwater microbial communities from aquifer - Crystal Geyser CG10_big_fil_rev_8/21/14_0.10 | ecosystem: Environmental > Aquatic > Deep subsurface > Groundwater | place: USA: Utah...
TCCACCAATCAGGATAATGACGACTGCGACCACACCGAGCAGACTGAGCGCTACGTTGATAAGGCTTCCGACTGTGGCGCGGAGATCTTTGTTGCCAAGACTGTCGTCAAGACCTGTGTTGACTGCGCCAAGACCAAATGTATCCGTGTCTTCTGCGCCGAGCGCAAATTGCGCTGGCACAAACATCATCCCCAACAATGTGGCCACGATGATGAGAAGCGCCATCTTATATTTTACGATTGTATACATCAATGACATATTCTCACCTCCTTTCTAATGAAATGATACATATTTTTTGCATTTAACAGGAAACACAGAGAGTATACAGTATTAAAAAAAATTCCACAACAAATCATCCACACCACGCCTATCCTGTCAATGATTTGAACACAAGCGCGAGCAACGCGTAGCTGGAAAGAATGATCACAATCCCGACCGCGGACCACAACATCGCTTCCGCGCCCTTCTTTATACTCTCCGGTTTCCCTCCTGCGGTGAGCATCAAAAATCCACCATACACAAATATCGCGAGCGTTATAGAACCCATAATGCCGGTCACTGCTCGTATGGTATCCCCCGCAATCTGGAACAATTTGGTATTTCCTGCAGGATTATCCGACGTCCCCCCCATCGGATTGATGAGCGAAGTTTCTGGAATAGAAAATGTCTGTTTGCCAGAGGGAAATGTTTTGGCAGGTTCAACGGCAGGAGCGACCGGTGTTGGGACAACAGGCTTCTTTTCTACTTTTTTTTTATTTTCAGCATCCAAACAATTTTTATAAAAGACTGGATACTCAATAAGTTCCAAACACTTAGCCTCACCTAATACTGGACGTGGCAAGAACAAAACGACGAGAACGAATAGTATCAATAGGGGCGACTTCTTTTTCATACGCACGGTATTAAATTTCTTACATCTTATTACTAATTTCAAATTTACAATTTCTGATTTCCAATTTCACCTACTCCGTCCTCGTCACATCCACTGCCCGAAAATCTGGTCCAACCTTATACGCATCCAACACAAAACTAATCAGCAAATACGCACTAAACGAAATCACAAGCCCAATCACTGCTCCGACCAATGCCCCCTGCCCAGTCTTGACACGCTCAGGACTGCCGGCAGAAATGACGATCATAAATCCACCATACACAAACATGAGCAGTGCCAACACCCCAATAATCCCAAACAAAAATTCTGCGATATTGACTGCCAATTCCACCAGATCATTCACATTTGTGCATGAGCCTGCAAACGCGCAGTCTGGCAATGGCCCTTTGTAGCCAGCAGGTTTGGCGTGTGTATCAGACAGCCCTTTGTCCAGACGCGAATCACAGATGCCTGTTCCGCGATTGCCCGCTGGATTCCACACACATATCTCGCTTCCTTCCACACTTCCTCCGGACGACACCCCACACATGCTTTGTGGTAGTGTATTACAAATCTTGTTATCCCTCACATCACTGCATTGATTGTTCCAGTAAAAACAATGTCTATTTTCAGCACACTTATCCTTATCCTTATTGAGAAGAGAGCAGTCATATTTACCGACGTAAATCCTTGGTTCCACAACACTATATTTTCCTTCTGCTGTTTTGCCTGCGAGAATAAATGTGGCAGAAGCAGGAAGCGATGTTCCTGTACCCGACTGCCACTCTACAGAATCAAACAGAAGAGTAATACTATTTCCCAAACTTGCTACTGACGACACTGATAAACCCTGTACTGAATCACAATTTAAACATCTAATTTCTGATGCACCCTCGGCCCCAATAATAAGCATTTTAGAATTTCCCAGTAGCAACGGATCCGCATCAGGATTTGCGGGAACACCTGTCCAGGTGATTGCATCGCCCTTGTACATGGGGAGTGTTTCGCGACAGGTGGCATCTGCGAGACAGGCGTCAATGACCCGTTGGCTTAGGTGGTAGCCCATGAAGTACATGTAAAAATTCGGATCTCCTGACAAAAGTGGAGAAATAAATTCATATCGTATATGGTTACGTATTTTTTTATTACTACTATCTTCCATCTTACATGCATCATTCAAAAAAAAGATATATGACTCAAATCTGGTATACTCAATTTTATAATACACCTTAAAGAGCATACTATTTATACTTTGATCAAACGCATCAACAGACGACCAGTTCCCAAAAGAACTACAAGACCGAGTCTCAAAATCTACATCATAAGCTGAAATTTTTTTATCCAAAACTTTATTCTCTACAAAAAAATTATAATTATACTGATACTCGGGGTCCTGTTCGAGCAACACACATCGCGCTTCCTCAATAATATCTGCATTTTCCTTTGTACCATCAGATGTCACATAAAAAACCCCATACAACCTATCTTCATTTGGATTCACTATGTCAGGACATTTTTTTTCTGTTGTAGAATCAAACTGCTTTGGGTCAAATGACGATACTGCTCGACTTGTCAAGATACCACCAAAAAACAAAAATCCAAAACAAAAAAGTATAGGAATGACTCTCTTGACAGAATGATTGAAAAAAATATTCTTCATACTACATCGTCTGTTGCACGCGCTGTGCAGACTGCTGAATAAGTTGGATATCACGCTTCGCGCCATCCTGCCCATCAGGCACTGGCGACAAATAGCCCTCAATCATATCATCAATCGCTTTCCCAGCATCATCTACATTCCGCCCATGATACCAATTGGTCGCATGGAGCACGGCTGATGCAAATGGGGCGAGCAAAGGATCTTTTTCTTGGTCTGCAATATGCTGACGAAGTGGTGATGGTCGCTTGGTCGCGTCAGTGTAGATTTTTATCTTGTCTGGCGTGGTGATAAAACGGATGAAATCCCATGCTTCATTTTGGTGACGAGATTTCTTGACCACAGATTCTACCCAATAATTTGCCACATTCACGGGGTCACTTGCATTGAGCTGTGGTACTGGCACAACTTCCAAATTCATCTGTGGGGCGCGCCCTTTGATACGAGGTAAGTCAAAGGCATAGCCAAAATAAAAGACGGCTTTGCCACGGGTAAACGCATCAAATCCACTTTCCATTTGTGTATTCCATGCATACACTTCTTTGGTGGGACGAGCAAAGTCTGTATAGAAACGAAGCGCCTCAATCGTGGGATGACCTGCGCCAAATCTATCCACATTGTCTGCAAAACTCACATGCGATCCGATCGCCATCTTGGCGCGATTTTGCATCACGAGCAAGGTGAGAATATCAGAGGAATAATCCACGTTTTTGCCAGTGCCGAGTGGCACGCCAGATTGAATAACGCGTCCATCAGCACTAAATCGTGTGGTTTTTTTGACTGCGTCAAGAAACTCTGCCCATGTCTGAGGAGCTTCTGGAATTCCTGCTTTGTCAAGCAAATCTTTATTGTAATACAATGCAAGCGAATCAAGCGCGAGGGGAATACCATAGACACTCCCACGTATAATGACATCATCTGCCACAGTACTAACAAAACTTTTTTCCAAAATAGTTTTCGTCGGCATTTGCATTGTTTGTTGTGTTACAACCGTATCCTTGCTATATGTCCCTGACACCGCGATGTTGGCGACATTGACGGTGGCAGGCATAGGACTCAATCGGTTGGTATATCTATTGAGCCATCGCACATGCATGGACACAATATCCGGCGCCACATCATCCGCGAGCGCGTTCACAAAAAGCCTATCAAACTCTTCATAACGAACTTGGCGGACATTCACGCGCACATACGGACGAATCTGTTGGTATTCGGAAGCCATTGCCTGCAACTGCGCGACATCATTATACACCGTCCAATAATTGAGCGTAACAGGCTGGATCAGCTCCTGTTCGGTTTGCGACAGCCCTTTGCACCCAAAACCGGCAATCATGATGACAGCCAGAAGTATGGAAAATTTATATAAAAGATGGTATTTCATACACTGAAATATATTACGTGTAAGATGTAAGAGCGTTGTTTACATTTGAAAATGACCTCACCCACACGTCATCCCGAGCGAAATCCTGTCCGTCCACCGACGGAACAGGATGCAGTCGAGGGATCCCGATGATTGAGAGCAAAACCAACGAGATCCCTCGACTCCGCTCGGGATGACGTACTGATTCTACATTCTCAAATGTAAACAACGCTCTCATTTCAGACACTCAACTAATTCCCAAATCTCCAATCTCTTATTTCCCCACTTCAGTGAGATCCTCACGCCTCTGGACGGAGTCCGTCCGAATGGCGGACCGCACAATGCGGGACAGGTTTCAAATTTCCTATTTCCGATACTCAAAATATATCCAACACAAAATCCACCAGTGCATAGCTCATCAAAATCACGAGCAACCCAACAGCTGAGGAAACAAAAATACCTTGCGCACGTTTGATTCGATCGGTTTCATCTCCTGAACCAATCAACTTGGTCGTGCCCGTCATCATCACCAATCCTGCATACACAAACATGAGGAGCGCAATACTCCCAAGCACCTGCATGGCCACGCGAATGACGCGCCCAATTAAGATTTGTGGCGTCACATTGCCAACTTTATTTAAGCCATTAATCTTGTTTTGCAAGTACGAATCGACGAGGGGTTGCGCAGAAGCGTTCGTTGTTGGATTTGCAACCGCTGTGATAGAACTCACTGCCATTGCCCTGTGTGGAACAAAAAATACTGAAAATAGAAAGAGCACAGAACACATTGTTGAAAAAAATTTCTTCATAGGTCTAGAGTAATCCTTGTTTTTTTGCAAAATGAATCGTGGTGTTCAAGAGCGCCAATGTGTTGCCTGTGTCAAAATAAATTCCCTCATACTCATACGCAAAAAACGGTTTTTTCTTTGCGAGCGCATTTGCCCCATCTGCCACCCAAATCTCCCCATCTTTGCCAGTCTTTTGTGCTTCCAACATCTTCCAAATATCTGGCGTAAAAATATACCGCATCCCGCCCACAATCAACCCATGCGGAGAAACATTTTTTTGCGTTGGCTTTTCCACAAACTTTTCTACTCTATAGACTCCTTTTTCTGCTTCAGCTTTTGCATACACATTGCCATACTTGGTCATCGCAACCGTGTCAGAAATTTTCTGTACCCCAATGACAGAAGCCTTTTTCTTGTCAAAAATCTTTACCAGCTGTTTGATGACTGGCGTCTTGCTATCAATAATAGAATCTCCGTCAGAAAAAGCAAATGGCTCATCACCACAAAACTCCTTTGCACACAAAAGCGCGTGTCCATTTCCCAATGGCGCTGATTGGCGCGTGTAGAAAAAACGAACTTTTTTGCACAAGGCAATCAATGGCTCCAACCGATCCAACTTACCATGTTGTTTGAGAAAATATTCATAATCATGATCCCGATCAAAATGATCTTCAATCGCACTTTTGTTGGAACTCGTCACAAAACAAATCTCCTGAATGCCACTCTCAGCCATTTCCTCTACAATATATTGCACCACCGGCTTATCGAGGACAGGGAGCATTTCTTTTGGCATGGCTTTTGTGGCAGGAAGGAATCGTGTGCCGAGCCCAGCGACCGTGATCACTCCTTTGCGGATGATATTCATACATGGTTCAAGTAAAGTCTTTACAATAGTATAGCAGAGAATGTTTTTATATGAAAGATGAGTCGTTTGTGGGAGAGGAAGCAAGAAGCGGGAGACGGGATGCTGGAAGCGTGAATAATGTTTATTCTGTATCAAAACTCTTCCATTTTTTTTCTAATGTATAAAGCTGTTTACTGATGACTTCATACGTAAGAATCAACCTCTTACATGTCACTCTATCCACACATGAACCATACAAATCACGTACTTGCTCCAAAGAAATAATCATTTCATTGCTCTCTCCCATCGCGTCACTCAAATACTTTTGAAACCCTCTTTTTTGATGACGCTTCCCATATCCTTCTCCAATCAATCGCGGGACAGATTGTGATGCTCTCCGAATCTGATCTGTCAAATTATATTTCTCTTCCACTGGCAACCTTGGAACAATTTCTTGCATAGTAATCCTCATGACGCGATATGATCGCTGATAAACATCCAGATCTCGAAAACTCGCTATAGGTTTATATTCCCCCATACACAAAAAATATAAAATCGAGCAAAATTCTCGTTTCCCGCATCCCGCTTCCAGTATCCAAAACACCAATCATGTTTCAATTTCTTCCCACGAAATCAACTCATACGTACTCTCCACTGGAAAGCTCGGCGGAGGGAGATAGCGAAGATTGCCATCATACGTATGATTGGTATTCACAAAACCGGAAATCACTTGATTGCTTTGGGTAATATACTTCCAGCCACCACCAGAGAAAGAAATCTGCGATCCAAAGAACAACAAACTATTTCGTACTGCACCACCATAAAATTCCGCATAATACGGACGGCGTATTTTTCCATACTGGGCAAGTGCGGCAGCATCAATTTCCATATCATTTGGCACAGAATATGGGACGACGACATCGCGCTGTGCAATCAGCCCTACGACGTCATCACTGCCGACCGCATTGTACGTCAAATTGCCCGTCACAATAATATCTCGATACGTTGATTCTGACACAGGAAATCTTCCGGCACCAATCGTGACACGCCCGTCCACGACGCCATCCACCCACACAGTATCTTCGACAAAAATTGCCCCATTTGCAGGAATTGTATAGGTCCCGAGTGACTGCGTACTATTTTTGTCATAACACACCACGCCCCAATACCAATATCCACGAGAATAATAAGGATCACCATAATAGCAGGAACGAGATTTCACTTTGTACAATTGAAATTGTGTGCCGATGAAGTGCAGATAATATCCCTCTTTTCCAGATGAATTCAAATGAATCCCACCTGCATCTGCCAAATCTCGCAGGGCACCAAGATCTGCACTAATAGCACCAAAATCTTTATTTGGCACAGGAAATTCCCAAAATCCTGTTGGCCCTCCAACGCCCCACACGCCTGGCTTGGTTTGCCCACTGTATGTGTATGTTTCTTTGGCACTCTCAATCGTAGCATCTGCAGTGCCATCAAATTTAATGCCACCATTCGCGTGCACTTTCCCGTGCACCACGGTGGTCTGACTAAATGCCATATCCGTATTTTCTACAAACGCATAGTCCGTCAGCGAAGGAAATCCGAACCGTGCCTGAATAGTCCGCGTGGCGTTTGGTTCCCACAACGTCCATCCCGTCGACCGCACGGTTACAATGGTTGCACCAGACAATGGTGGGTCAATATCAAGTGAAAAATACCCAATAACTGTTCCGTCTTTATCAACATATTCGTGCACATACGGCCCTGAGGAGTTGCCCCCATCTTGGTAATCATTTGGGTCATGTGCGAGATGCCATCGATAATAATTGATACCTGCTTCTGCAACGTGAAATGACAAATCGCGTGCTTGCTTCTTGTTTGACACACGACTTTCAAAAATCGCATAGCTCGCCAAACCCGTAATAATCATCGTCGTGGCAATAGAACCAAACACAATCACCAACATCAACACAGAACCTCGCCGATCAGATGCCAGCGACAAACGCCATTTCTGTATTGTATAAAAAAACGCACGCATAAACTAGTTGGTTTTCAAATTTCGAATAAAAACCGTACTCTCCACATGAAATGGCACAGGACTGGCCGTCGGATCTCGTTCGAGCACCAAATCAACATGGACGATACGGACGTCCGACAAGATGACAGGATTGGTCAGTGGTGATTCGCTCCCCGTGTATGTTTCATCAAAATACGTAAATATGGGATCATTCTGTTGTTCATTGATCACATTGTTGGCAAGGACGACCACATCCTCATCAATCGCATTGTACGCGAGTGGCGAACCGGATGGCTTCAGCACCCCTTTTTTGAATGATGTCCCATCAAGCCAATAGTGCACACGCTCACGCAAACTATCAGCATCAATGTTTGCATAAAAAATAATCTCGTATGGATCAGCCAATTGCAATGGAAATGCACCCAAGCTGGAATCCTCTGCTCGTCGCGTATCATCTATGACTTGCTGAATCACCCGACGCCCATCGTTTTGTGTTTGGAGTTGTTCCCAGATGATTGCATTTGAGCGCAAAGAATCAATCAATATGGACGACACCACCATTGAAATCATGGTAAAAATACCCAGCGAAACCATCACTTCAAGAAGGGTAAATCCACGCTTGTGCGATTGATGTATACACATATTACTGCGGAGACAAAGAAATATTCAAATGTGTATTTCCAGATACATTGATGACAGCAGATGTTGGCTGATACAGAGCTGAAGAAATATCTATGGTATATTCTTTTGTAGAAAGTCCGCCAAGATATGCTTGCCCGGGCGGAGTACAGCTCGTCGTCTCGGTAATCACCACATCAGAAAGTGTTGGGGTACTCGTGGCTGATTCTGTGGAAAGAAATACTTTGTAGCGGAGGTACTGATCTCCATCATGCACATCTGCAATAGCAGGCACGCTCGCCGTGTAATAACTGGATGCCGAACCATCCGGTCCCAGATAATTCCAAATCAAAGGATCGCTGGAAGCGCTCGTCGCAATCTGAAATGTCACGGAATCTTGCCCTGTGGGAGGAGGCTGTGCCAATGGTTCAAACAGAAGACTCAAAAAATTTGCTGATGTCCCGATGTCAAAAACCGATGATTCAAGCTGACCGTTGGAAAAATAATCATCCCCAAGCAATCCTAATCGAATATCGCCGGGCGACCCCATAGCATCCAATTTCCCATCATCAGACCAATATTGCGTCTCATCGACCATAATCAATTGTCCTGATCCTCCTGACCAATCAGTTTGTCTGGTGTAGCTAATCCCTGTGTCAATCGTCTCACTGTATCCGCCGGTGGATGTCACCGTAATCGTAGCATTGGAAATAGCTTGACCGGTCACACTATCAAAAACCGTAATGAGCAAAGAATTGACGGTGTCAGCACCTTTCAAAATTTGTACAGGAATCGTTACGCCCGGTGCGACGGACATCGGCATCGCGGGAATCGTTCCGAGAATATCAAAATTTGACGCAGTAAATAGATAACTATCCCAATCAAGCCCATCAATCGTCGTGGGAGTACCTGCGGTCGTGGTAAATAATTCATTCACTTTCAACACGTCAGGACTTGTCCCTATTACCTTCGTTCCAGACAATGTGATACCAGTCGCGCTCACATCAGTACACTGCGCATTGAGTGTACGTATTTCAAGAACTGCTTCACGATCAATGGAAAAACTTATTTCTGTCAATCCCTGAGCCACGACTGTGGCTGGTGACTTTGTCGGGTTTGGATTTTCTGGGCTTGATGTGATTGTTTCTGCAGATGTATATCCATCCTTGGAGACGGTAATAGAATATGCTTCCACACCTTCCGCCAAATCCACAACACGCACAAATCCTTCATTGTCCGTGGTGTCTACAAAATCATAGGTGGGATCAGTAGATACAGATACAATATGGACATCAGCACCAACCACTGGCTCGGCATTCGCATCAAAAACTTCAACAAACAACGCCCCATGCGTCGGATCTCCTTCCAAAAATTTTGGCGCGAGAAATGTGGTCATGGACACGGATTGTCTCTGTGTGCACGATGTACAGAGCACATCCACTTGAATAATCTTGTAATCCGCAGGCTGATTGTCAAATTCTGTTCCCGGTCCAGTGCACGCACCAGCTGTGTCTCCATGATTCAAATGCCCTTGAAGCGCATTGGTACTCACACACAATGTATTATCCTGATGGCAGACTTCCACCTTTGGCTGTTGACATTCTCCACCTCCTTCTTCTTGCCCGGCAGAGATCAATCCATCAAATGGATCATCAATATTCCTCACGGTTCGGGTGATGATGAAACTAATCCCATCTCGCGTGCTCGTTACCGATCGTTTCAGCAGACCTGCCGGACTGCCGTTGACAATGCCAACATCAAAAAAACTCATGTTCCGAATAATCTCTATTTGTTCATTCAACACCGCAGTCTCAATAATCCGAACTCGCGAGTTGTACACGACTTTGAATACAAACTGGATACCGGAAAAAATGCCCACAGCCACAATTGCAAACACCGCCACCGCGACGACGATTTCAATGAGTGTAAACCCTTTTTTTGACAGGCGATCCCCCATATACAAAGCATTATCCAAAACAAACACCCACGACTATTCCCCCGGATTTTAAGGGAACACTCATCCCGCACGTGATGCGGGGCAAATTTTCCCGCTTCAGCGGGATCCCGCACGTCATGCGGGGCAAATTTCCAATTTCTCATTTCAATCAGTATACCATATAATTCAGAGAAACCATTGCAAACGGGCAAAAAATGATGTAAAATTCGGGTGAATGAAAAAACAGACGCAAGAAACAAAAAAATAATCAATCTCCTATGCCAGAAGATCGACAACCACCTCCTTATTTGAGAGTCATAAAAGGAGGATTGGATACGAGTGATCCAACCCCTCCACAGCGGGATCGACGCAATCAAAAATCAGACGCAAAAAAAATTGAAGATCAATTAATTGCTCACATGCCAGAACTTGTGGCAATGCTCCGTCTTCACATTCCTGAAAGCTCTGATTTCCCGCGAGATGAAAAAAATATGCGAGAGAGAATTGGCATTTTGCTTTGGAATCTACGTCTGGCCATGCAACGAGTGTTTCCAGAAGGTATTCCACCAACGCCTGAAAGTATTGGGCATATCGCTGGTGAATTTCGTCACATGGAAATCAAAGGGGGCGATCCAATTGATGAGTATCTCCTTCCGCCACTTATCGAGCAAGTGATTATAGCAATCTCAAAAAAAATTAAGTGATTCATTTAGGTAATTAATGTACATTGGCGATCGCATATGTTTGAACTCAACTTCACAATCCTCGCTATCGGCTCTGCAGTATTTGCGGCTATTGCAAACATCCTCGCGCGTACACTGCTAAAAAATCTACGATCCCAAGATATCCTTGGTATAAATTTTTTGACTATGGGGGCCACACTCGTCCTTGTTTCTCCCTCTTTTTATTATTTTGATGCAACACCATTTGCAATGGCACTTTTGTTATCAATCGGTCTCATAGACACACTCGCCAATTATTTTTACTTCAAAACATTTGAAAAAACAGAGGCAAGCGTAGCCACACCCATCCTCTCACTCGCGCCAGTATTTACATTCATCCTTGGTTGGTTTGTTATCAATGACGTCGTGTCATGGAAAACACTACTCATTGCATTGCTCATTACATCACTCATTATTATATTTTCTGTTGATTTTAAAAATATCAAGACATTCAAAAAAAATACCTTTATCCCAGCAATCACAGCCTCACTGCTCTTTGGGATTTCTGCCATTCCTTCAAAGATGCTCCTCGACACACTTGATGTTATCAACTCACCGACGTTGTATATGTTTCGGTCAGGAGTCATAGCGCTCTTTGCGCTGTTATTTTTTGGTTTCAAAGTACATGACCTTTCCTTGGGACAGTACAGAATAATTTTTGTCCGAGGTCTCTTTGTTATCGCTCAATGGCTTTTGCTCTATTACGCTCTTTCGCTTGGAAATGCTGGCGTGACCATTACACTCGCCAATATCACCCCAGTATTTGTTTTTATTCTCGGTGCTCTATTCTTGAAAGAACGAATGACGTGGAAAAAAGGATTTGCAGCAATTCTCATTCTGGCACTTTCATCTATTATCTAGTTTGATATATCATTTCATCTATGACCACATATACCAAAAAGCGCATTCTTCTCATTCTGACCGGTGGCACCATTGCCGGCAATGTTGCTAAAAGTGATATAACAGAAAAAACACACGCGGATGCGGATACATTCCGTGCGACATTGGACGACTCCATTCAAATAGTAAAACGAAATTGGAATATTGAAATTGAACCAACGATTGTTGAGCTTTTCAATGTGGACAGTTCTGATATGCTTCCAAAAAACTGGACCACATTGGTAGAAAAGATTGCAGAAACATATGATGATTTTGACTCGTTCATTATTTTGCACGGGACGAACACCATGGGGTACACCGCGGCCGCGCTTTCATTTGCTTTTGAAAATATCAACAAGCCAGTCATTCTCACTGGCGCGCAAGTGCCACTCGGGTATCTCGGATCTGACGCCACGACCAATCTTATCAATTCACTACGCCTTGCCGTTTGGGGATATAATCCAATCAAAGGAGTCATCGCAGTGTTTGGAAGTAAAATTATTTCAGGGGTGCGTGTCAAAAAAGGGACTGACTTTGATTATGACCCATTCTCTTCTTTTATGACCGGATCTCTCGGACAAATCGGCAGATTTATTCGCATTACCGAGCCAGCGCTCGAGAAGCACATTTCCTACTTGTCCAAAGCAAAACCATTGGCTATCCAATCACGCGTCTTGAGTATAAAGAAAGAATTTGATACCGCGAGCATTGCGTCACTCACAGAATTTCCAGGAATGTCCCCGGATATTTTTCAAACATTGGTAGAGCACAACAACACAAAAGCATTTATCTTTCGCGCGTTTGGAGCAGGAGACGCAAGTCTTCATTTACTCAAAGGATTTGAGTATTTGAAAGAAAAACAAATACCTATTGTCGTTACATCCCAAGCGCCAAATGGCGTTGCAAGTTTTCAGGTCAATGAATCAGGAAAAACATTGAAAGATCACGACCTTGCTATACCTGCGTATGACATGAATATGGAATCTATGACGACAAAGCTGGCGTGGCTCCTTGCGCAAAACTTCAACTACGAACAAATCAAACAGAAGATGGTAGAAGATTTGCATGGAGAAATCAATATTGAAAATGAATTGATATAACAAAAAAATATTCTACTCTTCCACCACGCTCGCCAACATCCGCTCCACCATCTCTTCCGCTCTTTTATATGCGTTCTCAACCATTCCCTGTTTCCGGAATTCCTCTGCTTGAATGCGGATCAGATCATCTTTCATCTGATGCAATTCACTCTTGTACGACGCAATTTTTTTGCGCAAATCTTCCACGACTTTCTTGTCTTGAACCACGGATGAGTCATCATCATCGCTGACCACCAACTGCAACTGCGTCCGTAATTGCTGAATCAATGTTTTGACTTCTTGCACATGACGGAGAATGTTTTGCATTTGCTTTTTACTGCTTTTTACTTCTTTCACCAAGTACTCGGCGCGCTCAAGACGCGCCGCTGCTTGAAGTTCAGGATCTTTCTCTCCTTCTTTTGTCTCACGACTTTCACGTGTTCGCTCTCGCTCATGATCAGAACGAGAAGATTCTGATTCTGGATTAAATACGGACATATCCACTAGAGAAAATAATAGGTAAAATGTAAGAATATCAAACCTTGTCTTCATCTATACACATTGTATTTTAGTAGATGGAAACACAGATGAAACGAATAAAACTGATTTGAACAAATCTGTACTCAATGTAAAGTATATCAAAAAAATCAGTTCTCATCCGTTCAATTAGTCTGATTCGTGTTCCTATCTATCCATATGTAATAAACAACACATGTATATCTAGCGTTCATTGTACCACAAATCGTAAAAGCCCAAAACAAAACATCACCCCTCTCCATATCCACTTTTGAAATACATTCAAAAACAGATACGGCGTTGGGTGATGATTGTCCTCCTTATTCTCCCACGCCGGTTATTATTCGTTTCTTTTTTTTGCCCGTTGATCCCGCCACTCATTGAGCCACAGCCCAATGGTGAGCAGGATGCCTGTTCGGCGTATATCGCGAAAGAGGAACATCCCCCACGCATACACCGAATTGATGACCTGGCTGGCCTGCTTCCAGAGCCAACCAATCACCACGAGCAAAAATAAAAGAACGAAAATCAAAAACAATATGGCGTAAAAGATATACCCCCAAGGAGGTACCTTCCACGCAGCTTTTTTGAGCGAGACCATCCCGCTCTGAAACTCCATTCTCATGGCATACCTCCGTGGTTTGCCTATATCTTCTATACCATAGAAAAAATAAACCCGCAACCTTGCATCCCCCACCCCACATGGTACAATACTATTAATCAACACAATATTCTCAATTCTTCATTCTTCATTCTTCATTTATCTATGTCCATCCTCATCTCCGGAACCCTCGCCTACGACTACATCATGGATTTCCCAGATAGTTTCAAAAATCACATTTTGCCAGACCACATTCACATGCTCAATGTCAGCTTCATGGTACAAAAACTCCAAAAAAATATTGGCGGAACTGGAGGGAATATCGCCTATACTATGAAACTACTTCTTGGCGACCCCATTATTGTTGGCGCGCTGGGGTCAGACGACGAAGAATATCGATCCTATCTTGATGCTCAACAAATCAAAACAACACACATCTCCATATCAAAAAACGTGCTCACTGCCAGCGCATACATCACCACAGACAAAGACGACAACCAAATTACTGCCTTCTATCCAGGTCCATCATCTGAAGCAGTAAAACTTCATATTCAAGACGTCAAAGAAAAACTGGATCTTATTATCATCGGGCCGACAGACAAATCCGTCATGATTCAACATTCCAAAGAAGCATACGAGCAAAAAATCCCGATTGTCTTTGACCCGGGGCAAGCTGTGATTGCCTTTAGTGAGCAAGAACTTGCCATGCTCGTCGGCCAAGCAAAAATTGTCATTGGCAATGATTATGAAATGAAAATTATTGAAGACCGAACAGGGTGGAATAGCGAACAACTGTTGGATCACGCGGAAATCGTTATTACGACACTCGGTGAACGTGGATCTCTCATTCGAACCAAAGATGAATACCTAACGATTGAACCCTGCCCTCCAACATCAGTAGAAGACCCAACTGGCGCCGGTGATTCCTACCGCGCAGGATTTTTTACCGCGTACGTCAACGGACACAATTTGAAAACCTGTGGCCAAGTCGGCTCTGTATGCGCGACATACGCGGTAGAGCACTATGGCACCCAAAAACACATTTTCACAAAAGCGGAATTTGTAAAAAGGTATGAGGAGACGTATGGAGAGACGGTGGAACTTATAGAAACGTCACAAAACTGACAACAACGTTTCCTTTGAAATACCTGCTTGCTTCAAAATCCCAAAGAGCAATGGTCGCTTTATATCTTTGACATGAAAAGGAATTGTGGTAATTGCACCTGTCTCCATATTTTTCAAAATCACATGACTCCCAGTCTGTCTCCGAATAACAAATCCGAGTCTCTCCAGAGCTCGGATTATTTCTTTTGGTGTTACTTGTGGGATTCTCCCTTCCATAGATTATGCAAAAAGAGGAACAGAAACCATATCCGTGCTGACATGACCCTCTACAGGAATTTCTTCCCCATCTTCTCTCAATACATCAATGTATCCGATAATCGCATCAGTAATATTCTGTTTTGCCTCTTTCAGTGACTCACCCTGGCTTGCGCATCCTGGCAACATCGGCACAACCGCAACATAGCCACCTTCCGGTGCTGATTCAAAAACCACGGTATAATTGAGAATTCTCTTTGTATCCATATACTCGCATGATACAAAAAAAAAATCATTTTGTCAACAAAAAAACAACCACCTTGCCCAAACCCAAAAAACTCCGTATACTGTCACCAATCACTCACACATAATTCTTAAATCTAAATTCTGAATTCAACGTATGTTCATCCCAATTCTTCTCATCATCGTCGGCCTCGGTATCCTTATTCTCGGCGGTGAAGGACTGGTCAAAGGATCGGCATCTATTGCCAAACGACTTGGCGTAAAACCGATTGTTATTGGACTGACCATCGTCGCATTTGGCACCTCTGCACCAGAGCTCATCGTCAATATTTTTTCTGCACTCAAAGGCACGACCGACATTGCGATTGGCAATATTGTCGGAAGCAACATCGCAAACATTCTCCTCATCCTCGGCATTGCCGCGATGATTACACCGCTCAGGGTACAGAAAGGAACGGTCTGGAAAGAAATCCCTTTTGCCCTTCTCGGTGCAGTACTCGTGTTTGTGATGGGCAATGACATGTTGATTGATGGAAAACTATTCAATGAAATGACCCGATCCGATGGGTTTACCTATCTAGCATTTTTCATCATCTTCCTTTACTACACTTTTGGTATTTCGCAAAAAAATAAGGACGAACAAGAAGGTGGGGAAGACATACACACCTATGGCTGGAACAAATCTCTCTCCTATACCCTTGCTGGTATTATTGGATTATTTATTGGAGGAAAACTGCTTGTAGACAATGCGGTGATCCTTGCACATATTGCAGGGTTGTCTGAGGCGTTTATCGGATTAACCATTGTCGCCATCGGCACCTCACTCCCCGAGCTCGTTACATCCGTGATCGCTGCACTTCACAAACAAGATGATATCGCTATCGGCAATGTGGTGGGATCAAACATTTTCAATGTGTTTTGGATTCTTGGCATCACGTCCACAATTCTCCCATTGCCATTCAACGAGATGATCAATGTGGATCTCACGGTCAATGTCGTGACGACGATGCTCCTCTTTGCCTTCATGTTTATCCATACCAAGCACCGCATCAATCGTTGGCAAGGCGTCATGTTTCTTTCACTCTATATCGTCTACATTGCCTTTGTGATTATGCGAGGATAATGTATGAAAACATTTTTCCAAACATACAAGTATACACTCGGGTTTTTCCTTTCTGTCATCCTCGCCTTTGTTCTTCTTTTTACAGGAACATTTGAAATCATCATCTCACATCTTTCACAATACGGCATTTTTGGCGGACTGGTCGCGGGACTTCTTTTCCCATTTACCTTTACTTCGGCAAGCGCCGGTGTGTTTCTCGTAGAGCTCGGACGATTTTACAACCCTTTACTCATCGCGCTGATTGCAGGTATTGGTGCGATGGTCTCGGATCTCCTCATGTTTCGCTTTTTGAAAGAGGGAATTGTGGACGAGATAAAACTTATTGGAAAAGTTCTTCTCTCAATTCCCACATTGCAACGGATGGAAAATTTGACCAAAAAGAAAGTATGGCTCTGGGGGATTCCATTTGTCGCGAGTGTGCTCATTGCGTCGCCTCTGCCGGATGAAATCGGCATCGCGCTCTTTAGCATGATCAATTTCCGTCCCCGATACCTTTCCGCGATCTCGTATTTGCTCAACACGATTGGCATTTTCGCGCTTGTGTGGTTGGGGTATGTGATTGGATGAATGGAATGTTGGTGAATCGTTGTTGGCGCGCCTTTGTAAGGCGCTACTCCCAAACTGTGTGTTGGAGTGTTATTTCAC
>Ga0066639_10002192_pt1 | contig 17180 bp, 15 predicted proteins | sample CryGeyCG2114_010_2_FD_59504 | JGI IMG/M metagenome (GOLD analysis project Ga0066639, IMG submission 59504) | Groundwater microbial communities from aquifer - Crystal Geyser CG10_big_fil_rev_8/21/14_0.10 | ecosystem: Environmental > Aquatic > Deep subsurface > Groundwater | place: USA: Utah...
GGAATTTTATATCCATCAGCATATTAAGGATGACGCACATGATTTATATGGGTTTAAAAACTTTTCAGAACTGGAATTTTTCAAATTATTGATTTCTATTTCCGGTGTTGGCCCAAAGTCAGCGTTGGGAGTTTTGGCGGCAGCTGATGTTTCTGATATCAAAGCATCTATTACGCAAGGTGATCCAACGCTGCTGAATAAAGTTTCCGGCATTGGTGTTAAAACCGCCGAACGAATTGTGTTGGAATTAAAGAATAAAATTCCGCACTTGTCTTTATCTTCAAAACACGTCGGCTCAGTGCATGCAAACAGCGATGAGATTGATGCTTTAATCGCGTTAGGCTATTCTCTGCAACAGGCGCGTTCAGCTTTGAGCCAGGTTGACAAAAATATAACTGATAGCGGTTCAAGAATCAGAGCCGCTTTAAATAATTTATGAGAAATATCAAACATCAATCTGTAGTTTCAGTTGTTGGTTTGTTAATCGCTTTTTTTGGTATGGTTTTTTGGTTAGATGGAGAAACTGTTAAAAGGCAACGGCAAGTTTTAGGCGAGAAAGTAGTTAATGAAACAATAAGCGAGGAGCAAACACCGGTTTTAACGTCAACGATAATGCCCGAAAATAGTATAGCCGTGGAGGAAAGTACCTTGTTTAACAATACTGCCGATAGCGCCGTTGAAATAATGGGAAAGGCTACAGGCCGAGCTTATAAAGTTATGAAAATTGTTGACGGTGATACTTTTGATGTTGATTTGGATGGTCAAATTAAGCGAGTGAGGCTTATTGGCATTAATACGCCCGAATCAGTTGATCCGCGTAAAGCTGTCGAATGTTTTAGTTTAGAAGCCGCTGATAAATTACGCAAATTTTTGTCCAGTGGCAAAGTTTATTTAAAGGCGGATGAAACACAAAGCGAACGAGATATTTACGGACGACTTTTACGCTATGCTTGGAATATTGACCAAGTGTTTGTTAATGAAGAAATGATTAAACAAGGCTATGCCTATGAATATACCTATAAAGTTCCTTATCAATATCAAGCGGATTTTAAATTAATGCAACGCTACGCTCAAGAATTAAAGCTTGGTTTATGGGCTGAAGGTGCCTGCGAGGAAACGGCTAAAATTGTCAGTGAAGCAACACCTGCCAATAGCGCTATGCCCGATAATGAAACTTGCGTAATTAAAGGTAATATCAGCTTTGAAAATAACGAAAAAATTTATCATAACATTGATTGTCCTTCTTATGATAAAACCAAAATTGATTTAGCTAAAGGTGAACAATACTTTTGTTTCGAGGAAGAGGCTTTAGCAGCTGGTTGGAGAAAGGCTGATAATTGTCCTTAAAAATAGCGTTTAAATTTATATTTATCTGTCGTTAGGCATTTTTTTTGCTGGTAATGAAAGTTTTATGCGAAATTATTTTTTACAGTCACAAGTCTGGGAGGAATTTCAGCAGCGAGTTGGTCACAAAACTCTACGTGTCAGCGGTCTTTTATTAATTAAAAAAAAATTATTAATGGGATGGAGTTATTTTTATTGCCCTCGTGCGTACTGGCCGCATGAATCGGCATTCTGGCCCAAGCTTAAAGAGGTGGCTAATAAAGAAAAGGCGGTTTTTTTGCGAATTGAGCCTTTAGGTGCTTTGATGGATTTACCAAAGCTGTACAAAACAGCGGATGTGCAGCCCAGTCGAACATTGATGTTGGATTTGACTCTTGATGAGCAAAAAATTCTTGAGGGTATGCACCCGAAAACACGCTACAATATTCGTTTGGCTGAAAAAAAAGGTGTATCGGTTTTTAAAACCGATGCTGTTAATCAATTTTGTGTTTTAATGGCTGACACAGTTAAACGTGATGGCTTTAGAGCGCACCAAGATTTTTATTATAAAAAAATGTTGACAGCGCCTTCAGCTTTGTCCGATCAATCTGCAGAAAAATTTGAGATATCTTTGTACGCTGCCAAATATCAAGGGCAAATGCTGGCGGCCGGTATTTTCGTTTTTTATAATGACACGGTCGTGTATTTACACGGCGCTTCTACACACGCGCGTAAAAATGTCATGGCTCCGTACGCTCTGCACTGGCACATGATTAAACTAGCCAAACACATGGGATTTAAGTATTATGATTTTTATGGCATTGACGAAGTTAAGTGGCCCGGAGTGACCAGGTTTAAAAAAGGTTTTGGCGGCGTTGAGGTAAAATATCCCGGAGCCTATGATATTGTTTTCAGACCTTTTTGGTATTTGTTATACAAAACTTTGAAAAAGTTTAAACAGCTTATAAAAAATTAACACGATATGACAAGTATAAATGTTGGATAAACAGGTATTTGTTAAAAATAATAAAATAACCAATCTCATGACAAAAATATTATTTATTTTGAAAAAATTTTTACCGAAAAAATTATTTAAAAAACTGCAGCCGATTTATCATTGTTCATTAGCTTGGATAGCCGCTTTTATCTACCGTCATCCTTCGGAAAAATTGATAGTGATTGGCGTCACCGGCACTACCGGTAAAACTACTATTATTCATTTAATAGCCAAAGTATTAGAAGAAGCGGGTTTTAAGGTGGGCTATACCTCAACAGCTATGTTTAAAGTAGGTGAAAAGGAATGGAATAATGATAAGAAGATGACCATGATTGGTCGTTTCTTTACGCAAAAGTTATTGCGAAATATGTGGCGTCAAAATTGCCAATATGCCATTATTGAAACCACTTCCCAGGGAATTGAACAATTTCGCCATCGTTTTATTAATTATGATGTTTTGTTATTCACTGGTCTTTATCCGGAACATATTGAAGCACATGGTGGTTTTGATAATTATAAAAAGGCTAAATTGGAATTATTTGCGCATTTAAAACGTTGTCGTATTAAGTATGTTGATGACAAAAAAACAGTTCTAAAAATTAAAAATGAAATAAAAAAAATACATTCCAATCGCGTCAGTAAGACTATTATCGTGAATGGCGACAGTGAATATGCAGCAGATTTTTTAAATTTTAAATCTGAAAAAAAGTATCAATACCAAACCATCACGACAAATGGTAGCAAAAAAAACGAGGCCGTTGAAGCCCTTACGGCTGAAGAAATTAATATTGACAGCCAAGGGGTTAGTTTTACATTGGATAGTACTCGTTTTAATTTAAAATTAATGGGCTTATTTAATGTAAGCAATGCCTTGGCCGCCGCTACCGTTGGGGTTGCACAAGGTATTGATTTAAAAGTAATTAAACGCGCTTTGGAAAAGGTTGACGGCGTACCGGGCAGATTTGAAAAAATTAACCAAGGACAGGATTTTGATATAATAGTAGACTACGCTTTTGAGCCAAATGCAGTGGCTAAGTTGTATGAAACCATTAATTATATAAAAAAAACGCGCGATAATATTGATAAGATAAAAGTCATACATGTGCTGGGTTCGGCAGGCGGCGGGCGTGACGTGGCGCGCCGTCCTATTTTAGGACGTATGGCCGGTGAAATGGCTGATGTGGTGATTGTCACCAACGAAGATCCTTATGATGATGATCCGCAGATCATTATTGATCAAATTTGTTTGGGAGTTGAAAAGGCCGGAAAAATATTAAACCAGAATTTATTCAATATATTAGATAGGCGCGACGCCATAAAGAAAGCTCTCCAGATGGCCAAAAAAGGCGATATAGTTTTAATAACCGGTAAGGGTAATGAGCAAGCCATTGCTTCTGCTGGTGGTGTGATGTTGCCATGGGACGATCGTCAAGTTGTACGCGCATTAATTTCTGAACTAAAGTTAAAAGTTTAATAAAAAATAGATCTTAATTTATATTGACAGAATAAGCATTATTTTTTGTTGACAGAGGATTTTTCCCATATTTTTGTTGTGGAAAAGTTATTTTTTATTTATTTATAATTTTTTACTTTTTTGTATTTTTTGCTAATATAAAATAAAAAAACATAACACTTGCAATTTTTAAAAAAATTTTGTAAAAGGTGTTGACAAAAATTTGCACAAATGCTAATATTTTAGGACGTTAGATTATGGTTTCATATTATTTTTTGCAATATAATATTTTATATAAACAATTTAGAAAACAGTTGTAATTTTATATTTAAAGGGCCGTTTTTTGTTTTTTCCTATAAAATTTTAATAATATTTTCAAAAAATTACTACTCACAATCGCGCTTGTGTATTTTTTTCCTCCGGCAATTACATATTAAAAACACAATAAAACCTGCTTGTAGACAGCGAGAAGGTAATTTTTTGTACGCGCTTTATTAATTATAACAAAACATTATGGCGAACAAAAACACTACTCTTAATGAAAGAAAATTTTTTGTAGACCAATCTCTAGCTATGGAAATGCCTGATTTGATTGAGGTGCAAAAAAATTCTTACCGTTGGTTCTTGGAGGAAGGACTAAAGGATTTGTTAGATGAAGTGTCTCCGATTAAAGATTTTATCGGACGTAATTTAGAGTTGCATTTTTTGGATTATTATTTGGACGATTCAAAGTTTTCCGAAACAGAAAGCAAGGCTAAAAATATTACATATGAGGCGCCTCTTAGAGTTAAGGTGGAACTTTTAAACAAACAAACATCCAAGTCAGTGGTCCAAGAAGTTTTTTTAGGTGACTTGCCTTTAATGACTGACAGGGGAACGTTTGTAATTAATGGCATTGAACGCGTAGTTGTCTCACAATTAATAAGATCAGCCGGAGTTATTTTTACTTCTGAAATGGTCAAAGGTAACAAAACTTATGGCGCTAAAATTATCCCCAATCGTGGCGCTTGGCTGGAAATTGAAACTGATGCTAATAATGTTTTGTGGGTGAGAATAGATAGAAAGAGAAAAATAGCAATTACTTCGCTTTTACGCGCTTTTGGTTATGAAACTGATTCAGAAATTAAAGAAATGTTTAAGGATGTGGAGCGTGAAAGTGATATCAGCTACATTGAAGCAACTATTACCAAAGACGTAGCCAAAAATGAAGCTGAAGGTTTGAAAGAGGTTTATAAACGCATTCGTCCTGGTGATTTAGCAACCGTTGATAATGCTCGCAATTTGATTCATTCCATGTTTTTTAGATTTGACCGTTATGATTTTGACAGAGTTGGTCGTTATAAATTGAATAAGCGTTTTAATTTTGATATTCCGAATAATAAAGAAACGCGCATTTTTCGCAGAGAAGATTTAATCGCGATTATCAAAGAAGTTATTAGATTAAATATTACCAAGGGTAAAGAGGATGACATTGATCATTTGGGCAACAGACGCGTACGTGCGGTCGGTGAATTGATACAAAACAAATTTCGTATCGGTTTATCGCGCATGGAACGTATTGTCAAGGATAGAATGTCTACCATGGAAGTAGTTGATTTAACTCCTAATAAATTAATTAATGCCAGACCGGTAATTGGTGTTGTGAAGGAATTTTTTATGTCTTCACAATTATCCCAATTCATGGATCAAACTAACCCCTTAGCTGAACTTGAACATAAAAGACGTTTAAGTGCCATGGGTCCTGGTGGTTTGACTCGTGAACGTGCCGGTTTTGAGGTACGCGACGTGCACACCACTCACTATAGTCGCATCTGTCCTATTGCTACACCAGAAGGACCGAACATCGGTTTAGTTGGTCATATGGCTAGCTTTTCTCGTTTGAATAGTTATGGTTTTTTGGAAGCACCTTATCGTAAAGTATTACATGATGTTGTTAACGATCCGACTATCACTACGGGAAAAATTTTGCGCGATAATATATACGAAGATCATTCTACCGAGAAAAAAGGTAAAATTGTCGCCAAGTCAGGAGTGAAGATAGATGAAAAACTCGCTCATGAACTTGCTAAATTAGGGCCGATTGAGATCCCAATCAAACCTGTTGTGACCAATGAAGTAGTCTACATTGACGCCTTTGAAGAGGAAAAATTCATAACGACTTTTTATAATACACCTATAGATGAAAATGGTTATTTTTTGGTGGAAAAAGCTGAGGTGAGAAAATACGGTGAACCATCCATTGAACATGTTGAAAATATTGATTTCATCGAGGTAGCCGCTAATCAAATAGTTTCCATTGCCACTTCTTGCATTCCTTTTTTAGAACATGACGACGGTATTCGCGCCTTGATGGGTACAAACATGCAACGCCAGGCTGTTCCTTTGATAAATCCTAAATCGCCAATAGTCGGTACCGGTATAGAACGTCGCGCGGCTATTGATTCCGGGCATGTAGCTGTGGCTAAGGAAGACGGCGAGATATCTTCGGTTCAAGGTAATCAAATTATTATTAAAAATAAAGACGGTAAGACTACCGAGTATAATTTAAATAAATTTGTAAGATCCAACCATTCCACCTGTATTAATCAACATCCGACTGTTAGTAAAGGCACAAAAGTGAAAAAAGGTGATGTCTTATCAGATGGCGCGGCTATTGATAATGGCGAAATAGCCATTGGTCGAAATGTTTTAGTCGCCTTTATGACTTGGGACGGTTTTAATTACGAAGATGCTATTATTATATCCGACCGTATGGTGCGTGAGGATTTTTATTCCTCTATTCATATTGAAAATTATACTATTGACGTACGCGACACCAAGCTCGGTCCGGAAGTGGTGACATGTGACATCCCTAATATTTCAGCTGAACGTTTGAAAGATTTAGACGATAAGGGTATTGTCCGCATCGGCGCGGAGGTTTCTAGTGGAGATATATTAGTAGGAAAAATTACTCCCAAAGGCGAGACTGAATTATCAGCCGAAGAAAAACTTTTGCGGGCCATTTTTGGTGACAAAGCCAAAGACATTCGCGACAGTTCTCTGTATTTAGAGCATGGGGAACACGGCAAAGTGGTTGATGTCAAAATATTTTCCCGCGAAGAGGGTGATAAACTGCCGGCGGGAGTTATTCAATCCATTCAGGTGACTATTGCCAATTTACGTAAAATTCAAGTTGGAGATAAAATGGCTGGACGTCATGGCAATAAAGGTGTAATTTCTAGGATTGTGCCTATTGAAGACATGCCTCATTTGGCAGACGGCACGCCGATTGATATTATTCTGTCTCCTTTGGGCGTTGTTTCACGTATGAATTTGGGGCAGCTTTTGGAAACACACATGGGCTTAGCTGCACAGAAATTAGGTTACACCGTCGCTACACCACCTTTGAATGGTATTACCGAGGAGCAAATTAAAGCGGAATTAAAACGCGCTGGTTTTTCTCAAGACGGTAAAGTGCAATTATACGACGGACGCACTGGTGAAGCTTTTGACAAGCCAGCTACAGTTGGTTATAAATATATGTTGAAACTTAATCATATGGTTGAGGATAAAATGCACCAACGCTCTATCGGCCCTTATTCTTTAATCACTCAGCAGCCTTTGGGTGGTAAGGCGCAGTTTGGTGGTCAGCGTTTTGGAGAAATGGAAGTATGGGCTTTGGAGGCTTATGGCGCGGCCCATTCCTTACAAGAAATTTTAACTATTAAATCCGATGATGTACCCGGACGCTCCAAAGCTTACGAATCAATTATCAAAGGTGAAGAAATTAAAAAACAAAATGTTCCGGAATCATTTAATGTTTTAGTGCGTGAAATGAAAGGATTATGTTTGGATGTTGATTTGTTGGGAGCAAAAAAAATTATTGATGAAACCGAAGAAATATCCGCAGAAGAAGTTGCCACGGCAGATAATATTAAAGAAGATCAAGATACGATTATTGATAAAACGAAAGATATGAAAGTAATAGAATAGGAATAGTGATTTATAAATTTGTAAGTTATTAATTAATCATTCAACTATATAACATTTAACTTATGTTAAATCCAATCAAAACTACTGATTTTGACGGAATCAAGCTTAAATTGGCTTCACCGGAAAATATTTTAGCATGGTCGCACGGCGAGGTTATTCGTCCTGAGACCGTCAATTATCGTACACAAAAACCGGAAAAAGACGGCTTATTTTGTGAAAAAATATTTGGTCCCTCCAAAGATTGGGAATGTTATTGCGGTAAATATAAAAAAATACGCTATAAAGGCATTGTCTGTGACAAGTGCGGCGTTGAGGTTACGCGCAGTATTGTGCGTCGTGAGCGCATGGGACATATTACTTTAATGGCTCCAGTCACTCACATTTGGTTTTTACGTGGCATTTCTTCTAAGATAGGTTTAATTTTGGATTTACCGGCCACAGCTTTGGAAAAAGTTGTTTATTTTGCTAATTTTATCATCACCGACGTTGATGAGGATTTAAAAAAGACAACTTTTGAGCAGATCAAACAAGAGTTTAAAAATAAGAAAAAACAAATTGAAGGCGAGTTCAATAAGAAAAAAGCAGAGGTTAAAAATGATGAAAGCAAGGCAAAAATATTAGCAGACCTTGATAAGTTAAAGGAAGAAAAGATGGAAAAACTTGATGAAGCTTTTAAGACTGCTCAGGATGAACTTAAAGAAATTAAAAAAATGACCATCATATCTGAACATCAATATCAGAATTTAGCTTTGAAGTACGGTCATATTTTTGAAGCTGGTATCGGCGCTGAAGCTGTCGCTAAACTTTTAGCTAGAATGGATTTACCAAAGATTGTTAAAGATTTGGAAAAGAATTTTTTGGATGTAATTGATTCAAAAAAGGAAAAAATGATGCGCCGTATTAAAATTTTAAAAAGTTTAGCGGCTAATGATATACGTCCGGAGTGGATGGTTTTAAATGTGGTACCAGTGATTCCACCAGACTTGCGTCCGATGGTGCCTTTGGATGGCGGTCGTTTTGCAACGAGCGATTTGAATGATTTATATCGCCGTGTTATTTCTCGTAATAACAGATTGAAACAATTAATGGATTTAAATGCTCCGGAAGTTATTGCGCGTAATGAAAAAAGAATGTTACAGGAAGCTGTGGATGCGTTGATAGATAACTCCGCCAGACATGGCAAGACCGTGACCGCTTCAACCGGTCAGAAACGCATGTTAAAATCATTAGCTGATATTTTAAAGGGCAAACAGGGTCGTTTCCGTCAAAATCTTTTAGGAAAGCGTGTTGATTACTCTGGACGATCCGTGATTGTAATTAATCCGAAATTGCATTTGTATCAATGTGGTTTGCCGAAGAAAATGGCTTTAGAATTGTTTAAGCCTTTTATTATTTCTAAATTAATCAAGCGTGAAATTGTCCATAATGTACGTAGCGCTTCTCGTTATATTGAGTCTGGTGCTGATGAAGTTTGGGATATTTTGGAAGAAATAATTGAAGAGGCTTACGTACTGCTCAATCGCGCTCCAACCTTACATCGTTTGGGTATTCAAGCTTTCAAACCTATTTTAATTGAAGGTAAGGCCTTACAAATTCATCCTTTGGTTTGTAGCGCTTTCAATGCTGATTTTGATGGTGATCAAATGGCAGTACATGTTCCTTTGACCAAAGAAGCGCGCGCTGAGGCTCGGGATATAATGTTGGCTAGTCATAATTTATTAAAACCATCAACTGGTAATCCGATTGTCTCACCTTCTCATGATATTGTCTGGGGAGCATATTATTTGACTGACATAGCCGAACACAAGGACAAAACAAGAGTAAAAATCTTTTCTGACGAAGAACAGGCTATTTTTGTTTACGATTTGAAACAAATAGGTTTGCAGGAAAAAATAAAAGCACGCGTTCAAATTAGCGCTCGTAAAACTCAGATTATAGAAACGACCGTAGGAAGAATAATTTTTAACAGTGTTTTGCCAGAGAAGTTGCGTTTTGTTAATAATATTATTTTGAAAAAAGATCTTAACGAATTAATTAAAGATTGTTTGTATGTTTATGGCGAAGATAGAACTGTGCAATTGGTTGATGAGATGAAAACATTGGCATTAACTTACATTACTAAAAGTGGTTTGTCATGGGGCATGGGAGATTTGCCTGATACTGGTCGTCGTGATCAATTAATTGAAGAATCTAATCAGAAAGTTGACTTGATTCAAGAACAGTATGATGAAGGTCTTTTGACACCCAGTGAGCGTTATGTAAAAATCGTACAGCTTTGGACGGAAACTAAGGATAAAATTGCTGATATTATTAAAACTAATGTTGATAAGCATGGATCCGTATATACCATGATCAATTCAGGGGCACGTGGTTCTTGGGCGCAACTTACGCAAATTGTCGGCATGAAAGGGTTAGTGACTTCGCCATCAGGTTCTATTATAGAGTTGCCTGTTAAAGGTAATTTTAAGAAAGGTTTTAATGTATTGGAGTATTTTATTGCTACTCATGGTGTGCGTAAAGGGCTATCTGATACGGCTTTACGTACCGCTAACGCTGGTTATTTGACCAGACGTTTAATTGATGTTTCGCAAGATATTGTTATTACGGAGCATGACTGCAAAACTAAACAAGGCATCACCTTGACTCAGGTTGAATCCGAAGAGTTAGGCACTAATTTGTTGAAAAGAATCGTTGGTCGTTATTTGGCGCAAGATTTGGAAAATAGTCAGGGTAAGGTTTTGGTGTCGGCCGGAGAATTAATTACCGAAGAGGTTGCTAAAAAAATAGCTAAAGAAAATATTGAACAAGCTACGTTACGTAGCCCCCTGTGTTGTAAATTAGATCGCGGTATTTGCGCTACTTGTTATGGTTATGACTTAAGTTACAATAAATTAGTTAAGCTGGGTACGGCTGTAGGTATTATGGCTGCGCAGTCTATTGGTGAACCGGGTACTCAGTTGACCATGAGAACTTTTCATACTGGTGGTGTAGCCGGTCAGGAAGATATTACTCAAGGTCTGCCTCGCGTTGAAGAAATTTTTGAAGCTAGACCGCCTAAACGCAAGGCTTTCGTGGCTGATGTTGATGGAATGATTAAAATTGAAACAGCTGATAAAGAAATTACCAACGAACAAGGAAAAATAATAGCTCACGGTACGGGTTCTAAAATGGTAAAGATAATTTACAAAGGTTCGGATAGTGATAAATATTATTTTACTGAGGCTGTGCACGAGGTGGCATCTAATCGCGGTGATGATGACAAAAAAATTCCAAAAGCAAAATTGAAGCCGATTCTTAGTGTTAAAGACGGACAAGAAATTAAACGTGGTCAAGTGTTATTCACCGTTAATGATACAGAGATAAAGGCTAAAAAAGGAGGCACTGTAAAATTGCATGATAAATACGTTAAGGTAAGTTTTGAGGCGGAAAAAGCCAAGGAATTTATTATCCCCAAAGGCTATGCTATTTGGGTTAATGACGGTGATACGATTACCAAGGGAGCCCAATTGACCGAAGGTAGCTTGGATTTGCAGCAGCATTATTTTTTATGTGGCGCTATTGCCACTCAGAAATATATTATTCACGAAATTCAATATGTTTATTCATCACAAGGTCAAATGTTGAACGATAAACATATTGAAATCATTGTTCGTCAAATGTTTTCCCGTATATTGGTTAAAGATCAAGGTGATACCAAAGCTTTGTCAGGCGAAGTTTTAGAAAAACCGATTTTTGACCGTATGAACAGGGGGATTAAAAAGGCAGGCAAGAAGCCAGCTACCGGTGATCAATTACTTTTGGGTATGACCAAAGCATCTTTGACTACCGACAGCTTTTTATCCGCCGCCTCCTTTCAAGAAACAGCTCGTGTATTAATTGACGCCGCCGTTACCGGCAAAGTTGACAATCTGGAAGGATTAAAAGAAAATGTTATTATCGGACGTTTAATTCCCGCTGGTACCGGTTTTCGCGCTTACGATAAAAAAGATTAATTTTTCAGTTTAAAATATATAAAAAATAACCCTGAAAACCAGCAGGGTTATTTTTTATATAAATAAATATGATATACTAAAGATAAAGGCGCTAACTTTGAAAAAGGAGGTATTTGAACTATGAATGTATCATGTTTACTTCATGAGCACAAACAAGAAATTTTTCAGCGCTTCAGTGATTACCGTGAACAGACTTTTTATAATTTTTGTCTTTGCGTCAATGAGATTATCAATGAGCATCATCCCGATATAGTGGCCGTTGATAGATTGCATAGTCATAAATTATGGAAAGAGCGGATAGGTGGTTAATGATTGTTTTTTTGTTTGTTTGTCTGCCTCGATATTTATTTATCGGGGCAGTTTACGTTTTAGAAATAATTTATCGCCTTTATTCAAGCCTAATTTTTTTGTTAAGCCGGCATTTATTTCTAGTACATACAAGGCCTTGGCGGTCGGCGTGATTGATAGGCAAAAATTATTCTCACATGGCTGAGCGGTAGTCATGTAAACAATTTTTTTGTCTTGATCAAGCCAAATTATATCTAGAGGAATTAAATTATTTTTCATCCAGAATGGGTATATGCCTGTTTTTTCAAAAATAAAAAACATTCCTTCGTTTTCAGGCAAATTTTTTCTAAACATCAAACCTTGCGCGCGCGTTTGATTGCTGTCAGCTATTTCCACTACAAAGCAATTATCATCAAAACAAGCGTTTATTTTGGCAAAATTAAAAAAAATCACTTGTATGGTTAAAAAAATAATCAAACAAGCTGTAATAATGAATACAACCCGAATTATGTATTTTCTTTTAAGCATTTTCAATAATTTTTTGGGCCGGCTGGTTGTTTAGGGAATTTATTTTTTTCATTTGGCTGATAAATTTGCCTCCGTCCAAAATTTCAATCAACAGGGGAGTTTTTTGAATACTCATGTGAATTAAAAAATTGCCCATTTCCGCACAATGATCAATTTTGCCCGAGGCTATTTTTATAGATATGATATTTGATTCAGGATCGTATAACATATAAAATCAAATTTTATTTAACCGGATAGAAAGTAATGATTTTGTTAATTGAGTCTTCTTTGGTCAAAACTACGCAAACACTTTCTTTGGTGGCAAATAAATACTTTCCCTTTTTTAAGACGGTTTCCGGATTTTTTGCCGTTTCTTCCACTTGTTCTTTGGTAATAAAAACTTTGTAAGCGTTCAATAAGTCAAATTTTTTGTTGGCATAGTTAGTAAAATAAATCATAAGTCTTGGTTTAAGGCATTAATTATTTGTTCAAAAATGTCATATTTTATAACACCATCAAAACGATGCCCATTAATTACCCATGTCGGCGTGCCACGTGCGCCAATTTGTTCAGCTAACATAATATCTTTGTTCACGTTAGCTATATATTTTTGATTTTCTAGGCAAGAAGTAAATTGCGTCATATTTAAGCCTGATTTTTTAGCTAACAGAATAATTTTTTCTGCCGGCGCATTGGTTTGGAAAAAATTATCATGAAGATTCCAAAATAATCCTTGTTCATTAGCGCATTCGCCGGCTAAGGCTAATGTTTTTGATGACTCCTCAATAAGAGGATAATTGCGTAAAATTATTTCCACATCATTTTTATGTTGCGTGGAAATTTTACGTATAATGGGATATGATTCTCGGCAATAGGGACAGTTAAAGTCAAAAAATTCTACAATTTTAATTTTTGCTTCCGGGTTGCCTAAATGAGGACGACCATCATTATTAAAAACATTAGGTCCAGGTTGTTTTAATTTTTCTAAAATCGTTTGTAATATTTCTGAATTTTGATTTTGTGTTTGTAGTTGTTTAGCCAATTGTGTCACATACCAGCCAAAAATTAAAATTCCCGCACAGGTAAAAACTATAAATAGCAAGATTAGTCGCCCCCATATGGTATGATACCATTTTTTCTTTGGCGTTGTTGAAAGCGAGGTGGTTTGGTTAGTGGTTGCCATGTTTTATCTTTTAGATTATTATAAAAATAATATATTTTAGTTGTCAGGACTTATAATTAAGCATCTTGCTTAACTTAAATTTGTAATTAAATTATAGCAAGTTTTTAGAGTTTATGAAAATTAAACAAAATAACAATGAATTAGTGCAACAGCTTGAAGCGTGTTGCACTAAAAAAGATAAAAGAAAGATTGCCCGGATGAAGGTGCACGGCGCTAAAATTAAAAATTTACAAAAGATTTTAGCGCATAAAATTTAACACAAATTATCTTAATTTTAAGCCATGATATTTTATTATGGCGATTTTATTGAATTTATTATGCAAGCAGTAATATTGGCAGCCGGTAAAGGGATGCGCATGCGTCCATTGACTTATGATGTTCCCAAGCCCATGGTGGCGGTAGCCGGTAAAAATTTATTAGAGCGTAAAATGGATATTTTACCCAAAGAGGTAAACGAAATAATTATAATCGTCGGTTATTTAGGGGAACAGATTAAAAATTATTTTGGTAATTTTTATAATGGTCGTGGCATAACCTACATATCACAGGAACAGTTATTAGGTACCGGCAAGGCTTTATGGTTGGCTAAAAATTTAATTAAAGGAAAATTTATCAGTATGATGGGTGATGATATTTATACTGCTAGCGATTTAAAAAAATGTTTAGAATATGATTGGGCCGTTTTGGCTCAAGAAATTGAAGGGCACGCTCGTGGCGGTCGTATTGAATTAAAGGCCGATGGTCATTTAGTCGCTATTACGGAAGGCGTACATGATAACGAACATAATTTCATAAATACAGGTTTGTTTGTTTTACAGCCGGAAATTTTTAACTATGAACTGGTTAAGTTGGCTGATAAAAATGAGTGGGGATTGCCACAAACTATCGTCAAAGCAGCACAAGATTATGATGTGAAAATTGTACCCACGAAGTTATGGCTACAATTAACCGATGCCGATGATATTCAGAGAGTAGCCAGTATTTTAAATCAGGAAGTTTGGGCTTAATTAGTATTATTACAGATTGGTTATAAGCCAGGAACCATCAGATTGCTTTGTTTGTTGAACTAAAAATTGTGCTTCGCCATTATTAAAGGGCAGGTAAGCCGCGAAGGTGATTTGGTCACTTGTTTTATTGATTGGTTTGACATTTAACAAAAGATCTATAAATAAAGAGCGGCCGTTTTGATTTAAAGTGTCTAAAGTGTAAATAATGGATGGTCTTAGGTCGTAAGTAAAATAAGTAATCGCTTTATTATCATCATTGGTCATAAGTGCGGCGGTTAATAAAGAAATTACATTTTGATCGGCGATTACCTGAGTTTCATTATTAGAGAATTGGTTGTTAATGATTGGTTTAATATTATTTTTTTCTTCAAAAATATTAATCAGTTTTAAATTTTCGTTGTTTATGCCCAAAGCCAGCGTTTGAAAAATAAGTAAAACATTGTTTTTTTGAATTTCATATTTTTGGTTATTAGTCGGATTGACATACCAAATTCTACCTTTATCCTCTACCTGTAAAAGCAGTCTGCCTTTTAATTTATCTATTAAACTATTATCAAAGGCCGCTCGACCGGTTCCAAACAGGTTGTAGCCGGCTTGAGCTTCTATTTTATCATTATAACCATCACCATCGGAATCCTTAGTCTCGTTTAAAAAATCAGCATTGGTCGGCAATTTGTCCAAATCAGCGTTGGTAATTCCTACGGCCAGCGCGCGGAACACATCGGTTGAGTTTATCAAAGTAATTAACCGTCTATTTGTATCCGTGGGATTTACGTACCAAATTTCACCATTGCCTTCCACTTGCAGTAATAATCTGCCACTCAGACGTTCAGCTATGGCAGTATTGGTTGTCGCGTAAGCGCTGTCAGCTGTTTTAAAATAATTTAAAATAAAAAAAGATAAAATTAAAATCACTATGAATATTATTTTTATTTTTTTTAACATATAAAAAATCTTTTGGAAATTATTATAATATCTGTTATAATATATTCATGAAATTTGCTTTAAAAAATATTATTTTGACTGTTATTTTGACAGTCGCAGGTGGTAGTCTTTATTTTACATTTATTTTTTATCACTATCAATCTCTGCGGTGGCCTGATTTAGCGCAAAAAGCACGGGCGGATTCAATTGGCTTCCCGCAGCAATTTGGTCTTACAAACACCGCATCAATCAGGTGCGTGCCTATCCAACCCACTGGTAATTGTCCAAATCATCCTCTCTGTGCTTTAAAACCTAATAATATATGCGGGCAGTACACAGTTATTACAGGGGTGCCAGCGGGCGGTGATGGTTCGGAAATTATTTTAAACGCGACTCAATTGGCCACTATTAAATATAAATCTGGTGACAGTATTATCGCCGGTGGTTTATCCAATGCACTTTTGCAGGTGGTGGCCGCGCCGGGCGGATGCTATGGTTGTCATTAACGTTATAATGGCTAATTTTTTTGTTAGCGATTATTTTATTATAACACTTTTAATATAGAGATAACAAATAATTTATCATTTTTATTAGATTTTTTAATATAAAAAATGGATTTATTACAACAAACAATTAAATTTTGTCAACTCAATCACATTAAACCAGTTAGATCACGTGGGCAGAATTTTTTAATTGAAGAAAAAATTTATGAAAAAATAATGCAAGTGGCAAATTTGCGGGCAACCGATATTGTTTTGGAAGTCGGTCCCGGTCTTGGTTATTTAACATTAATGATGGCGCATAAAGCTAAAGAAATTATTGCCGTGGAGCTGGATGATAAATTAGCAGACCATCTGCAATCAATTTTGAAAGAGCAAGGAATTAATAAAGTGAAAATTATAAATGAAAATATTTTGAATTTTAACGATCAAATTTTAAATTCTGTCCATAAATACAAAGTGGTTGCTAATCTGCCTTACAATATTACCTCACGTTTTTTGCGTAAGTTTTTATCAGAGATAAAAAATAAACCTGAAGAAATGATTTTAATGTTGCAACGTGAGGTAGCTGAGCGTTTAGTAGCTCTGCCCGGAGATATGAGCCTTTTGTCTTTGTCGGCGCAGTATTACGCTGATGTGAAAAATTTATTTGATGTCAGTCATAATAATTTTTGGCCCAAGCCAAAAGTTGACAGTGCGGTTGTAATTTTAAAAATTCGTCGACACAGCGGAACAAATATAAAAAGTGAAAAAAATATTTTTACTTTGGCGCATGCTGGATTTGCCAGTAAACGTAAACAACTACAGGGAAATTTAGCTAAATATTTGCAAGTTTCCTCCACCGAAATTAAAAGCATATTCAAGACAGTGGGTTTTTCAGAGCGAATTAGAGCACAAGAATTATCAGTTGAGAATTGGAAGAAATTAGAAATTTATTTGCGTAAGTATTTAAAAGATTAACAAACAATCTATTTATAAATATCGGTTAAACACACAAAAAACAGTGCGAAAACGACCAGATTCCCGCCTGCGCG
>Ga0066639_10002196_pt1 | contig 17165 bp, 23 predicted proteins | sample CryGeyCG2114_010_2_FD_59504 | JGI IMG/M metagenome (GOLD analysis project Ga0066639, IMG submission 59504) | Groundwater microbial communities from aquifer - Crystal Geyser CG10_big_fil_rev_8/21/14_0.10 | ecosystem: Environmental > Aquatic > Deep subsurface > Groundwater | place: USA: Utah...
AGATTTTCCTTTGGAGATAACCTTAACCGAATGTAAACTAATTCGCTGATACTTTAAGAGGATTCCGGCAAAGTTTTAAGACGGTATTAAGTATTAAGTATTTAGGAGCTTAAAGCATAGTTTTGGAAAATGGTGCTGTACATAAGAGAATCTTCTGCGATATCGGATTTATTTTTCTGAAATAGGGCTTTTTTTGTATTTATTATAGCTTTTTGCAAATAAGGGGCTATTTGTTTCTGTCGATTTCTGCTAGCCTTTTTAACGCCTCTTCTCTAAACCTTTCTGCCGTTTCTTCCGACCCGTTGTGAAAAGCCAGAGCCACCCTTTTAAGATCCATTGCAAGAGAAGCAATAGCAATTTTCTCCTCTTTCGAAAGCGGAGTATTTTTAGTAATTATCATTCCAAGATAATAGCACCGGGGTAAGGATTCCGGCAAAGTTTTTATATAGTATCAAGTATTTTGTATTTAGTATGTGAGTATAACTCCGCAGCGAAGAATTTTTGAATTTATTTAAACTGAACCGACAAGTTGAGGTCGAGCGCTTGTGCCAATCTTTTTAAGAACGATATAGAAGGCACGGTTCCGGCGTTTTCAAAACGGGAAATAACCGACTGTCGAGTCTTCAATTTTTTAGCAAGTTGCCCCTGGGTTAAACCTTTTTCTATCCTTGCTTTAATAATTGCCCTGGCTATTTCGTATTCAAGCCGATTTTCTTCCCATGCTTTCCTTACTTGGGGATCTTTAAGTAATTCTAATCTATGCTTTTTCCAATTCATTTCAGTTGTGAGTTTATCACAATATTGTGATAATATCAACCCACCTTTATTCTTCTTTGATAATCTTCCAATCTCTCCATTGCAATTTTAATTTCTTTTTTATCTGTCTTTTGCTTTTTTTTAACAAAACCGTGAAGCAGAAGAAAACTTCTTTCACTTTTTGTTACATAGAAAATTCTAATATTATCTTTTCCGACTATTCTTATCTCCCACAGGGGTGTTCCTTCCAGTTTTTCTACCTTCGGTGGTTTTACGTTTATACCAAACTCTTCCAGAAGATCAAAAGCATAAATAATTTTATACTTAGCCTTTGGGTTCAATCCATCAATAAAATCTTTGACAGGGAATTTTCCATTTTCTGTTTCATAATAATCAATAGTCCAACTCACAAAAGTAAATTAATCGTAGCACCGGGATAAGGGTATCGGCAACGAAAGGTGAGTTGACGGTTCACTGTTGTCGGTTAACAGTTTATGTGTTGATTGTATAATCATATGGTTGGCCGCGAGACTTCTATGAAACAATCCGAAGCTCTTGATATTTTAATGATGGGCAAAAATGTTTTTTTAACCGGGCAGGCCGGAAGCGGAAAAACGTTTTTGATTAACCGCTACGTGCGGTTTTTAAAGAAAAACAAAGTCGGGGTTGCCATAACCGCTTCCACGGGAATTGCAGCAACACATTTGGGCGGAATCACAATTCATTCGTGGTCCGGAATCGGAATAAAAAAAGTTTTGACGGATGCTGAAATTACCAAGCTTAATTCAAACGAGAGAGTGCGCGACAGGGTAAACGCGGCAAAAGTTTTGATTATCGATGAGGTGAGCATGCTTCATTCGTACAGGCTGGACACAATTAATAAAATCTGCAAGGTGCTTCGCCATAGCGAGTTGCCTTTTGGGGGTTTGCAGGTAATTTTTTGCGGAGATTTTTTCCAGTTGCCGCCAATTAAAGACGAAGGAGAAGAAAAATCTTCGTTTGCGTATAAAGCTGCCGCCTGGGGGGCACTGAACTTGAGTGTTTGTTACATTCGCGAACAACACAGGCAGTGGGACGAAGATTATTTGCGCATTTTAAACGATATCAGGACCAGCAGTTTGGAAGAAAGTACTTTTGAAAAATTGGCAACAAGATTAAATGCAAAACTTACGGAAGGAATAGTGCCTACCAAACTTTATTCGCACAATGTGGATGTAGACGCAATTAATAATTTAGAACTTAGCAAAATAGACGGACCCAACCACATATATGAAATGCAGACTAAAGGCAAAAAAGAACTTGTTGCCGCTCTTAAGAAAGGATGCTTGGCGCCGGAAGCTTTAACAATTAAAAAAGGAGCGGTTGTAATGTTTGTTAAGAATAATCCAGCTAAAGGTTACATAAACGGAACACTTGGTAAAGTTATTGATTTTGACAAAGACGCCTATCCGCATGTTACAACTTATGCCGGCCGGGAAATTGTCGCCGCCCCTGGCACTTGGACTGTTGAGGAAAACGATAAGATATTAGCAGAAATTAGCCAAATTCCCTTGCGCCTTGCCTGGGCAATAACAATCCACAAAAGCCAGGGAATGAGCCTGGATGCGGCGGAGGTGGACCTTTCTAAATCTTTTTCTTATGGCATGGGATATGTAGCACTTTCCAGGTTAAGATCTCTTGAAGGCTTAAGGCTGCTTGGAATAAACCAAATGGCATTTTTGGTAGATAAGGAAATTTCCGCACTGGATCTTGAACTTAAAAGATTATCCAACGCTGCAAGTTCGGAACTGGGAAATATGAGTAGCTCGGATATTAAAAAATTTCAGAGAGAATTTTTAAATTCTATCACTGCTAAGGGCAGCGGAAAAAAAGAAGATCCAATTGATGAAATTTTTGGAAAAGTTTTTGGAAGTTAGCTTTATTTTTGGGTATACAATAAGGACTTCGGCAAAGTAAGACGGTATTAAGTATTTAGTTATTTGGTATTTAGTATGCAGTTAATAGTTGGTAGTGCGTAGTTAACAGATAGAAGTAACCAGTTTATAATTGATTCTCATGGTTAAAAGAAAATCAACTTGCGGACTATGTAAACCTCACAAAAAGTGGAAAAGAAGCGATACAAAGGTAAAACAGTTTATTCGAAAAGAAATTGAAAACGAAATTAATTCTTTGGAGTTAATCTAAGCTCTACTTTGAGGTTTAAGGCCTCTGCTAGTCGCTTTATTAGCGCAAGTGACGGACTGGTATTCGCGTTTTCCAACCTTGAAATAACTGCCTGACCTGTCCCCATTTTTTTAGCAAGCTTTTGCTGGGAAATGTTCTTTTTGATTCTGGCTTCGATTATGGATCTTGCAATTGCAAACTCAGGTTCCAGTTTTTCGTATTCCCGGCGAAAACCAGGCTTTTTCATCAATTTTGCTTTTAGCTCTTCATGAGTAATCCATTTGGGTTTAGATTTCATATTCACTCAATCTTCTTAACGCCTGTTTTATTTCTTTCTTTGGCGTTTTCTGGGCTTGTTTCTTAAAAATTGTCACAACAGCAATGTCTTGATCTATCAATCCCAAAAGCAATCTGTACTTTCCCGGCCTAAGTTCCCATATTCCTTTTGTTATTTTTTTTAAATAAAGCTGGCTTAGACTGAACTTATGCTCTTTAAACAGGTCAATTAGTCTAATTATTCTTGACCTATCCTCATCCCTCAGGGAAAGGATTTTTGTTTCAACTTCCGGATGATAGATTATTTTCATCTTATGATAAATTTGTCATAATGTCAAATACTTCGTCCGTGTTTAATCAAATGATAGCACTGGGATAAGGATTTCGGCAAAGTGTGGACAAATTTGATTATTACTTTAAATCAAAAAGGGCTTCGATGCTGGTTTTTAGGGCTTTAGCAACGTCACTTGCTAACTTCAGCGAGGGGTTATACTTGCCTTTTTCCAGAAAGACTATCGTTTCACGCCTTACCCCAACTTTAGCGGCAAGTTCTTCCTGAGTTAAATTTAATTTTGCCCTGTATTCTTTTATTCTTGTCTTCATATTTCATTCTTAAATACCTTTTTGATCCAAAATAAAGTTTGAGGCCGCTTTGACTACAACGCCAACAGCAACCGGGCTAATCAAAATAAAAATTATATCCTTGGAATTAATATCCTGTGGAAAAACCGAAAAGTATAAAGCAAGAATGGCCAGAGTTGCTACCATTGTCCAGGATGCGTTTCTTTCGGCTATTGCTTCTATTTTTGCCTCTCTTTCGTCCAGTTTAATCGAAGCCATAATTGAAAGAATATCAATTAGAAGTACTACTGCGGCAACTGCCGTGAATAGAATTTTGAAGATGTCTGCTATTGGCAGTTTCTGTATAAGATAAAAAATGCCAATGGCGACAATGAAGTATATAACGCCTTGCCAGGTTTTGGGCATTATGCCCCACCCCGTGTATCTTCGTCTTGTAAACCATTTTGCTTTTCCTATCATATTTGTATGAAGTTAAGTATTTATAACTTTATGTTAGAATAATATAACATTTAACTTAATTTGTCAAGGCTGGGTTTTATAAATTTGGGAAATTTTCGTTGTTATATGTCGGAAGCAGGTTTGGAGTGGGTAACTCTTCCTTCCGCTGAAGTAGAACTTGGAGATCAAAAGTTTGTTCTGGCTCCACGCATTATGGAAGATATAAAAGGAGATAAGGAAAAAGCGGCCGAAGAGGTAATTGAATGGATTGAAGAATGCATCAAATACAATGAAATAAGACCTCTTGCAACGGTAGAACTTTTGTAAGAAAGAGCAAACGATATAAGATTAGGAATTTAAAGGAATGTTATGATTTTGGCTCTTGGGTGATTCCATCCTGTTTTACTCTGTAGCCAGCCTTCCGCAAGCCTTCAATAAAATCGGGGCCCAACTTTTCTCTCACTTTTTTTACATAGATTTTGATGTAATGGGTCTATCTCTTCTAATCCGCCTATGGTTTCTGTTCGGAAACCGCAATTTCTCAGAAGAATATGCATTCCTTTGGACATTTTTTTATCTTGAGTTGCAATTAGAACCTGAGTTGCAGATTGCATGACGGGCTCGGATCCATTGAATCTTTCAACCATGGCGGGTATTCTTCTTTATTTAATGTTAAAAGTAAACCTATAGTGGTGTAAATCTGGGTAATCTCGGGTAATTCGAGGTTGTAGGGCCGATTTTAGAAAAAAGTCGATGGGTTAAAACTCAAGCTAATCTTCTTCGAACGCGTAATGATAATCGGATTTATTAAGCGGAACTGCAATTTGCCTATGTCTTCTGTATTCGACCAAGTGGTTGAAACCTGCTGATTTTGCAAGTTCTATAGCCCTATCTAAATTTCTTCCGATATTTTCCGGAACGTGAGCATCGGATCCTGTTGTTAAGGGTATACCGCGCAGTCTGGCTTCTCTCAGAATCCAAAGACTTGGATAGGCATCCTGACATTTTTTATCCCATCCCGCAGTGTTTATTTCTATTGACATCCCGGATTCTGCAATTGTAGCCAGGGTTGCAAGAACCGCTTCCTGATACCATGATTGGTTTTCCGAAAAAATTGTGCCGTCATTGAATTTTTTAATTAAATCCAAATGTCCGACTCCATCAAAAAGACCGGATTCAACCATTGCTCGTACTTCTTGGTAATAAGTTTCACCCAAAGGCCTAATTCCGCCGAAATAATCAATGCCTCGTTGGAATTCTTCTTGTTTATAATCCAGAATAAGGTTTCTTTTCCCTCTTTCGTCTTCTATCTGGCCTAGCAAGTGGACTGAACCGATAACATAGTCAAAAGGCCATGCGTTGACTTGTTCATGAGTCCATAGTTCATAACCAGATATCCAGTCAAATTCTGCGCCTCTTAAAATATTTATGTAGGCTCCATACTTTCGCGTTGCGTTATCCACTTCTTGCTGATATTTTGGATAGTCGGAAAAAGCCATGGCACAATCTTTTTCATCCGTGGGATCCTCATAACCTAGGGGAAGCGGAAAATGATCGGTCAGACAGATAGAGGAAAGACCTGCCTCGATTGCGGCCTGTACCGTTTCGTTTACTCTGCGTGGTTTTGCTAAACCGTGCTCTATGGTTTGAGTGTGATAATCAAATAGCCGGAATCTTTCGTCTGCCACAGGGGCGAATTATAGCACCGGTAGTATCTTTGGGCAATTTTGGCAGTTGGTACTTAACATAGATTATAGATATTTATTAAAAAAGCGGAAGCTTATTAGCTTCCACTTTTAGAGTTAATCAAAACAGGTATATTTACCTTCTTCGTGGCAAACCGGGCCGTTCGGAGAAACTTCCATTAAAAGGACATCACCATCGCAGTCTTTTTTCCACGACTTTATATCCAACCAACTGCCCGATCCCGACCCTTTAAGCCAATATTCCTTTCTGCTTCTGGACCAAAAAACCGCTAAAGCGGTTTTTAGGCTATACTCAAAGGCCTGCGGATCCATGTAGCCAACCATAAGTTCTTTACCTAACTGCGCATCTTTTGCAATAGCAACTATTACTCCCCTGCCTGTTGAGTCAAACAACTTGGAGTAATCTAATTCCAGTCTTGGCAAATCATTTTGTCTTTCCAGCATTTTTTTCACCACCTTTCTACACTTGTTGCCTTCGGCAAGCTTTGAGTGGCTTTGTTTATTGGATGATTTTGAGAGGTAACTTAAACCAAGACACGGTAAAACTCGCCGAATTAACGGGTTATTTTGTTTCTATGCGCCTTGTTTAAGCAAGAAGACATATTGGAATTGTATCAAGCAATAAAGTTTAGAACAAAGAAAAGATGTTCTGTTCTTAATATTTTTCGAGCCAAACCACATTTGACTGCTTAATAGATGCGTGATTTTAATAATGGGTCTTGGGTTTTTTGCGGCTATGTCTTGGTAAACCCACGTTCGATGGTTTTCTTCTCAATACATGTGATTCTGTTGTGTGAATTAGTCCTTCGGGAGCTTCAACCAAAAATAATATTGCAGGTTTTTTATGCGGCGTAAGAGAAGCTTGCAATTGAAACAAGTAAGGGGTTGCACTTAACCAATAAGTTGTCCCCAGTTTAATATCGAATTCTGCCTGATGAACTATTTCCCTTTCGATTTTTTCCCTTATTTCCAGTTGTAAGGTATCTGCGTTTTTCTGCCAATCTTTTATGAAAAGAGCTATTCCTCTTGTCTGTGGCTGACCAATCATTATTCCTTGCTTGTTTCTCCTCAGAATAGTTTTTCTTGGTCTTATTTGATCATCAATTGCTACCGGTATTAGGTAGCCCGGATACTTTCTTTCGCGTCTTTCTGTCATCAGGTGAGTAATATAGGCTTTTTTTAGGATTAAGTAAATGGGGAGTGGGTTACAATTTTTATTCTACCCCAAGGCTTTTATTCTGCTTTTGCTGGAGTTGATTCTGAAGGTCGTTCACTTTATTTTGGACATCTTGGGGTCTTGTTGAAGTTGGTGTATCCTGTCCTGTTCCGAGATCAATTTTTGTTTCAGAATTTGTGCTTTTTCCCAGAAGTTTAACCTGTACAAGGACCATAACGATAGCCAGTATTGCCACACCGAGAATTAGAACAATAAAACCTATGATTCCCTTTTTCACTAATTACAGTTTAACACTAGATTAGATACTCATTAATTTCCCTACTGTTAACTGAAATTGTTAAGTGAAAAGTAAATAAAATTGACTTTATAAAAAATTTGTACATATAATACGCTTCTTTAAGAGAAAATGAGCAAGGAACAAGGCATAGTACTTGCCCCTGAGGAAAAAAAGGTTTTTGAAGAAGCCGGTCTTTCCTTATATACATTTCCACCCCTTAATTTAGGAGAAGTGACCCTTCCACACTTGGATGCGGAAATTTCTTGGTTAAGAAGACATGTCGAAGAAGGCAGTGTGAATGCAGGATCGTTAACCCTTATGGAAAGAACAGTTTTCATGGATATGCAGCCTTGCCCAAGATTTCTGGTTCCGTATCATGACGACAAGAAATTGTTGGGCCCTATACTTTCTGAAGCTAGAAACGAGGGGAATATTCCAAGGGATTTATTATGGGGAAGTGATGTAGGTATTAAATTACCGGTGAATTCCCGGTGGGGTGTTTCGTATGATGAAATAGTTTCAATCGTGATTCCCCAAGCCAAAGTAGCATTAAAGACCGACAAGAAAGTTCGACTACCTTCTGTTGCCGAATTATTGTATTTAGTGTCCCGTGATCAAGTCTTCAATGTTAATCTGGCGGATCACAGTCTAGCGACAAAAGAATGGGCAGGTGATCCATTTTTTTCCGCAAATGATATGTCTTCTGCAATTGGCAATTTAACCGTTTCCGGAAGTGTGGAAAAATTTGCAAATAGAGGTGTGAGTTGGTGGGTTTGCCAGGGTGATTTCAATCGCCTACCAACTCTGGGATTTAGATTAGTTGTTGAGGTGGAATAAATAAATGGGCTCAGAAGAGAGGCGATTTCCACTTTTACCAGAACAGGAAGAGTTTTCCGCAGAAAAATACGTTGCAGACGTTGATTCATACGAAGGAAACTCTCAGAGAATTTTTGGTTTCAGAAGAATTAAAACAGTCATCTCTGGATTGTCTCATATTAAAACAATTGACCCGTTAATAATTTTGCCTTCTGTATATCGTGATTTCATAGATGATCCCCAAAATGGTCACGTAGAAGCAATATCTGCCCATATTTGGTCAACTCTTGATGGCGAAAATAATCCTCTAATAGTTCGTCGTCTCTTTTCGGATCCAGAAGGTGTTGTTCAGGAAGGACCACGTAGTGGAAATGTTTTATCTCAAGGTGTATTAACATCGGAAATTATTAACTTTTTTGAATATTATAAAAAACACTACGAAGGGTCAGACATCACAAGTGAAATCATGGTCCACAAAATAATAGATGCGGGAAATCCACCAAAATTAGAAAGTCCCTATTTACCATTCCCGGGTGGAGATGTTGTACCCTGGGGCAACAATAAATTTCAAATAAGAGCAACTTTTGGGGCAGATGAATCTATTCAAGATGTTCCTGCCGATGTATGGGAGGCCACTTTATCTGATGACGGCTCTGTCGAAATTATGCAAACAGAAAAAGCGCTAAAATCACAATCCTATGTACCGGACACCGGTTCATATAGAACCATTGAAATCCCTGATGAATATCAAAAAATTTCTGCCCTCAATAATATTGAGGTTCTTTCTCTTGCTTACGCTTGTAAAAATATGCTGGAGATGTTTGGACCTTATAGACTGGAATTCGACGGAACCAGGGTGAGAGACCAAGATTATTTGTTTATTATCGAATCAGCTCCTTTTATTACTCCGCAGAATTCTAAAGAAGCAGTTGAGCATTTTGCTGTTGAGCGAACAAAACCGGTAATTATTGTCAATTCCCGTGAGGAGATTGAAAAACTGGGAAGAGATAATTTCCCTATAGTTCATATTCCAAAGGTCAAACTTCAACGGGGAGAAGAAAGAGGTTATCTTCGTGATCTCTCGATAATTGCCAAGGAGAAGAATTTGCATCTTTTAGTATTAGTCGGGGGTAATATTGCCACAGAGCATGCCGTGAGGATGTTTCACCAGAATGGTCATGATGTTATTTTTTGTGAGAAGGCTGAGTTTTTTGATGGAGAGCCCGTTAGGGTTTATTCTGAGAACGGAAGTATTTTTTGGGAAAAAGAGGATCCAATTGATTCTCAGGAATACCTTTCGGGGAGAACTTCAGAGCGAATTGGCGGCAAGGCTTTTGGGTTTCAAAAATTGTTTGAACATGGATTTGATACATCTCCATTTTTTGTAATAGAATCCTCACTCTATAGAAGAATAATTAAAGAATCAGGTTGCCTGCCTTTACTTAAAGAATTAGACACTGCCCCAATAGAATCCCTAGGTCAACTTACTTCCAACATACAGCAAAAAATACTGGAATGCGGGCAATTGCCGACAGATTTAATTTCAGCTGCAGCGGATAAACTTGACGGATCCAGTTTTGCTGTGCGTTCCTCCGCAAACTGCGAAGATGGCAGAAAATCTTTTGCTGGAATGTTTAAAACAGATTTAAAGGTCCCCAGGGACTATCTCTGTGAGACAATATTGAAAGTACTTGCTTCTTGTGTTAGTGAAAGTGCAGTAAGGGCGGCCAGGGTTGTCGATCTTAAACCGTCCGATATGAGAATGGCTGTTATCATTCAACAGATGGTTAAAAGCCAAAAAGGAGGGACTATTTTTACTAAGGATCATATGGCAGATGATCGCGACATATTAAGAATTGAAGCAGTGCCTGGGCAGGGTGAAAGCTTAGTTTCCGGAGAAGCGATGGTTCACCACAGCATCAAATACGATAAGTTAGCAAAGAAAGTAATAGAAAGTGACGGTAATATACTTTTAGGTTTCCAAATACAAAGGTTGGCTGAATTGGGGCTTGACGTCGAAACGAAACTTGCAGAGGGTCCTCAGGATATCGAATGGGCTATGGATGAATCAGGAAAAATATATATACTGCAGGCAAGGCCACTTTAGAATCATTACTAGGATATTAAGTGTCCGAGTTTCTCTTTTTTTGCCTGCAAGTTCTTCTGCAGTTCTTCACTCCCGCCTTTTATTTCGCAGGGAATCCTGCCTACTACCTCTATACCTAGGGCTTTAATCTGACCTATTTTATCCGGGTTATTTGTAATTAACCGGGCACTTTTAATTCCAAGATTTTTAAGGATTGCTGCGGCATTTTCATAGTGACGGCTTTCGCTGGGGTAACCGGCTTTTTCGAAAGCCTCTACAGTATCTAAACCATCTTCTGCCATTATCTGCATATGTTTAACTTTCGCTTCCAAGCCGTTACCTCTGCCTTCTTGATTTAGCCAGACAACCGCGCCTCTTCCTTCGTGTTCAATAATTGAAAGAGCCAATTCTAGCTGTTGATGACATTCACAATTAGTTGCGTGAAAAACTTCTCCAGTTATACATGAGGAATGGACTCTAACTGGTACGTTTTCTCCTTCACCAATATCTTTTGCCAGAGCTACATGCTCCTGGCCAGTAAAGTTATCCCGAAAGGCATAAAAATCAAACTTTGATTCTAGGTATTTTTCGCTGTTTGGATTAACTTGAGTTTGGCTAAGCTCCACCGAGTAGATTGGGACTCTAATCGTGGTCGGTGCCATCCCTAGCCTTTCAATTTGAGGAGTTCCTTGTTCCATTCGTAACTGATTATACAAATCTAGCAGAACTTGGGGATTTTTGCGCAGCGATAGCACATCAAATGTAAAACCAAGATTTCTGTCCGTTGACATTTTACTAGTTTTGAGTGTGCTTTTTAGCACAAAATTCGTGTTTTTACAAGTGAAGGGCAAGTAAAGTTAATATCTTTTTGTTTCCCAGATTTCCGGTAATTTTATTCCGGCTTTTTTTGGAGTCCTTACATACTTATCTTCGATTAAACCCAAGCAAACAAGGAGCCCTCCGGATCCGTAAAAACCACGAATATTTATTCTCCATCCATCTGGATATACAAGTTCATGGTTTCTTGAATATTTAAAATCTTCAACTTTTTCCCTTGGAACAAGTTGACCATCTTGAAGTTGAAAAAATCCAAGCTTGAGAGTTCTTGCTGCGGCTACAAAACGCATGACAAGACGGCTATCAATAACAAGACCGTTATGAAGTTCCCAGCTGGGATAATTGACTCCAGGTGAAGGTAAATCCAGCATCTGCAAGCGATAGGGTGCAGCCGTTTGGGTTTCAGGAGTTCTCGACGCAATTTCAGTCATTGAAAAGCCTTTTTAGGCAGTTCGTGTGCAAATAATATTCCTAAATTTTAAAAAAAGCAATGAGGGGTGAAATAAAACCGATAATCCCCTTCTTCACTAATTACAGTTTAACACCGGATTAGTTCGGAGTCTGAAGAAGGTAGATGATAAATTTCTGCCCGGTGCTGTTCTGTGTCCGGATTATTCGACATGGAAGTTCTATGCTGAAACAGATTTGAGGCTAAATATCAGGCTTTTAAGCTTTTGTTGCGGCCAAGAGATTACTATCCTTTTTAAGAGGTTTGTAGTTGTGGTTTGACTATATTTGTTCCTACTTATACTTCGCTTTGATCTGAAACAAAATGTAAAAGGCAATTACTGCCGTTATCATGCTGCCTATTGAGATACTCAGTACCGATGCGACAATATTTACGATTTCCGAATAAAAAAGTAGGTTCCATCCGCCAATTTTACCTGCCTTGAGGCCGGGGTAAGCAATAAGCATCATTACGCTCGAAATTGCCAAACCGATTGCGGATACATAGGCGATTCCGTATCCTTTCGTTCCTCCCATCACTGCCAGAGGAGCAAAAGCAGTCAAAAGTCCAAGTCCGCTGAGTGCCGCAAGTATTCCAAGAATACCGAAAATGAGCGCCAGGTAGGGTGCTATTTTGAACAGTGTTTCACGGGCATTTGCCGGAAGGGGCGGAAACTTTTTAAAGATATCGTCGAGTGATTTTATTACGCCGTCTATGATAATCACCTCCTAATCCTGTCTCAATAAGTCAAGCAAAAAAGGGAAATAAAAGCAAATTTCGGAGGTTTTAGGCTTCTATAATTGTGTTTTCCCTAATAAATCGGAAATAGTCGATGGTTTTGTCTACCACGATAGTTGTTACAAACAAGGAGAATCCGACGTCGTAGCCGGCAAGTACGTCGCTTGGATGATGGACACCCAGGTAGATCCTACTGATACCAACCATAAGAATAATTATTAGAGATGAAACTGAGACAAAAATTGTTGTCAATTTTCTTTTGGTGAAATGGTAAACGAAATAGGCAATTGTGGCGTAAAAAAGGAAAGCATTTAGAGAGTGGCCGGAAGGAAAACTGTAGGAATTAAGTGTCAATAGAGGATCAATTGTCGGGCGAGGTACTTTGAAAAGAATTTTTAGAAGAGAAGTAACAATTAAGCCCATTGTTAAAAGAAGCGGAAAAATGAAGGTTTCCTTACGGTGGTGCCTGCGTGTTAGGAAAATCACAACTAGGACAGATCCTGCTATTACTATCTGCTCTCCAAGTAGGCTAAAAAAGAACATAACTTTTGTTAAAAGAGGAGTACGCAGTGAATAAATATAATTTGATACTGATTCATCGATTAACATTGTTTGTTTTGCCAGAACAGCTCTTGTTATAAAAACAAAAAATAAGAGTGAGAAAATACTGAGAATTATCCCCGCTACGACTTCCAAGAAAACAAGGGATTTTATTGTTTCTTTTGGGAAGATTTTGTTTAAAAAATCACGGAGCCTGAACACCTTTTTATTATATCAGCCTCGCTTCGCTCCCTGATATTTTTTTTCTAAAAAAAGAACAGCCTCGCTTCGCTCCCTGATGTATTCTCTTTGAAAATATAACTGTTAAGATATTACTGATGGCTAGAAATTTAGCAAAAAGTTTTAGTTTTGCACTTAACGGTTACTCTTACGCTCTTAAAACACAAAGGAATTTTAGAATTCAAACAGTACTTGGCATAACAACAGCCATACTTGCATTCTTTTTTAATTTTTCGAGGTTTGAGTGGATGATTCTACTTTTGGTTATATGTTTTGTGCTTACTTCGGAACTGGTAAATACAACTTTAGAGGCTGTTGTAGATTTAACTACTAACGGGGAAATCAGCCAAAAAGCAAAGTTTGCGAAGGATGTTTCGGCGACAGTTGTTCTGCTGACTGCTGTTTTTGCGGTATTTACTGGCTTACTTCTTTTTATTCCCCACCTTCTTCAATTCATTTAGAGGAAATTTTATTTGGGGGCTCTATTTATTGGGTTTGCGGAAAAGGTTGCGGATTTTGAAGCCTGAGATGACGCCGAAGTGGTTGCATCTGCGGATGCTGTTGAGAATGGAGTTGCCGATGCCGTTGTTTCCAATTTCGGATTATCATCTTCAATTTTAAGATTTACCTTGTACTTAACTTTTAGTTCCTCGATTTTTTCATTTATTTTTTTATACAGGTCTTTTGACCCGTCAAATTTTTTCCTGGCTTCGGACTTTTCGGCATAATTTTGAGAATATGAGGATATCCTGATGTCTCTTTCTTTATTTCTTGCGGAAAGACTAAGAATTGCCTCAGCTGCTGTTTTATCAGATTTGGGAGTCCCCTCCTCAAATAACTTTGCCAGAAGGTCGGAAGTGGTTGCTATATCGTCTAGGTACTCTTTTTTGACTGCAAAATATTCCGCCTCTTCATGCGGTACGTTTGTTACGGAATTCATTTTTTCGGAAGATTGCTTAGCCAGGGACGAAAGACTGTTAAAGTAAGAAACTATAATTTTATGGTCAGTTTCTTTAAGGACTTCATCAACTTTCTCAAGTTCCGCTTCCAGCATATCCCCGTGCGCATCCAGGAGTTTCAGTTGAAATTCCTGGTGGGTAAGCAAAGTTTTTAATGCGTCCTGTGATTTTTCAAAGTATTCGTTAACCAGATTATCCAGTTCTTGAATGTCTGCCGACCTAATTTGAATTTTTTCTTTTTGTTCATCTGCCGTTTTAATCAAATCAAGAGATTTTTTAATATCTGCGATATCTTGTTTAGTATCTTTTTGCGCATCGGCATAATTTCTGGAAATTGTTATTTCGTTCAAGGATTGTTCGGGCTTTGCTAGCGGATCGAGAATTTGCGTAAAAATTGAATTAACTTCGGCCAAATTCTTATTTATGCTAGCGATATTTGTGCCAACCGAAGAAATATATTCCTTGGCTTTTGCCTGAGGGACCAGCCAAAAATAATAGGCACCGCCGATTGCGGTAATCAATAGGACCGTAACAAAACCCGAAAGAACTAAACCCAATAAGTGTCCTTTCGGGTTTTGATCTTGCGCAGAAGTAAGCGGCTTTTCCGCCGTATCCGGAGATGGCGGAAGAGGAGAAGATGGCTGAAGTAGCGGGCTAACCGGAACTGTTTGAGTATTTTGATGATCCGGCTGAACCTGAGGATCGGTCGGCGGCGGAAAAGAAGGTTCATCAAAATTCATAGGGGGCGGAGCAATTGGAGGTTCGACCGCTAGTGGAATATTGGGAGTTGGATCCGAAGGCGGCAGAGGATCTGCCGGAACAATGACCGCAGGATCTTCTGGGATAGAATTGTTTTGGTTTTTATCTTCCTCGAGGGGCATTAGGAAAATTATGGGGATCGTCTAAACTAAAGTCAACAATTGATTTAGCTTAATATCCGGAAGATTTACAGGCGGCTTTGGCTTGCGGATCGGTTATTGAATCACAAACAGAAGTCCTCTGGTTTTGGTTGGTGGTTTGGGAAGCTGGTGATGCGGCAGGTTTCATCATTTGGGATAAATCCATAAATGTGATATTGGTTGGCGGAGTAAATTTGGAGTTATCTACACCCCATGGTGAGCACTTCATATCGACTTCGCTGTTGACATCAACTTGTCCGCTTGTGGGGCTTGCATTCGAGTTTTGTTCTTGATCTATCTTCATTTTTACTCCCTGCGGCGCCATCGAAGACCATGAATAGGAATAGGTTTCGTCAGTAATCATGTGGTTTTCGACGCTTTTACCCTCAACCATCATTTTGAAGTCTCCGCTCATTTTTTTACCGGAAACATAGATCGTCCCTTCTGTTGACTCTTGTGCAGTAGGATATTTAACCGTACACGAAACATTTTTACCTCCTGCTAAAAGAGACTTTATTGAACTTTTAACGGATCCTGAGTCTTCCGTTTTTTGTTCGGTTGCAGTGTTAGTGCTAGAAGTTTGCGGGGCTTGGGATTTTTTGCCTAGGACTAAATAGGCACCTGCGGCAATTATGATGATTAATGCTACGGCGATGATAATTGGAGCCTGTTTCGGCATAGGGAGAAGTATACCTTTGGGTATTGGACAAATCAAGGACTATTTTATTAGCTTGGAAACATTGTCCTGATTGTTATCTTAAATCCAGAGTTTCGGAAGTGTAAGCAATATTTTTAGGTTTGATGATAACCTGACGGGGCCCATCTTTGACATAACCGGCATCCAGAGACTGGAAGCCGGACTCTTTAACTATATCCTGAGCTTTTTTAACATCTTTTTGCGGAATAAAAATTGCGTAGTCCTGCCCCATGTTTAATGTTTCATAAATTTCATAATCAGAAAGGCCGGCATGCTTCTGGATAAAAAGGAGAACTTCCTGGGGATCGAAGATTTTCTCTATCAGATAAGTAAAGTTTCCTCGTGCCCTCATTATTTTACGAAGTCCGTGACCTGTAATATTGGAAATATAATGAATATCAATTTTGGCATCTAAAAGATTTTGGATAAGTTTTGCGTAAATATTGGTTTTAGTAAGGATTGCTTCGCCATAAATTTTTCCGTTTGAAAGTTTTGTGCCGTAACCTTGCGGAAGTTTTTTGGCAACAGCGCGTGCAAGGGAAAGGCCGTTGCAGTTAATGCCATTTGATTTCAAAAGAAGTATTTTGTCCCCTACTTTTAGTTTTTTGTCGGTAATTAACCTTTCTTTCGGATTTATTACGCCTATTGCCGAACCACCCAAGTCAACCGTTTCCTTTTCTACAATGCCTTTTAGGGTTGGGGTTTCTCCGCCACCCCAAGTTGCCATTGAAAACGTGCAGGCATCCCGCCAGCCATTTATGAAATCGGTCATCCTCTCTTTATCTTCCAGCCAGGTGTTATCCTCTATCGCCCAATATGCATGAACAACGCGCGGTTTTGCGCCGACCGTTATCAAGTCGTTGATTATGGTTGCAACCGTATCGTAACCGATTACTTCGTAGTAAGTTTTTCCTGTAATTTTTCTTGTTTCATCCGCAACAAGATTTTTTGTGCCAAGACCTTCAACCACCGATGCCAACAAGGCTGGTCCTTGTCTCCAAACAAAAGCCGACTCGCCTCTTGAATCGGAGACCTCTTCAAAATCTTTTTCTTTGATTATCGTTTGGCGTGCTCCAACTTGAGCCAGTTTTTTGACGGGATCTTTGGTGTAGTAGTTGTCACCAACCTGGCCGTATGTAATTTTTTTGTTTTTCATAAAATGATGTCCTTCAACTTCGTTCAGGACAAGTAATAGTTAAATAGAAAAATTGTTAACTATTACTTGCAAATTTAACCATATTTTCGAAGATATACCTTCCGCTACTTGCGTTTCGGAGGGCGGGTGCACCTTTTGCATATTTTACTCTTCTCCAATTAGGATGTTGAGTATAGTCGATAAATTTTTCCGGATGGGGCTGCATGCCGATTATTCTGCCGGTCGGGTCACAAACACCGGCTATTGCATTTAGGGATCCATTGGGATTTTGCGGATAAACTTGAGTCGGTTTACCTTTTTCATCAACGTATCTGGCTATCACCAAGTTTTGATCTTCGACTTTTTTTATAACTTCAGGGGTAGAAAAAAATCTT
>Ga0066639_10002197_pt1 | contig 17159 bp, 4 predicted proteins | sample CryGeyCG2114_010_2_FD_59504 | JGI IMG/M metagenome (GOLD analysis project Ga0066639, IMG submission 59504) | Groundwater microbial communities from aquifer - Crystal Geyser CG10_big_fil_rev_8/21/14_0.10 | ecosystem: Environmental > Aquatic > Deep subsurface > Groundwater | place: USA: Utah...
GGTCAGTGTCTTATTTCAAACGGAAGTGGAGCAGCTGCTACTTGGGGATCATGTGGAACAAGTACCGGTGGAACAGGTGCCACGACGCTTAACACCACAACAGGTGTAACTACTTTAATTAATAATACTACTGATTTCCTAGTAGGTGGATCAGCTACAGCTTCAGCCAAATTCCAGGTGTTTGGGGATACGGGCAGCTTCCAGCAATATGGTATGACTCCTCAGTATTTGGGTGGAGCAGATAATGGAGGCACCTCATTCCGTGATGTATTTATATCCGGCAAATATGCTTACTATACTATAGGAAATAATGCTGGAACATGTTCCACCTCAGTTTCTACCGGGTGCGAGCTTCAAATTTGGAATGTAAGTGATCCAGCTAGCCCAACATATGTAGGCGGTGCTGAAGGAGGAGATCAGATCCTGGGAGATGTAGTGGTAGTTGGAAATTATGCATATACTTCAGGTGATAGTACTGCTACAGCATGTTCTATAAGTAATCCTGCAGGTTGCGGAATCAGAGTTTATGACGTAAGTGATCCAAATGATCCTGTTTTTGTGGGTGGAGCTGAGACTTCAGAAGCTGGAGCTGAAGGACAATGGCTATATAATATGGATATTCAAGGTAATTATATTTACATAACCCAAGGAAGTGGTGATTCCGGAGTATGTAGTTCTGCCAGTAGAGATGGTTGCGAATTTAAGATTTATGATATTTCAAATCCAGTGAATCCTAGATATGTAGGTGGTGCTGATTCAGGTACAGGAGCTGGTATTGAAGGGCTGTGGGGAATAACAGTGCAGGGTAATTATGCCTATGTAGGCATGAGCTCAGATGATAGTGGAAATAATGGTACTTGTTCAGCTACAAATAATACCGGTTGTGAACTTCAGAAATATGACATTTCTGATCCTACAAATCCAAGGTATGTGGCCGGAGCTGATACTACAAATGCCGGCACAGGTACTGGTGGAATTGATGTGATAATGGTTCAGGATCACTATGTTTATGCAGGAAAAACTACAAATACAGGTACATGTAATTCTACTACCCGAGACGGATGTGATGTTATGATCTTTGATGATTCAGATGCAAATGCATTTACATATGTAGGTGGAGTTGATTGGGGTGATGCAGGTGGAAATAACGTAGGGGGCATAGCTTTTGCAGGTAAATATATGTATGCAAGTGTGCTTACGGGAATAGATGGAGGCACATGTAATGAATCCACATCAGCAGCATGTGAAATTACTGCCTGGGATGTGTCTGACAAAGCAAGTCCAACATATCTGGGAGGAGTAAATGATTCAGATGGTACAGATGATCAGGGTACTCATGAAATTGTAATTTCCGGAAGATATCTATACCCATCCGGTCATGTTGATGCATCCACTTGTACTGCTGGTAGTCCAAATGGATGCGAAGTTCAAATTTGGGATATAGGCGGAGCTGATGTTACGGGACTTATAGCAGGTGGTGCAGATATAGGTCAGTTAACTGTAAGAAATGATGCGATAATTGATAGTCAGCTCTTCGTAAATGGTGGACTGATGGTAGGACCAGGTGGAATTTCGTCCCAGGGAACTCTGTCAGTAAATACAAGTATTCCAAATTCTACCCGCTCAGGTGAGCTGGCAGCTTCATTTACGGGTGGTAGTGTAGAGCAAAAACCCGGAATGCTAAAGTATGTAAATGGATTTGATTCCGTCCAAAATAATACAGGTACAGATGGGATTTATGGTGTGATAAGTGTTGGTAATTTTACATACGTATCTAAACTTGTTAACGGTGGAACTTGCTCAACTGCTGATAAGACGGGTTGTGAAGTACAAATTTATGAAACATCAAATCCTGAAGAGCCAAATTACATAGGTGGTTATAATGCAGCATCTACTGTGTACGGCCCAGTCGCAGTAGCGGGTAATTATATGTATGTACCACAAGGAAATACTGCCACGCCTTGTACTTCTACGTCTGCAGCTGGAACTTGCGGTGTAGCAGTAGTAGATATATCAAATAAAACAGCTCCTGTGAAAGTAGGTGGAATTGATTCTACTGAGGCTGGTACATCATTATCAGCATTCTTTAATGTAACAATAGCAGGGAACTACTTACTAGCTCCTCATCAAACAGATGCGAGTACATGCTCATCTTCTACTAGAGATGGTTGTGAAATTCAAATTTATGATATATCAAATCCTATAAATCCGGTTTATAAAGGTGGAGTTGATGCACTTTCAACTCATCAAGGTCAATATGCTGAAATAAAAGGAAATTACCTTTATGCCGCTTTCACTGGAAATAGCGGAACATGCTCTACGGGAGATGCTACAGGATGTGAATTCCGAGTATATGATATCACGAATATTTCAAATCCCGTATATCAGGGTGGAGCTGATGTGATAAATGCAGGAAATGGCAGTATAGGTATAAATGAAATAGAGATTGTAGGTAATTATGCATATATAGCAAGGAGCAATGGTACGGGTACATGTTCATCTACCACAAGAGATGGGTGCGAGCTTCAAATCTATAACATATCAAATCCAACCACCCTTAGTTTTGTAGGAGGAGTAGATTCACAAGGTGTTAATACAAATGGACTTTCTGTGACAGGTGGAAGATATGTGTATCTGGGAAATTACTCAAGTACTTCAGAGTGCTCCGTAAGTTCATCAATTGGTTGTGAGATTCAGGTTTGGGACACGATAGATAAATCAAGTCCGGTATTTATGGGCGGAGCAAATATAGGAACCGGTTCATCTGATTCCATGGATGTTATAGCTCTATCAGTTTCCGGAAGCTATATATACACAGCAGGATTAAACGGTGTAGATGCTCCATGTAGTTCAACTGAAAGAACTGGTTGTGAGTTCCAGATATATGACATTTCAGGTGTAAAGACCACATCTGTAACCGCAGGAAGCATCCAGACAGGTGAATTGATTGTAAATAATAACGCAGTTATAGATGATGATTTGTATGTAAATGGAGGACTAACTGTAGGTAAAGAAGGAATTTTGTCTCAGGGAGATGTGGCTGTAGGTAGAGGAAGTATCACTCAGTCACCTGCAGATCCAAAATTTGTCGGAGGAGCGGATCACGGAACCACCGCAGCACTTATTGATGTAAAGGCTACTTATGTAGTAGGAGATTATGCATATGTAGGTAAAGAATCAGATGGGGGGACTTGTTCCTCATCAGATAAAACAGGTTGTGAACTCCAGATTTATGATGTTTCAGATCCGACTAATCCAACTTATGTAGGAGGAGCTAATAATGGAAGTGTATATGATATTGCTGTTGCAGGTAAATATGCTTATCTTGCAGGTAACGGCACTTTTAGAGTTTATGACATTTCAAATCCAAAGAGCCCAACCTTACTTGATACAATAGGTTCAAACACAGGTGTAGCAGTTCACGTATCAGGTAAATATGCATATATAGGTACTACCCCAAATTCCGGTACATGTTCCTCAACTGTAAGTACAGGGTGTGAATTCCAGATATTTGATGTAAGTGATCCTGCTAATGTGGTATATGTAGGAGGAGCAGATGGAACAAATGCAGGAACAGGAACAGAACAGGTTGATTCTATTTATGTTCAAGGAAAATATGCATATATCGCAGAAGTAACACTTAACGCTGGTACATGTTCAACTAGTACAAGAGATGGATGTGAATTCTTAATTTATGATATATCAGATCCAACAGCCCCGGCCTTTACCGGAGGAGCAAGTACTTCTGATTTGTTAAGATACGTTGAGGTGTCTGGCAGTCATGCTTATATAGCAAAGAACAATGAATCAGGTACATGTAATTCTTCTACAGAGACCGGCTGCGAATTCTTAATTTATGATATAACAGATCCAACAGCCCCGGCCTTTACCGGAGGATATGATTTAGGTACGAGTTATACTGCTTGGGAGCTAGATGTAGCTGGTAAATATGTTTATTTGTCGCAAACAGCTAATACTTCCGGTGCATGTACTTCAGCTGATCTTTCAGGGTGTGAGATTAAAGTATTTGATGTAAGCGATGAAACAAGTCCGGCATTAGTCGGTGGCGCAAATTCAGGTAATGGCACAACTGACCCTACACCAGAAGCAATTTTTATATCAGGAAGATATGCATATGTAGGAAGAGATATTAATGATTCTACTTGCTCTAGTGCAAGTAATTTAGGTTGTGAATTCCAGATTTATGACACTTCAGGAATAGAGGCAAATAGTATAACTTCCGGTTCACTCGAAACAGGACTTTTAACAGTGAAAAATGATGCCACAATAGCAAATCAACTTTATGTAGGAGGAGGATTGGCGGTAGGATCCGGTGGAATTAACTCACAGGGTACATTATCAGTGAGTGCAGACACAATCCAGTTGCATGACAATCAAACTACAGCTCCTACAAGAACTGTTGCAGGGGAGCTTGGAATAGGTGCTGCAGGCACAGGAGCTACAGATGGAAGAATCTGGATAAGAGCAGGTGCAACACCTACAAACTTTTATTTTCAATCTGCCGGTACAGGAGACTTTTCGGAGTTCTTTAAGGTTGCATCCGAATCTGGACTCATTACCGGAGAAGTTGTAAGTCTAAGTAGTGAAAAAGATGATGGAAAACATGCAGAAAGAACTTCCAAGCCTTATGACTCAAACATATTAGGAATTGTTGCAAGACCGGGAGAAGGAACACAGAATAACAACAGCCAAGATGGTGATAGAGAAAACGATCCTAATTATGCAAACATTTCCCTTCTCGGACAAACTCCTCTTAAAGTGTCAACTGAAAGCGGAAATATATCTAAAGGAGATTATTTGACAAGTTCAAGTACTCCAGGTTTAGCTATGAAAGCGACAAAGGCAGGAAAAGTTATAGGTCAAGCCCTTGAAGATCAAAACGAAAAAGACACTATTTGGGTATACGTGAATCCAGGCTGGCATGATCCCGATGTCTATCTTACAGACACAGGGAGTCTTAGTATATTTGATGATTATACAGTGGGCTCCAGTAAGAGTGGGTCGCTGATAAGCAGAGTTGGAGCTTTTGCAGATATCATATCGGGTAGAGCAAATGTAGGAGCACTAACTGCGGATGAGTTATTCGCCTCAAATATAACAGCTGAAGAAGTAGTCACAGACTCTCTGACTGTTAATTCAGATAACGTAACTATAAATGGTAAGAGTCTTGAGCAGTATATACTCGATCTCACATCCAGTCAGTCTGCATCTGTTTCATTTGGAGTAAATGAATTAGACGAAGTAACTGCAGGAAAGATTACAGCAGATGAAATAAATGTAGGCACACTTCGTGCTGACAGGATTGAAGGACTGGATATTCTAGTTGGAAATCTAAATGTAGCTCAAATTTCAGATCTGCGCTCTAGACTGGATGAGCTGATGCTTCAGGCATCAGGTTCTGCTACTATCCAGACTGCGACAACGAGCGCAGAAGAAAGCGATGAGCAGAGAATAGCTAGACTTCTAGCTGAAGATGCCACGTCTTCCGCCAGCACCACAAATATTCTAACACTTGGAAGTATAGACGTAGCAGGAATAGCTACAGTTTCAGGAAATCTTAAAGTAAGAGGAAGTACGCTTGTTGAGGGAATTCTCACTGTAATAGATACATTTATGGCTGGAGATCTGCTTATAACTGGTGTATCTAACTTCCTCGGAGAGACTATATTTGGAGATAGAGTTACGTTTGAGGATCAGGTTAAATTTGCCGAAGACTCAGCTGGAGTAGTGATTTTGGGACAGGGAACAACTACTGTAAATGTTACATTTGGAAACGAAATGGATAGTGTACCTCAGGTAACTGCTACACTTTTGGCTGAAGGAACTGCAGCTCAAAAACAAGCTGTGCTATCAGCTGGTTATGATTATGCGATAACTGATGTAACTACCACAGGATTTACAATCCAGCTTAATAAGGCAGCGCTTTCCAGCATTAAATTCAACTGGGTGGCTATTCAGACGAATTAGTTCGTTTGGAATCATGAATTATGAATAATGAATTAAGAAAAATAAATCATGAAGCAGGAATCATGAATTATGAATGAAAATAGTACGAAAATTAGAAATTTTACAGATTTGAATGCTTGGAAACAGGCTCATATACTCGTATTGCATGTTTACAAATTGACAAAAGGCTTTCCAAAAGACGAACAATTTGGTTTAATAAATCAGTTAAGACGTGCAGTTGTTTCTATTACATCCAATATCGCAGAAGGATTTAGCAGGAGTTCTTATAAAGAGAAATCCCAATTTTATTCAATGGCGCTAGGTTCACTTACTGAAGTTCAAAATCAGTTAATAATTGCAAGAGACTTGAAATATATATCAAATACAGAGTTTTCTAAACTTATAGACCAATCGATTATTGTTAGTAAGTTGTTAAATGGATTAATTAAAAAATCAAAAATCATAATTCGTAATTCTTGATACAAGATTCATCAAGAAAAACTGCCCAAATGAATAAAGAATTAAAAATAAAGAATAAAACATTCAGAACAGTTCATAAAGCACTGAAGGCTTTTGGCAGAGCTTGGAATTTGACGGTCGGACTAGTTCTTAAGAAATTCTTAAATCTTATATCATATATCGTAAATCGAATCTTAATGCTTCTTCCACGCAGATGGAGAGTAAAAATCCATAATCTTCAGCATAAATTTAAAAATTACAGAGTCATAAAAGAGCATAAAAGAGCCAGCATTGGACTTGTAGCTATTTTAATAGCCGTTCCTATTATGGTAGGTACTCTTGCATATATTCAGCAGAGGAATAATGAGCGATTTGCTACGGACCTTCCTTATCAGGAAAAGATAGCGGAGGGTGCATGGAAGCTTCATAATATGGATCAAAAACCGCAATTAATTAGTGATGGGTCAACGGGAACTGATTTGAATCTTAAAGAAGTCATGAATGTGGGGGATTTTGTGAGGCCCAACTCCGCCGAAGCTTCGTCGGGTGAAAGAGATATTACGAGACCTTTTGATACACTTCGATATAAATGGATGGTAAAACTCTTTAGTGGTACTTATTTCGAGTTTGGCGGGGTATCTAAAGATACCCCAGAAGGTAAGGTTTTGCCGGTTGTGAGAGTCAGAAATAGGGAAGGAGCGTATGTGGCGTTTATGCCACGAAGCATGAATCAAGAATCAGGAGTTAAGGCAGTAGCGCCGAAGGTAGAGGGGAATGTTATCAGCTGGGAGATTGCTCCCGGGATAACTGCTCGCTATACCATGATGGAGGATAGGGTGAAGGCGGATTATATCGTTAAGGACCAAGTATCATATACCAAATACGATTTATCATTTGATTTGGAGTACGGAGGCGGAGAGCTTTTATTAGATCCAAATGGCAATTTATTACTTAACAAGCAAAATTATGTCGATGGAAGTGGCGAGATAAGGGAAATGTTTACCATCCCTATACCCGTTATAACAGATGCGGAGGGTATAGATTTTGAAGGAACATATGGACTTAATGAAAACCAATCTATTCAACAGACTCAGGATCCAGGCTTAGAGCAAATTCAGGACGGAAAAGCTACTCTAGGAATAATTCTTCCACCCGACGAACTTTCTAAGGCAAAGTTTCCTCTCATAGTAGATCCGATTATAATTGATAGCAGTGTTCAGGGTAGTATCTTGGAATACGGAAATGCCAGAAGTATGATGGAAGATGCCTGGGGAAATCTTTTACTTGTGACTGGTGGGTGGAATCAAACTAATAATAGGGATCATGTTTGGTATAAAAATTATGATTCAAATGACTGGATAGATGCAAATGTAGACTTGGCTGGTAGCGATGATGGTTATTGTAGGCCACAAAGAATTGCTGCGGATATAGACAGCTCAGGCGATGTTCATGTTGCGGCATATTTTAGTGAAACACAGGGTTTGTGTACTATTGCTAAGGGAAAAATAGGAGGTTATACATTTTATTCAAGGCTAAATGTGTTAAGGGATGTAAGTAACAAGATTACAAATGTAAATGTATCTGATTTTCAGGAAATAGATCAGGCAAATGATGATAGCGGTGGAGGATATAACAGCAGACCTTCAATTATAGTTGCAAATAAAGGTACCGGAGAAGGAAAAGAGAAAGTAATTGTAACTTATACTACACCTGATCCTCGAACCGATAGAACAGAAACACGCATCATGCAAAAAGATGTGTGGAATGTTGGTTATGAAGACATGATTCTTGGTGACTCAAATCTAGTAGGTTATTGGAGAATGGGAGAAAGGTATGCAAGTAATTCTGCAGTTGATATATCTCCTACCAGAAATAATAATTCAAGTACTTATGGAGGTACTCCACTAACCCAAGCAAGTCCTGCTGCCATCTTAGGTGACAGTGAAAATACAGCCTGGAGGTTTAATGGGAGCACGGACTATGTCAGCATAGCTGACAATGATGCTTATTCTCCTGTAACCACAACAAAGCTTACGGTTGAGGCTTGGGTAAAACCTACCGGAGGTACAGATGGGGATTATGTAATCAGTAAAGGTAATTCGACAAATGATTGGGAATGGAGCATCCAGCGCTATAACAGCGGTGGCAGTACCGGTTTTCAGGCTCATTTGAGAAATACAGCTGGCACTAGTATAGCTCAAGCAAATGTTCTTGGTGCTGGTTATGCTCCTGATGACCAATGGCATTATGTAGTGATGACTGTAGATACTTCTGCGCAAGAGCTGTATCTATATTTAAATGATGAATATTCTGGTTCTGACGCCTCATGGCTTGGTACCATGAGTAACGGAGCAGATGATTTAAGGTTAGGGTATAGAGATGGTTCAGCATATCTAGAGGGAGAATTAGATGAAGTTACGATTTATAGCGATATTCTAATTGCTAGTGAGATAACTGAACATTTTGATAAAGGACGGGAGAGTTATTATAGTAATGTTATAAAAGCTACGCCAGGACTTGAAGGATACTGGCGGCTTGGAACTCCATCAGGAACTATAGCGCATGATGATTCAGGAAATAACAATAACGGAGTTTATACAAATTCTCCTACTCTTGGAGCAAGTGGTGCTACAGGAATAGATTGGGACAGGGCAGTAAGTTTTGCTGGCACAAATGATTATGTAAATGTGTCCGGTATGAGTGTTACTGCAGCCCCGCTTTCATATGAGGTATGGGTAAAGGATACAAATTTTTCTGATGAAGGCTTAATAAGCTCGTCAACTAATGGTTCGGCCGGAAGCCTTTTGTATGGAAGTACTACAGATCGAATTTCATTGCTTCTCAACTCTACAGTTCTTACATATGACACAAATGGAGCAGTAAATGATGGTCGTTGGCATCATGTGGTAGGCACATGGGATGGATCTGTTATGAAGCTTTTTTATGATGGAAGACTTGTAGCAGGACCTATACCATTTAGTGAAGCTCTTACTGGAACAGGAAGCGTAAAAATTGGACAATATGGTCTTCCAACCGGAAGTGAAAATGATGGTTCATATGATGAAGCAGCTATATATAGCGTAGCGTTAACAGAGGAGCAAGTGATGGAGCACTATCAGGCTGCAAATGATTGGAAAAATGTAAGCGAGGAGATAAGTAGTAATGCAAGTGCGCTTGAAAATTGTCGTGATACCGCTACGAGAGGAGAAGCAGGATTTGCAACAGATACTTACTGTAGTGGTGTAACAGATGTGCTTTTTTCTGGTGGTGGTTATGAATCTTGGAGTCACGCGGAGGTAAATCAATTTCCCGGAACCCCTGCCAGAACACCTGACAGTGTTAAATGGGATGATAACGGATCTTTCTCAAATTTAACTAACACATATGACGGAAATAGAACTACGACCAGTAGTATAAATGGATTTACTACAGCAGACTATATTTATATAGGGGATGATAAGCCTTTTTCAAAAGTAACTGTAGATATGTTTGCGACGAATTCAGCTACTGCAGATTTTGCAATCACAGACATAGAGTATTGTAGTCTTAGCTACGACGGGACAACTTGTACAACCTGGAGTGATCTATCCAATTTCTATGATTATACAGATAATGCTACATCTGCATTTTCAGAAGATGGATCACTTCTTTTTGATGAACCTGATAACTGGGCGACTGTGACGGTGAATAGTACCACGGGTAAATACTGGATTCGTATCCGGCCTGATGCTGCTTTTGACTCAGACGTGAAAATAGCTGAGATTACAGTAAATAACAGAAATTCAAATGCACTAATTGTGATAGGAGGTAGTAATCCAACCGAAGGATTACAACCTACTATGATTCCCTGGGATGATATCACGAATGATACTTGGGAAAATAGGGCTGATAATCCGGGTGATCCATGGTATCAGTTTGGATATAATGTAAATGGATTTGGATGGGACACTCCAGATAATACAGTAACGGTATCAGTTGGTTTTTGTAATGAGGCTGTTTTAAATACAGCTATGGATTATAAAAATAATCAGTTTTATACATTTTTTAAGTATGATCCGGGAGACTGTGATAATAAAGAGATATGGGGTTATGTGTATACAGTTGGAAATAATAAAGATGTTTTGGATATAGAAAACTGGACGAATACAGGGTTTCCGCTCAGGGGTGGAGATAATCTAGCTTTTTCAGCACTTCATACTAGTATGAGTTTTGATGGGAATAATATCTGGATGTTTTTAAATCCCGATGCAAATGATTCAAGTACACAGTCAGCTTATCTAATGCGCTGTACGCCACACGCTGCAAGAGATCCGAAGAAGTGTGACAGTAGTGCAGACTGGGGTGGCTATGCTAAAACTGTGCTTGAAAATAATAAAATTGCTAACGCAGACGAACGACCGGAGGCAGTTAAAATTTATTCTTCAAGTATAGATTCCGACACTACAGAGTTGAATTTATTTTGGGGAGGTCAAGGAAATGGAAATATGATGTATGACAGGGTTTATGTAGATTTAAATGATAAAAAAGTGATAGGAGCGGTTTCTGCTGATGATGCATTTCATAGGGACTGTGATACCGGTACCGATGATCAAGATATAGGTAGCATTGTGGTAAAGCTGGGGAGAGAGGATGCAGACGGAAGCTGTGATAGTAGTGCAGATAGTGAAAATCATGCAGGATTCAGGTTTCAGAATGTGGATGTAGCACCCGGAGCTAAAATTTCCTCCGCATACATAGATTTTAAAGTAGCTTCTAGGAGTGGAACTACTGCAATAGACTTTAATATTTACGGTGAGGATGCAGATAATTCATCTGCTTATTCAGCGCAAAGCGGGTGTACAGCGCCTTGTACGGGAAATGTAGGAGAAAGAACAGTTACTACCTCTACCTATTCCCAATCAATTGATTTTGAGGAAGGTACAGTAACCAGTAATGAAGGAGTTGGATATAGATTTGATGTAACGGATATAGTCCAGGAGATAGTATGCCGTGGTGTCATAGGAGTTCAACCGTGTGTAGGAGATTTTAATGGAAGTGGAGCCTGGGCATCCGGAAACTCTCTTAGTATTATTCTTGAGTCTATTGAGGGAGGCAATTCTGATAACTGGATAAATATATTTGGTTATGATGATACGCAGGGACTTCTGGAGCCCACGCTTCATATCAACTGCGGAGATAGTTGCGATGAACCTAAGCCTCAGGAAGCGGAGTGGTGCGATTTGGGTGGGGTAAATGGGAACGGGTCAAATGACTGTAATAATAACTGGCAGAGTAGAAAGAAAATTACTTTTGATAACAGGGCGAGCAGTGAAAATCTGACTGAATTTCCCGCATTGATTCGTCTCGATTCGACCAAGATAGACTACTCGAAAGTTCAAAACGCAGGTCAGGATCTACGATTCGTAGATGCTACGGGCGGAGCGGTTCTAAGATATGACATAGATGAGTGGAATGAAAGCGGAGAATCTTTGGTCTGGGTGAGGGTACCTCAAATAGACGCAGGAAGTAATACGGATTATGTCTATATGTACTACAACAATGCTTCTGCATCAGCAGGGATGAATGAAAATGAAACTTATGAAAGTAATATTGAGCTGGTAGCTCATCTTCATGAAGATCCGACGAGCACTTGTAGCGGGACAGATGAGCTTTGTGATTCTTCATCAAATAACTACCACATGGATAGTGCAGGAACAGGCTGGGCGAGTGGTGATAGTGTGAATGGTGTGATAGGATCTGCTATTGATTTTAATGGTACGGATCAAAACTTTGCCAGGACAGGAACAGATGGAATATCTGCACTTCCTGGTGGAAATAACGCCAGAACTATGGAGGGTTGGTTCCGAACTACAAATAATGATGCACTTTCACGAGCTATTTTAGGTTATGGACATGGGACAGGCGCTGAAGACATTAATATGATGCTGTATACAGGAAATTTTGAGATTAAAATAAGAAATACAGCTAATGCTTTTACAGGTCTTAAATGGAATGATGGAGAATGGCATTATGGAGTGATAACTTATGATGGGACTAATTTCTTAGCCTATATGGATGGAGAGCCGCTGGGTAGTCCATACGATCCAAGTACAAATCCAAATACAGATGTAAGTAGCGGTGATGCTGATAGCTCTGAAGTATTATATATTGGGCGTTATTCCAATTGGCATGAGGGTAGTCTGGATGAAATAAGGATTCATACTGGCGCTAGGAGTGCGGACTATATAGAGGCTTCATACCTAAATGCAAAGCCTGATTCTACGTTCGTGAGTATCGCTTCAGAAGAAACAGATCCCACGGTGAGTGATTATGAGGCGCTTATAAAAGCTGAGCCTGATTTGGTAGGCTACTGGAGACTCGGCGAGCCTGCGAATTATACGCAGTTTATAGAGTCTCTTAATCCTACTGCTTACTGGCCCATGGATGAGGCTAGTGGGGATTTCAGCGATGCATCAGAAAACGGATTTACTGCGACGAGTAATGGCCCACCTGCGTATCAGCAAACAGGACCAACCATAAATGGTCAGGTGCAATCAGCTGTACTTTTTGATGAAGATAAATCGCCGACACAATATGCGACATTCTCAAATACGATAGACGATAGCGTAACGACATCGACCGGTATGACTATTTCGGTTTGGTTTAAGATCCCGCCATCAGGTGCGACTTCAGATCCGATTGTAACACAAGGAGAAACAAATCTAGCTTCTTGGGTCGTTACAACCGATTCCGGTGGTGCTGTTGTTCTTTATGCAAAACAGACAGATGGGGCGAGTAACTACTGTTGGGCCGGTGATGATAGCATAAATTATGATGATGATCAGTGGCATCATATTGTCGGGTGGATCGATAGTAGTGCTAACGTCCACGCTATAGTAGATGGGGGAACAATTCATACTAATAGTTGCGGAACACCGGTTGGAACTTGGAATGCTGAAACAGATTCGGATGGCGCAATAGGTGCATACAGCAGTAGTGGAGCCACTCCATCTGATGTGAGCGTAGCGCATGTAGCTTATTGGGATTATGACATAGGTGATGCAATTCAAGCTGGGCTTTATGATGCAAAAACTGCCTTTGATGATTCATCTACAGCTAATCACGGAACGTATCATGATTCACCCACTCTTGGAATAAGCGGGGCTATAGGGATAGATAATGATACAGCTGTTACTTTTGATGGAAGTACGGACAATAACTTTACTGCACCTGATAACGCGGCATATGATTTCGGGACTGGAGATTATTCACTTGAGGCATGGATTAAAAGGACTGCAGTTCCTGGTAGTTCCGAGTTTATCGTTGCTCATGATGGTGAAGGATACCCAAGCAATTGGGATCTGTGGGTAGATTCAGGTACAGATATATTAAAAGCACGTATTGGAGTCACAGGTTATACTGCAGTATCCTATGATATAAGTGATGATAGGTGGCATCATGTGGTGTTTACTGCTGATAGGGATGGAAATGGTACTTTTTATATTGATGGTGAAGTAAATAATATAGTAGATATTTCAGGTACCAGCTCTACGGATTTAACAAATACAGATCTGCTATATGTAGCAGATAGACCGACTGCCGGAAATGAGTGGACGGGAAGCATAGATGAAGTGGCGATTTATAAGGGAAGAGTACTGTCTGCTGCGGATGTAGCAAATCATTATGCGGTTGGGCGGGCGAGTCTTTATGCGAATACTGTTACCGATACTACTGGTTTGGTAGGTTACTGGAGGTTGGGAGAAGGCGGAGGGACAGTGGCCGAGGATTTATCAGGAAATGGTCACGACGGGACTTATACAAGTTCTCCAACACTTGGAGCCACAGGAGCTATAAAAGGAGATAATGATACAGCAGTTGACTTCGTTGCTAACAGTTACGTTCAGCTGACTGATCACGCTGATTTCGATACTGGTGATGGCCCACTGACCGTCGAGGCATGGGTCAAGCGCGTTACCATTGGTGGGACTGGTGATGTTTGGTCGAAGGGTACTCAGGGCAATATGCTCTTTGAGTCAGGTACAAACAAAATGCGCGTCGGCAACGAGAGCGGAGCCGTCGTCAACGAAACTGGCTCGACTACAGACACAAACTGGCATCACTGGCTCTTTACGCACAACGGTGCTGGTACAACGAAGCTGTATAAGGACGGTGTTGACGTAACAAATCCCGGCACTCTTGGTGCCCTGACAGCTAACGCCGTAAATCCACGAATTGGCGCTTGGTTTAGTGATCTTAGTGAAGATGTTCTGGCCATCATCGATGAGGTGGCTGTTTATAATGTTGTTTTGACAGACGAACAAATAATAGAACGCTACCTCGCCGGAGGGGGGACGAATAAATATAACCTCCGTCAATTCTCTAAAGGGGTCTCTACAGCCACGGGCTCAGCCAGTTTCTCAGATCTGGATTCTAGATTCTCTTCAGCTGACTATATAGCAGTTCAAGGAGATGATGAAACTTATGTAGATGTTTCAGCAGATGTAAATGTGAGCAGGGACGCTGATGCACTTCCTGCATATATGCTGAAAGTAAATAACGGCAGAGGTTCAAATAAAGATATTATAAATGCTACAGCTGTAGTAAAAAGCAGCACACCTACCACCTCAAATCCTATTTATCTTCAAATTTACCGTGCAGGCACTACAGATAATTGGGTGACTATAGCTACGGATAATAGCAGTAAAGCAGATACGGACATAACGCTTTCCGGAATTTCGATTCAGGATAATGCTTCCGAATATTACATAAATGAAACTTCAGGTGTGGGCACACAGGGCGTCGAATGTACTGATGGGACGAGTAACTGCTGGGCTTATTTCAGAGTTTATCAGGATGGAGGGGAAGATAATTATAATACGATTCTAAGCCTAGATGCATTTGATGCTTCTTTCGAGGAGTTGGGACCAACTCAAATATCATTTACAAATGAACACAGATATATTGCCACAAATGTTTGTAGTGGTGCTTCAAATCCATTTAATATAGAATTACAAAATTCATCTGGAACAGCTACTGCACCAGTTCTGCCTACTACTGTTCGTGTGACTTCAAATACGGGTGGGACACTGACTATATATTCCGATTCAGCTTGTATAAATCCGGTAAGTAACGGAGACTTTCTCTTCACGACTTCAGATACCAGTAAGACGTTTTACATTAAAGATAATGGAATTTCAAATGATTATCAGCTTACTGCTACAGTTTTGTCAGGTGACACTCTTACGAATGCAACAACATTTTATACTATAGAGGGTGGACTAAGACTAGACAGCAGAACCAGAATAAAAGGAGGAGGAGATACGAGGATCCGCGGAGGAACGAGGTTCCGATAGGAACCGGAAGCATGAATCAGGAAGCATGAATCATGAATACAATGATCATAATTCGTAATTCTTGATTCAATATTCATTTTTTTATTGACAATCTGTCAATAAAATCTTATTCTAGATGACATGGAAGAACAACAAAATAAATTAAAAAAAATGGGGATAGGGAAGAATAAGAGAACTGGAATTATCATAATTGCCTTGATTGTTATTCCTATGGCTGTAGGGCTTCTAGCCCGGGAACAGCAGATGAGAAATGCTGGCGGGGCGACTTCTGAGGAGGTTCTAGCTGAAACGCAAGCAAATGAAATAATAGAAAAAGTCGGAGCACTTATGGAACTTCCTAACGAAGAGCCGACTGTAGCAACAGTTTCGGATGTGTCTCAGTTATCAGATCAGCAGTTTTTCGCAAAAGCCCAAAACGGGGATAAGGTGATTATTTTTCCAATTGCCCAAAAAGCCATTCTTTACAGACCTACCACAAATAAGATTATTGAGATAGCTGTTTACACTCCTCCATCAGGCGCACCTGAAGCACAAGTTTCAGCCGATCCTACTCCTGTGCAATCTCTTCAGGATTTGATCGGAGGTTCGTCTCCGACGCCTAACCCAAGCCCTGCAGTAAGTCCAGTTCCGACAAGTAATTTAAGTCCGGTGCCTACGGTGGGACTGTAATATTAGTTGAAAGTTGAAAGTTGAAAGTGAAAAGTCTAAAGTTGCCAAGGAAATGATTTATTGCTTAACCTTTTGATATAGTTTGAATAAGTTAAAAGTTTAAAATGCAAAGTTCAAATTTATAGCGATTGAATGTGTAAAGTTCAAAATTTGAACGGTTAAAGTTCTAAATTATGAAAAATTCTGAGTTTAAAGTAATGCTATCGAAAAGATCATTTAACTTTGCAAAAGAAACAATTATGTTAACAGATAAATTTCCAAAAAAAAGATCATCATGGGTTATTTCAGACCAATTAATAAGGTCAGCATCAAGTATTGGTGCAAATATTAACGAAGCTCAAGCCGCTTCTTCTAAAAAAGATTTTATAAATTTTTTAAATCACAGCTTAAAAAGTGGTAACGAAACTAAATACTGGTTAAATCTTGCGAAAGAGTTAGATGGGAAATTGGGTAAAGAAATTGATAATTTATTAACCGAAGTAGATGAATTAACGAAAATTTTAGGTTCAAGCATTATTAAATTAAAAGGAATTCCAACTAAAAATAGATAAACTTTTAATTTTGAATTATTAATTTTGAAGTTTTTTCCTGTCCAATGTTAAATAAAATAAAAAAATTGAGGCCTTATACTAATAGAAAGTTGATCTTTCTTTTTGTGGCTGTTTTGGCAATTCCTCTGATAATATTTGGCACCATAATTTTCCTAAATCAGAACAATCCGTATAAAAATGC
>Ga0066639_10002198_pt1 | contig 17153 bp, 21 predicted proteins | sample CryGeyCG2114_010_2_FD_59504 | JGI IMG/M metagenome (GOLD analysis project Ga0066639, IMG submission 59504) | Groundwater microbial communities from aquifer - Crystal Geyser CG10_big_fil_rev_8/21/14_0.10 | ecosystem: Environmental > Aquatic > Deep subsurface > Groundwater | place: USA: Utah...
TGAGAAATCAGGATGTGCATCATGCATAGAAGCCTTGCCCTTTAGGGCAAGGAGTATCACGCTTATTATTTGCTTTCCTTTTAGAGCCGATAGAAACTCCCAAACCAGTTAGAAGACCTACACCAATAGCAACTATTCCCAATTGCCATCCGGAGAGAACAACACTCAAAAACCAGATAATTGCACCAACAATTCCAAAAGTAAGACCAAGAAAAATCGCCCTTGAATAACTGGCCCCATGAGTCATGCCATGAATAGCTAAACTTAATTCTCGATAACACTTATCACAAAAATCTAATATTTCACCTTTAGATCCAGAAAATTTACGAGTTTCCCCCTTCAATTCTTTCCCGCATTTTTTACAGATAATTTTCTATCTAATCGCCACAACTAAAAAACAAATAACTAATTTATAAACTTTTCCACTTTAACCAATCACATTACAATCGTAAATTCACCGAACTCTTTTTCTAGAACTTTAATAATTTTAGAATCCAATTTTGCTTTTGTCTTGTCCTTAGTTTCGGATATTGCTTTTTCCAAATCTTTTCTATCTGCCTCAATCAGTTTCCCAGAAACAATCTTCTTAATTCCTTCGGTATTAACAACAAAGGTTGCAACATCAGTCAAGACAACTTCAGCCTTTTTATTACCATAAGTAATTTGTATGACACTCTTTTCGACAGCAACTAATTCCTTCCTTTGTGCATAGTCTATCAAAGATTCAATTAAATCAGTAGCACTTCTGTTAATATTGTGAATCTCACTCTGCGATGTTTTTTTGTTCTTAGCCTTTTTCTTAATATCTGCTACTTGTTTCAATATTGTCAACATCCTTGGCTCAATTTTACCCTTCTTAATTAAATCAGTTTCAAAGTCTTTAATTAACTCATCCTGTCCTTTATTTCCAAACAAATTCTTCAACAACTTAAAAACTTCTGTATGAATTTTTTCAGAATCATATTCTCTCAATTTGAGTTCTAATTTCTCTCTTAATTCCTTCATCTTTTTATTATACTCCTGAAATTCTTTGTAAAGCACATCTACTTCTTTTCCAGAAAATTTCTTTAGTGTGCCGTGTTCATAACTCTTAAATAATTTGACTGCTTTCTCAAGTATCTTTAATTCTTTCATATCCATCAATTTTTCTTTATCAACAAACACTTCCTTAACTTCAGCAACCATTGTTTTTGGAACAGGAGGAGCGTGACCCGCTAACATCATAAGGGCTTGTGTAGGGGTAATAATTCCATAATAGATATCAACCATCGCATCTATCAATCTTCTGTCAATTAAAGCCTCTGTTCTATCGCCCTCTTTCATAAACATATCAACTGCTTCAGGGCTTGGTTTAATCTTTCCCATCTTCAAAAGCAATTTCCAAGGCAAGAAAGTTCCTCTATCATACAAAGGTACCCCATCTCTTATGAAGGTGAACATAACCGGATGTGCGTCTTTGACATTATTCCAGAAATCTGTTAGTAAATAGACTTGAACATTCAATGGGTTTTTAACACCTGCAAGCGCAGTCGCTTCTCTTATATAATCATAAATTATTCCCCTCAATTTTTCTAACAACTGTAATCTCGGCATTCTTTTAACATCTGTATCATCAATAATTACAAATGTGTCGACATCACTTGTTTTGTCTGCAGTTCCTCTGACAATACTCCCACCAAATACATAACTTGCAACATATTTCTCAAACTTTCTCAAAACCAACGTCTTATGTATTATTGCAAGTCTCAATGCTCCCAAAAATCCAGTATCATGTAATGGCATACTCCTTCCGAAAGCATCTATAAATTCATATTTACTATCAAGTCCGTAATTCCAGACATCAACAGGCGTCTTGATATGTACCCACAATTCTTGTTTACTCTCTCTCACAAGTTTAACAAGTTCAGGTTTAATCTTTTTCGGAATATCCTTGAAATTATCTTCCGGAATTAGCATTATCAAATGCAGAGGTTTTTTTGCAATTTCTTCAGGCAATAAACCCTCATCTTCTTCAAAAATTTTAAATGAATCCGCAGGCAAGACACCCAAACTAACTGTGAATGGAAACTTTTTAACAACTTTTTTCTTAAACTCATCCAATTTGGTTTTTATTTTCTCAATTTCTGCAATAGGATCTTCAGATGTAGAAACCTTCATATTAGGATCATACTTCAAGGGATTAGAAATTTGTCCTGCAAGGCTGTCTTTTTTCTCTTCCATTATATAATTGATATCCGTTCCTATTTAAATCTTAAGAATATGCTTTTTAAACTTTAGCATGGAATAATTTATAATCTTATTAATCTTTCATCAGATATGAAGCAACGTTTAGAAAGACTTTATCTTCCTGAATTTGTCTATGGTGGAATTGATGGTTCTGTCACAACTTTTGCAGTTGTTGCAGGAGCAATAGGCGCTTCCCTTTCGGCAGGAATAGTTTTAATTTTAGGTTTTGCCAATCTATTTGCAGACGGATTTTCAATGGCTTTATCAAATTACCTTTCAGTTAAATCTCAAGGAGATTTACATAGATATCATAGAGACAAGAACAAAAATACTGAAGCCAAGCATCCTTTCAAAACAGGCCTTGCAACATTTTTATCTTTTGTAGTAATCGGTTTTATTCCTTTAGTCTCATTCGTTTTAGCCTTATTCTTCAGCTCATTAGAACCATACAAATTAACTATTTCAATAGTTTTCACTGGCCTAGCTTTTCTTTTTGTCGGAGCAGTAAAAGGAAAGATAGTGAAGAAGCATCCATTTTATGCCGCAATTGAAACGCTTATAATCGGCGGAATTGCAGCAAGTCTTGCCTTTGCTGTCGGCTATTTCTTAAGAGGTCTTGCAGGATAAGCTTTAAATAAGAACATATTACAAGATTTTTATGGAAACTGGAAAAGTTAGAGCAGATTTGCATAATCATTTTAGAACAGCGATAGACATGTCTCCAGTAGATATTAATTATATATTTGGACTTGGTTTAAGGAGATTAGGTGATGGAGGAATGTTAGGAATAACAAACTTCAATAGTAGAGGAGCCGAGCAAATGTTTGATAAGGCAAAAGATAGCTTTGAAGGAGAAATCGCAACTGAACTTAACAATGCGCTTTATCTTACAAGAGGAGATGGGCAAGGAATATGGCTTGTCAAGGGACAGGAAATACCCACAGTATTAAACGATAAGGAAACTCATGTCCTAGCAATAGGAATATCAAGAGATATTCATATATCTCCAAATGGTGAATTCCAAGAAACGTTAGGGGAAATTAAAAAACTTGGAGGAGCAAGAGTTTTAGATCATCCATTTCATATTTGGGGAGCAGGACATCATCTTAGAGGCAATGAGGGGTTAGAGGATGAAATCCTACCGGATGTTGATGCTCTTGAAGTTCACAATGCAGAAGCAGCATTATATATCCCAAGAATTTTGCCTTTCAAAGATGCAAATAATGAAGCAATTAAATATTTTGAATCTATAAGAAAAAGATTCCCTCATCTTGGAACCTTAATAAGTTCTGACGGACACTCAAAATGGCTTGAAATTGGAAGGAATTACACAAATCTCCATAGGATAAGCCCCCTTGTTGAATCCTCAGGAGAATTTTCAAAACAATTTATATATGGAATAAGAGAAAACAAAACTTACGATGGAAGAATGGTTCCTGCACGTTTCGGAGCATTATGGCATGGAATATGCCTGAAGATTGAAGGCCACACTACAAAAGACAGATTTAAATAAAAAAGATTTTATTCTGATTAGTGGAAAAAGAATTTATAGATAATCAAAAAGAGGGAGACAATTATCTTATCTGTGAAGCATGCGGAAAAGAAATGGAAGCAATTCAGTGTAAGCTCAAATGTCCTAGGTGCCATTACTTTCGTTCATGTTCGGACTTATTTTAAAAATGAAAAAAGATGACTTTGGTTTTAATAATGAAGAATTGAAAATTCTTAGAGGGTTAAATACTCCTGTTAAAATTCAGGATTTTCTTAATTCTTTGAAAATTAATTTCGAACCCAATGGAGATACTTGTATGTCTCCAAGACAAGTTCTTAGAACTAAAAAAGCTCATTGTATTGAAGGTGCCTTACTCGCGGCAACAGCATTAAGAATGCACGGACACAAACCACTAATTGTAGATCTAGAAGCCACCCATGACGACGACGATCATGTAATTACAGTTTTCAAAAAAGAAAATAGGTGGGGCGCTATAACAAAAACAAATCATGCCGTTTTAAGATACAGAGAACCAGTTTACAGAGATATTAGAGAATTAGTTTTATCATTCTTTCATGAATATTTTCTAAATTCAAATGGGAAGAAAACTCTGAGAACTTTTTCAAAACCTGTCGACTTAAGCAGATTCGATAAGCAGGGCTGGATGACTTCAGAAAAAGACGTTTGGTTTATTCCAGAGTATTTGACTCAAATCAAGCATACAAAAATACTTAACAAAAATCTAGTCAAGGGATTGAGAAAGGCGGACCCAATTGAAATTGAAGCCGGCAAATTGTTAGAACACTCAATGGGCTTTTTTAAATAAGTGGCTCCGAAGAGAATCGAACTGCGGACTGCTCGGTGTAAACGAGCCGTTTTGCCACTAGACTACAGACAACACAATAGAAAACTATTTAAATTGGTAATCCCAAGGGATTACTATGAAAACAATCACAATAAAGTTGCCCGAAGATGAGTCTATGGAGTTGGACGCCTACCTAAAGAAAAAGAATTATCCCTCAAAATCAGAGTTTATAAGAAATTTAATTATGGAAAAACTAGACCGGACTAGAAAGGAAAAGATGGGCTGGTTGATTTTGGCGGAAAAATCTATGGAAAAAATATGGGCTAATAAAGAAGATGAAATTTGGGATAAGTATATATGATTTTGCAAGGAGAGATATTACTTGTACCTTTTCCATTTTCTGACCAGTCAGGAAGAAAAGTTAGACCTGTGGTGGTCATAAGTAGAGATAGTTTTAATGAAGATTCAGAAGATGTTCTTGTTGTTGGAATAACCTCTAATATTTCAAGAGATAAATATACCTTGAGTCTGGATAATCAAGATTTAATTACGGGCAAATTGATTACAAAATGTTGCATAAAAGTTGAAAACATTTTAAAAATAGACAACGAGCTAATTGTTAAAAAGATTGGAAAAATAAAAAGGGAAAAGATAGACGAGATAAAGAAAATTTTAATTAATATAATTGATTAATTCAGAATGGCCCATCGCAGAATCGAACTGCGGACTGCTCGGTGTAAACGAGCCGTTTTGCCACTAGACTAATGGGCCTTGAAACTAAGAAAATGAACTGGTTTTTAAAACTTCCCAAACAACATTTTAAATAATCATCTCATCATAAAATAACTATGCGGTGTTAATTTAGTGGTAGAATAGCGCGTTGCCAACAATGAGAATTTAAGATTCTCAAGCTTTCACCTTCCAAACGATGGAAGCAAGGTGAAAACGCGCAGACCGGGGTTCAATTCCCCGACACCGCATCAAGTTCAATTAGAACGGTTTCTTCCTTCGGGACTTCCAGAAAATCTTTCCCTTACATAATTTTCAATATATTCATCTCTTTTCACTCCAGAATCATTCAGTCCTGGATTTGAATCATATTGCTCCCTTCCCTTAAATGTCTATAAATCAAAAATTCTATCCCCCACCATTTTTCTTATCTCTTCGATATCAATTCTAGCCATTTTAATCCATTCCAGCGTAAGGGTTCATTCCGCCCTTAGGTCCCTTACTTCCAGAAGAAATAAGCACATCATCAATCCTCAATATCATTACCGCAACTTCAGAAGCAGAACTTATTGCCTGCGTCTTCACTTTCAATGGTTCTATAATTCCTGCTTCAAAACAATCTTCTATTTTATTATTAAATAAATTCAAACCATCATTTCTCTTATCATCTTCATGTCTTTTCTTCAATTCTGTAAGGACATCTATCGGGTCAAGTCCCGCGTTTTCAGCAAGAGTTTCAGGTATAAATTCCAGCGCCGAAGCAAATTCTTCAACTGCAAGCTGTTCTCTCCCTCCTAAAGTTCTAGAATATTGTTTCAATCTCTTTGATACTTCCATTTCCACAGCCCCTCCACCAGCAACAACCTTTCCACTTCTGACTGCAGCAATAACATCCCCTAATCCATCTTTAACTGCTCTTTCTATTTCATCAATAACATGACTCGTGCTTCCTCTAATTAGTATAGTAACTGCTTTAGGATTGTCGCATCCACTTACATAAATCATCCCATCACTTCCTTTCCTTTTTTCCTCAACCATTCTCGCCTTTCCAAATCCACTCTCAATCATTTCATTGATATTAGAAATTATTCTTCCTCCTGTAGCTCTCGCAATTTTTTCCATATCGCTTTTAGCAACTCTTCTACAGGCCATAATTCCAGCTTTTGCTAAATAATACTGAGCAACATCATCAATCCCCTTCTGACAGAATATTACATTAGCTCCTGAAAAGATTACTTTACTAGTCATTTCTTTTAGGTATCTTTCTTCAGATTCAATAAAACTCTGCAGTTGTTCAGGAGTTGAAACAGAAATTTTTGCTTCAGCTTCTGGATTTTTCAGCTCAAGGGCAAAATCAACAAGCAGAATTTTAGCATTTTCAATTCTCTTAGGCATGGCCTCATTTGCAACTTCTTTATCAAGAACAATTCCCTGAACAAGCTCACTATTGCCTATTTCATCTCCTCTAACCTTTTCTATTTTTACATCTTCAATATTGATCTCTTTTCCTGAAGATACTTGATCAACAGCTCCAACAATAAGGTCAGCAAGCTTATCTCTATTTCCTTCAGCTCCCTTTCCAGTCATTGCAGTCATTGCAATTTTCTTCAATATTCCTTTGTCCTTAACTTCTATTCCTATTTCATTAAGTATCTCTTTCACTTTTTCAGAAGCAAGTCTATAACCTTTTACAATGATAGTTGGGTGAATTTTCTTATCAAGTAATTTTTCAGCGTTTTCCAGTAATTTTCCAGCAATCATAGCAACACTTGTTGTTCCATCTCCAACTTCTTCTTCCTGAGTTTTAGCAATCTCAACAACCATCTTTGCCGCAGGATGGTCTATTTCCATTTCCTCTAAAATAGTTACCCCATCATTTGTTACGATTATATTTCCCGCAGAATCCACAAGCATTTTATCCATTCCTTTAGGTCCAAGAGTAGTCTTTACAACTTCAGCAACAACTCTTGCAGCAAGAATATTGTTTCTCTGGGCATCTTTTCCAAGAGTTCTTTGGACATTTTCAGGAAGGATATAAACAGGTTGTTTGTCACTCATACTAATTCACCTTAAAGTCCATTTTTAAAGATTTGTCTTCTATACAATAATCTTAATATAACCCATATCCCTTTAATACTCAGCAAGTTAAACTAAAGATGTTCAAGAAAATTGCCGTTGGGGATATAATGACTAGAAATTTTGTTTCTGTCAATCCAAAAACCAATCTTTTAGACTGTGCAAAGGAGTTTGTTAAACAAAAAGTTAACGGTTTAGTCATAACTAAAGATAAAAAACTAGTTGGAATAATAACTCAACATGATATTCTTTGGGCGATAACAAAAAAACCTGGCCTTGATTTAAGAAAAGTTCTTGCGATGGATATTGCCACAAAGAAAGTCGCAGTGATAAAGCCCTCTGCAGATATAACTCAGGCATTTCAAAAAATGAAAAAATATGGTTTTCGAAGACTTCCAGTTATGTCTAGAGGGGAGATTGTTGGTCTTTTAACTTTAAAAGATGTACTAGCAATAGAGCCCGCCTTTTATGCAAAATCAGGAGATTTGCTTGAAATTAGAGAAGAAGCGGAGAAGCTGAAAAAAGCGACTCAAGAAGAAACAGTTTCAGATGGCATTTGTGAAGAATGCGGTGCATACTCGGAATTACTGAAAGTTGAAGGCCGTTTTCTCTGCCCTGAATGCAGAGAAGATCTTTATTAATTTAGTAATCTTTAAATACAATTCTCTCTTCAATCTACTGAAAAAGATGACAGAAAAAGACACAATTTTAAAAGAAATATTTAAGCACAAGGGAATTGGCAATTATAAGGACTTTTATAATTACATGTACAACTGGCTCAAGAACGAGGATTTTTTCATAATAGAAAAGCTTTACTCTGAAAAAATAGAAGGCGACGCCAAAAATATAGAACTGAAATGGGAAGCCAAAAAAGGGATTACTGATTATTTTAGGGCTTCAATAGAAATAGTGACCAAGTTTAGAAGTTTAAAAGATATAGAAATAGAGGTTGATGGAAAAAGAAGAAAGACAAACGAATTCGGCGAAGTCGAAGTAACGTTTAAGGGTGTTTTAGAAAAAGACTACTCAAGCAAATGGGAAGGCTCAAGGCTTCACAAGGTCTTAAAAGAGGTATATAATAAGTATGTTATTCCCTCAAGAACCCAGGAAATGCAGCTAAAAGTAGCAGCATATGTCCAGGATCTTAAGGAAGAGCTAAAGGCATTCTTTGATTTAGAAGGCAGAAGATAATTCAATACAGATATTTTTATATACACATACAAGTTCTAAAAAACATGAAAAAACTTATTCCTCTTTTATTAATACTGATTATCAACCTTTCTCTTATATCTGCAATCAATTTAGAAGTCAAAGAGAAGTCAATAAATAATGTAATAATTTCTGAATTAAGCGAGTCCGCCAAATTTGAACTTAAAATAACAAACCTAAATGAAACAGATTCATTTAAAATTTTTAGCTATGTTGTTGATATTCTTCCAAAGGATGAATTTCAGATTGCTCAAAACGGAGAAAGAACAATAGAAATTATTGCAACACCTTCAGAAAAAACTAGGAAGACAGTAAAAGGGAACTTTCTGTTTGAATACAGAATAGCAGGAACAGATCCTGGAACATTCAAGGGAAATTTAAGAATAAAACTTGTTCCATTGGCAGAAATTATAGAGGTTACATCTTCAACAATTCTTCCAGGACAATCCGAGGTAGAATTGACAATAAAGAATTTAGAGGATAAACAGCTTGATGACCTAATCCTTGAATTCAATTCCAAATTCTTTGAAAGAACAGAAACCTTTTCCTTAAAACCCTATGAAACAATCACTCTCAAAGTTCCAATAGACAAAAACATACAGAATTTAGAAGCAGGCCAATATACCTTAGAAACAGGAATACAATTTAAAGATATAAAATCAACTGCAGAATCAGAGATAAGCTATCTTGAACAGAGTGGAATTTCCACAAGAAAAACTTCTTTAGGTTTCATAGCAAAGACAACAAAAATTGAAAAGAAAAATGAGGGTAATGTTCCGGCAATCGCAAGAATAGAGGAAAAGAATAATATTCTCACAAGATTATTTACAACATATTCTGAAGTCCCTCTATCTACAGAAAGAAAAGGATTAACCGTAGATTATATCTGGGAAAGAACCCTACGTCCAAACGAATCATTTATCTTAACAATAAACATAAATTATACAATCCCTCTTATAATTTTAGTTTTATTTGTGATAATAGTTTCTTTTGTGATATATTATCTCCGAACAGACCTTATATTAAAGAAGAGAGTATCTTTTGTCAGAACAAAAGGTGGAGAATTTGCTCTGCGTGTGAGAATAAAGGTAAAGGCGAGAAAAAATATGGAAAATATAAACCTAACTGATTGGCTTCCTGCAATGACAAAGATTCATGAAAAATATGGAACAAAGCCAGACCACGTTGATGAGCAGGCGAGAAAAGTATCTTGGCATATTAACTCATTAAATGCAGGAGAAGAAAGGGCGTTCTCATATTTAATTTACTCAAAGTTAAAAGTTGTCGGAAAGTTTGAATTGCCTTCCGCACACGCATCATATAAGTCAGATGGAAAAATGAAATCTGTTAATTCAAACAGGACTAGTTTTGCCGCAGAAGGAAGTTAAATAGGATTATCAATTATGTTTTTCTTTAGAGCCGTCTTTACTTCTAAAAGGTAATCTTTTATATAATATTCAGCCATTTCAAACTGAAGATGAATCTGGAGAAATCCTGCACCTACCTTACCAGACAGAATATCTGATAAATCGCGCATTTTCTTCGATCCCCCTTTAACTCTCCTCTTCAAGCTATGATTTGCTATGAAGAAAGAATCCCATAATTTTGATTGATAGTCCATTAATTGTCCCACCCCTACTTTTCCTACTTCCGTTAATCTTGCAGAAATAGGAATTCTTCTCTCTCTTGCAAAAATTTCTCTTAACCATATTGTCTGATTTAATCTTGTTCTAAAAATGTCAAAATACCCCTGAACCTTTCCCGAAGATTCTGTCAAATATAATCCTGTTTTTTTATAGAGCTCAATAAATGTAGTCCTTTCTAATTCATCTCCAAAACCCCGTTCAATAGAGCCTCCAAGCTTCTGATAGTTTCTAGTAGCTTCGTTATAAAAACCAGTTTCAGCCCTTACTCTATCTTCTCCGAATAGGTAAACTTCCGCTGCATTAAATGCGTCTCTTACTTCATCGTGCTTTTCCTTTAGTGTAGCCATACTCAAGCCCGAAATTGTGGTTATATAAACCTTGGCTTTGTCGTAACCAATGTGTAAGACCAGGACATATGTCATGAACCTATACAGGGTTGTCGTAACCAACAACTTTTAAAAGCCCTAGAATCTAAGTTTAATTAGCCCCTCATAGCTCAACGGTAGAGCACTCGGCTGTAGACGATTAGGTCTAGTATAGACGGACCATTCTGGTCAGGATGAAATGCGAGCGGATTATGTTCGTTAGAACATGATGATGACAGAACCCGAGTTACCCAAGTTCAACTCTTGGTGAGGGGATAACTTATAAAAAAGTCAACGAAAAGCTAATAAATACCCTCATCCTAAATAATCTATGAAAAAGCAGGATTATTTAGCGGTTATAATTATAGTCGTTGGCGTTTTCTCTATTGGACTTATAGCTTTCTCAAGTAATGGATTAAGTGCAAGCCCTACATCTCCAGACATAAGCATTTGTAAATTTGAAAAGATGAATCAGGAAATAACTTTCTATAATCAAAATGACAATTCTGAGGGTGGATTTGTAGTCCCATTAGATATAGTCTATTCTGAAGTTATTTTCACAGGTTTTGGAGTTATAACTGAAGACGAACAGCAACCCGAAAGCATGTTCAATTTAAACGGAATTGATTGCGGTAGGATTCCTTTCGGAAGGGGAATAAAGTTAGTTGATTTTTCTGACTCTTGTACAGAAGTATTACAAGAAGGGATTAACAATTTTTCCCATACATACCCTCTGGAAGATACGTATGATTTACTTGTACTTAATAGAAGCCTAGAAATTGACCATATAGTTGATTCAATTGGAGCGGAACATTTAGATGGAGATAGGAATTTCATTAGTGATATTACAAATGATATAATCACATTAGATGGTAGTTGGTCTGAAGTTATTCCTGTTGACCATTATGTACGAGTTCATCTAATCGGTAGTCCAATTGGAAATTTAAGCACTAATGTTAGTATTGATTTATATCCTAGGCTTCTTTCAGGCGAGGGACAAGGAGGAATAGAGGCGTTTGAACCGTATGGTGACTATAAGGTTGCGTGGCCTAAAATTCCTCTAATGGATAACATATACAACAATATTACAATTTTTAATTTTCCTGGTCCAGACGGAGCAACAATTGTTAGAGAAGTATTAGTAGAAATGAAAATTAAAACCTGCTAATTGCCATAATTCTTATCTTAGCATTGTCGCTTCTTTGCAAGATAATTCGTTATCCGAAGATAAAATATAAAGATACTTCGTATAAAAAAGATTAAAAGACGACAAAACATAAAAAGTTTTATATACCTTTCAATCTTTGGATTTTTATGGCTGGAAAGAAAATAATCAAAGAACATTCTGAAAATTTCATTAGGGTAGTCCCTTCAAAAGAGAAGGAATGGATAACAGATGTTTATTATGGAACTACCCTAATTAAGCCCCATGGTCATCTTGTAGCAAGTGGTGCCGTAATTATTTCTGGAGCATTTGTTTCAGGTGCAAATTTAGTAGGTATTGAATGTGAAGAACCATTGTATCACAGAAATGCTAACAATGAGATTCTGTTTGATACAGGAATTATGAGATGAAAGCCAAAAAACCAAACAAAAGACATTAGTGGAAATATATTCGTGAATTCTTTATTGCTATATTGGGGGGCTTTTATGGTGCAGTATTCGGCCTTGTTGGCACGGGAAATATGAATTGGGCTCCTGCCTTCGGAATTATTGCCTTTTATGGTCTGTTTGCAACTCTGATTATTATTTTTCTTGATTGGTGTTTTGGACATGAGAATTGAATAAGGATTAACCCAATCGAGCGGTATTAATACACACTTGGTGAGGGGATAACTTATAAAAAAGTCAACGAAAAGCTAATAAATACCATTTTCCTAAATAAATCATGGAAAAGACGAGCTACATCATTGTGATATTGACCGGGGTTATTGGTCTTCTTTTGGGCGCTCTTTTATTTTCAGGAAATGCCATTTCTAGTTCTGATAGTCCTGATGATTGCCAATGAGAAAATAGAAATCAAGAAATATACAGCGGGACAGTATACCGAGACATAGGAGAAGAGTTAAGAAAGGGAGGATTTATGACGCCTCTAAATGTTAATTATAAAGAGGTGGAGTTCACAGAATTTGGAATAGTCGCTACTAATACCGAATATCAACCAATCACATTTAAATTAAATGGGGTAGAATGTGGAGTAATAGAAAAGGAACTCTTTGGTATAAATGATTTCTCCTCAACTTGTTTAAACGCATTAAAAGACGGAATGAATTCTTTTGACAGTACTGAGAAAAATGTTTTAATACATGAAATTTACATCGGGTTTAGATATAAACCTGCTAACTGTGAAAAATAAATTAACTATTTCTTCCTAGCACTAACAACAACAAAATATCCCATCGCTGCCACTGAAATCCCAACAACATCAAGAAGAACGTCAAACAAAGAACCTGAACGTGTTGGAACGAAAAGCTGATGGAATTCATCAAGAAAGGCGTATCCCACGACAATAATTATTCCAAGAAAGATAAGGTCTTCTTTCTTCTTCATTCCTTGCACAAGAGAGATAAATAAAAATATAGCAAAGATAAAAAATATGGTCAAGTGATAAAGGGTCGCTTTTGAATTTTGTCCACCCGGTCCAGAAGAAGGGGCAAATTGCAAAGATGAAACATAGAAAATTGTAATTGCTAAAATTATTGTAATTGCCCAAGAGATCTTGTTATGTTTTTCAAACCAGCTTATCATCTAAATCCTAGAAAATAGATGTTTTAAAATTTAATTATCCTTCAATCTCCAGTTTTATTTGGTTATTATTCTCAAATAATTCCTTGATTTTATTTTCTTCATCAACCACAAAAGTGATTTGTTTAACACTTCTTGAAGAAAGTTTTCCATTTGCAACACTCATTATCTTAGTAGTTCCCACTTCTATCTCTCCTAAATCCAAATAATCATAAGTAATTTTAGTAACAGGATCCTCGAACTTCATAATCTCCCCATCTCCATAAACCTTAACATTTGACTTTTCGGCATTCTTCAAACCTTGATTTGTAACATTAACTTCAAAATCAAGATATCTTCCAGATTTAGTCGCCCAGACTCCTGATATTTTAAGGTCTGCATACCCTGGATTCAAATATAGGCCATTAAGTTCATCAACTAAATAATTATCCAGTTTCTGTTCGCAATTTAAAGTAGGATACAAAATGCTTTCAGGATTATTATTATGATTGAATCCAAGAACATGTAATAATTCGTGCAAGGCAACATGAGTAGTCGAACATTTATCATCTTTGTATAAAGACATTTTACCAGCAAAAATTACAGAATACAAGCTTGTGTTTATAATTTCTGTAGGTCCACCCTCTCCAGCAATAAAATGTCCTTCTTGTTCAGGTTCAGGAGCAAGTTCGGAGCAGATTATTAATATCTGGGCATCTGTCTTCTTGTCAGCTTCCGCAAAAATCAAAGAAGTCCTAGATTCAAGAATAGAAAAGGCTTCCAAAACCTCGCTTTTTTTCTTTTCGTTGCATAAGCTTTCAATAAAGTAGGTTATTTTCTTATCAGGGAATCTCATATTTTTGTAAAATTGTTCACTCGCATTATAATTTCCTTCAAGAATAGGTCCATTATTATCTATGGAATCATCTCCAAAACCATTTATCTGTTTAAGTTTTTGCACCTCTCCCGGAAGATTCAAATAAAGAACATAAAGACTAGCTCCCAAAACAATTAATAAAATAACTAGTAAAAATGCCATTCCAGCACCACCTTTTTTATTCATAGGCAAAAATATCAAATAGATTATATAAACCTCACCCTTTTTTGTTTAAAAGAGCAAGAGCAATTGCAGAAAGTATCAGCCCGATATCTCTAAAAATAATATCTATTGCTCCAAGGTTAAATGTAACTATTAGGAATAATGCAACTACAGAAACTATTGCAGAATAATACTTTCCTTTTCCAGAAAAAAGCCACAATCCAAGAATAAGATTAAATGCAATATGCAAATTAATCGCTAATCCCTCTCCAATCACTCTAAGAAAACTTGGAATAAATCCTACCCAACTATTTGGATCCATAAAAGCAGAAAATGCGACATAAACAAAAACAAAACCAAGTCCAATCCTCAGACTAAGGTCAGCTAAATATTCTTTATTCATTTAACAATAACAGTTCCAACCCAATTAGGTTTTAGATGATCATGGAAATTCCAGCTTCCAACTTCGTCAAACGTGAATGAATAACTTTCTCCTTCTTTCAATCCACCACAAGCATCAAATATCATGCTCTGTTCTGAAGTTCCGCACTTGCTTTTAGCAGATCCAGGATAAGAAGTATGTGTAGGGTGAACGTCAGAAGCAGGCCAGCTTCCTGCTGTATTTTCATTAATCCATGTTATAGTATCTCCAGAATTTATAGTAAGAGTATTCGGAACAAATCCAGTTGAAATAACTTTAATCACATTCTCATCCTCCATCATACTACCTTCCGAAGATTCATCCATCATACTATCTCCAACTCCTTCATTTCCAGAGGGATTGCTAGATAAACTGCTTCCAGCCTGAGAAGAAATGCTAGAAGACAAGGATTTGTAACTTACAAATCCAATCACAAGCACAACAACTACGATAGCAATAATTCCTAAAGTTCCAAGTCCTCTTTTGTTCATGAAAAACTAAAAGAATATGTATTTTATAAACATTACCAACCAAAGCTTCTTAAACTGAAATTCCACCTAATTTTATGGAAAACGTGATAGAATTGCAAAACGTAGCAAAATACTACGAAATGGGAGACAACATAGTCAAAGCTTTAGATGGAATCAATATAAAAGTAGAGAAGGGAGACTTTGTAGCCATAATGGGTCCTTCAGGCTCGGGAAAATCAACAGGAATGAATCTTGTCGGTTCTTTAGATATTCCAACAAAGGGCGAAATTTATTTAGATAACAAAAATATTTCTCATCTTGAAGAATCAGAACTTGCACAATTAAGAGGAAAGAAAATTGGCTTCATCTTCCAGAGTTTCAACTTAATTCCAAATTTAACAGCAAAAGAAAATGTCGCCCTGCCCATGCTATTTCAAGAAGTAAGTAAGAGAGAAAGAGAAGAAAAAGCTGAAAAACTTTTAACTATGGTAGATTTAGGAGAGAGAATGGACCATTATCCTAATCAACTTTCAGGTGGGCAACAGCAGAGGGTTGCAATTGCAAGAAGCCTAGCAAATGACCCCGAAGTTATACTAGCAGACGAACCAACAGGAAATCTAGATTCAAAGACTGAAGAAAGTATCATGAGTTTCCTTGAAAATTTAAACCAAAGAGGAAAGACAATAATTATGGTTACTCACGAACCTCATCTGGCAGAAAAGCACGCAAAGACAATTTACTGGTTGAAAGACGGAAAAGTAGAAAAAGTCACAAAGAAAGTTAATGGCAAGTGGAAAGAAGTGAAGGAAGTAAAAAATTAGATATCTAATGGGCTTTTTACATTAATCATATTTCCTGAAGCATGCAGGTAAATCATAGTAGTTTCAGGGCTTTTATGTCCTAACAATGCCTGCACATCATTAACTGCATATCCATTCTCAATCAAATGAGTAGCAAAGCTATGCCTTAACATATGCGGATGAACTCTTTTTTCAATTCCAGCCATCTTTCCAGCTTTTTTAATTATCGTCTGCAAGCTCTTAACATGATATCTCTTGTCTCTATTACTATTGAACAGACAATTCTCATTATTCAAAAATTCATTATCTATCAGCTCACTTATTTTTCCAGCTAGCTTTCTTGGAACAATAAAGATCCTATCCTTATTCCCTTTCCCAGCTCTGACAAACCCATATCCCTTCTCCAGATTCAAATCCATAACTCTCAAATTAATCAGCTCTGAAACACGCAAGCCAGAGCCATACATCAATTCAACCATTAACCTGTGTTTCTCATTCCCAATAGCCTCAAAAAGCCTCATTACTTCCTCCTTGCTCAATACACCAGGTAGCTTTTCAGGAACTTTAGAATATTTTATATCAATCCAAATTTTTTTATCAAGAACATTGCCAAAAAGGAAGCGAATGGCCATATGATAGACATTCATACTGCTCCCAGATAGCCCTTTCTCCGATAATTCCTCCAAAAACAACCTTACATCCTTTTTGCTGATATGGTCTAAGTCCTTTCCAGCAGATTTTAAGAATTTATTAATGCAATAAATATAAGTCTTAGCAGTCTCTCTGCTGTATCTCCTTCTCCTACACTCCCGGGCAACAGCTTTCTCCCAATCCACAGGAACATATCCCATTCCTAATCGATAGAAAAATGATATAAATAGCTAAGCGATAACTATCAAATTAAGACAAAATTTCCCAAGGCATTACCCATATTTTAGGTTTTCCAGCCCTCTAAAGCCCAATTTCGAAGGAGTTCGTTAAAAGGCTGTTAGGCGACATATTACTCGGTGGGCTCGAAACGATTAAAAATATTTTTCTTTCAGAAAAACTAGGGGGTCGGCTCGAAGTCGCTTACGCGACAAATAGTCTCCCAAACTGCGGTTTGCTCGATTATAAAAACAGAAAAATACTTCTCTTATCGAACCAACGAG
>Ga0066639_10002200_pt1 | contig 17145 bp, 17 predicted proteins | sample CryGeyCG2114_010_2_FD_59504 | JGI IMG/M metagenome (GOLD analysis project Ga0066639, IMG submission 59504) | Groundwater microbial communities from aquifer - Crystal Geyser CG10_big_fil_rev_8/21/14_0.10 | ecosystem: Environmental > Aquatic > Deep subsurface > Groundwater | place: USA: Utah...
TTATCTTATACTATGATTAACTTACGAGTGTTTTTTAAAGAAAACTTAATATGAGTTCGATATGTGAGTAGTATACCACAAAATATATAATTAAAAAACGCACTAATTGCGTTTTTTGGCTAAACTGTGGACTATTCCCATACAACAAACCAGTGGACTAATAACACACGTCAATTTATGGAAAACTCTAGATATCGTTTCTCGTCCGCCTTGCCTGCCCACCTAGGGTGAGGGCGGATTAAAACAATTTTATTTCAAAAATAATACATGAAATGAAAGGATCCTCGTACGCGAACGTACGAGGATCCAAATGATCGAAGACCCGAAGCACCGAAGTGCCAAGAGTCCTACTTTCCGGAGGACTCCACCCCCAGGAGGAAGAAGCCGATGTTGACGATGCGGTCCGAGTCGTTCCAGTAGTAGCAGTAGAGGCCGCTCGAGTTGAAGTCGCCCGCGATGAGGCGGTCGCCGTCCGCGAGGAGGGTATCGGACGCGACGTAGTACTGGAGCGGGATGGGCTCACCTACGCGCTTGAAGTGCGCGAGAATGAGTGCGAAAAGCAGAGCGATGGAGCCGAAACTCTTGTAGTGCTCGACCGGCATGGTGTGCTTGTCCCACAGGAATCCACGGTGATGCAACATCTCCTCTGCCGTCTTGTTCGTGCTGTCCGGAGCCAGACGCGGCACCCAGAACACGAGCGAATCCGAGGTCGGCTCGTCATAGAAGTTCCAGCTCTGCAGGTAGGTGAGATTTTGGTAGCACGATCCGGCCTGCGGAGCATGCAACTTGAGCGTGAACCCCTGCCGCACCTGCCAAGCCACGGGGCCGGTGTAGCCGAGCGTGACGGCGTAATTGCGCCAGGACAATACCTTGATTTTGGCCGACTTTTTTTCGTGATCGTACTTTTCCACAAGGATATTTACGGCCTCTCCGTCATCCTTGGTTGAAGTGACGAAGATGCAGTCAGCCAACTTAGCAGCAAGCGTTGCCAGCGCCTGCTTGACGCCAGCCGGGTCATCGGCGATGACCAATGCCTCATCAGTAGTAAGGGTTTGTAACCATGATATCAGAGCCACTGCGGACAACCTTCGCGTCTTCATGACGCCTCCTTTTCTTCACCCAAAGTGGGCAAATCTCTCAACCAAAGTGGCCAAGAGGAAGGTGGACTTTCCAGCCTTCTTTTTACTCATTTTTTACTAAAACAAACCAAAAAGAAAACTAGAATAAATAAGAAATCTGATAAAGTAATTTATCAGATTTCTGACTTCCTGTCAACTAAACTAAACAAGCTAAACTAAACAAGCCTGATTCGGATGCATGCTTCGGGAGCATCTAAATAGATGTTAAATTATTCTACATCTGCAATACTTAATAAACATGTCAAATATTAATTCAACGGCTCCCGAAGCCTATTTCTCTCATAAATTTCAACAGTTTTCCTCGCCAACTTCTCCCACGAAAACCTCTTCAAGTGCTCCCGCGCATTTTGATGCAATTGCATTTGAATATCTGTATCACTCAAAACTTGATGCATTACTTCAGCCATCTGTTCTGTGTTATTCGGATCAAAGTACATGGCCGCTTCTCCCAGCACTTCTGGCAAACAACTTGCGTTTGAGGAAATCACTGGCGTACCATGACTCATCGCTTCAAGCGGTGGCAGACCAAATCCTTCGTAGAGACTTGGAAAAACATAAAGATGAGCGTTTTCATAGAGCTCAACTAATTCTTGATCATCCACAAATCCTGTAAATATAATTGGTAATTGGTAATTGGTAATTGGTAATTTTAGTTTTTTATAAAAATAATCCTCCGTGCCAACTAAAACGAGCTGGTATTTATTTTCATGCCTGTCTACAAATATTTTCCATGCCTCAACAAGCCTTTCCAAATTCTTATGCGGATACGCCGCTCCTACGTACAATATATATGGTTTATCAACTTTATATTTTTTAAGAACACTCCCATTTCCCATTTCCCATTTCCCATTTCCTTTTTCAAAAGGCGCCTGATAAGTAACCGTGATTTTCTCCTTCGGCACGCACAACGTCTCAACCACATCCTCCTTCGTGAATTCACTCGTCGCAATAATATGCTTAGCCTTTTTAACAGCATGCCTAATTACAACACGATGTGCCTTGTCTTTCAGCCAAAAAATAACTCTACTCCGCGTTGTTGCCTCTGAACGTGGATAATGGAACATGGTCAAGTCATGAATTGTCACAACAAACGGAACATTATAAAACAGCGGAACATTAAAATGTGGGAAATGCATGAGATCCACTTTTTCTTGTCTTATTATTTTTTTAAATTTCAACTGTTCCTCAAAAGAATACCAGGGTATATCTGCCAAAACTATTTTAAAAGAGCTCTCCTCCCCCTCGTAGGGGGAGGTTGGGAGGGGGTTATTAGATCGACTCACTAGACTTTCCACTTCATCGAAGTTATTTTTTCGAACAAACAAAACATATTGATTTTCTGTATCAACTTGCCGTAGATGTTTTACCAATTGTTGTACGTACCGCCCCAGACCAAATCCCGAACTAAGCATGCGGCAGTCGATACCTATACGCATATCATTTTTCCAAAAATTCTTTTAACCCTTTCTCGTCACCATATTCCAAAAAATCCTCGTGATACTTTGGTGATTTAAAATTTGGATCTTTGGCGTGTTTTAGTCCACACCAATATTTTTCTGTGCGAGCACCTATTTCGCTCAAGTAATGAGCTAAACCATTTGCATAGCCACAATATGCACAATTTATTTTCTCAATCCAATTTAGATATTTCAATTTATGTCTATCAATTCTAATATATTGACCACGTTTAACATAAGGAATTTTATATAACGGAAAACATACTCTATGGTATAACTCTACAAAAAAATCCAAAACAACAAGTGGAAAAATTAATATATAAATAAATGGCGCGGAAAAAAATTGACGAAAATATTGAATCGGTTTTTTGGATGCTTGCATAATCTTATGTCATTAAATTAAGGACAAAAATTCCTTAGCCGTTTGTTTGTAGTCAAAACTCCCTACTGTCAACTGTCCATTATTCAACAATATTTCTCTCAATCCATCCTCGCACAAAATCAATTCCATCCCTCTCGCAATTTCACTCACATTATATGGATTAATTAAATACGCCGCGCCACCTGCAACCTCGGGCAACGATGAACGATTGCTGGTAACAACTGGCGTGCCACAGGCCATAGCTTCCAAAACTGGAAAACCAAATCCTTCATACAAACTTGGATAAACAAACAAACTGGCCATTTTGTACAAGGCTGGTTTATCTTCTGCATCAACATAACCAATATACTTTACTCCGGGTGTTTTGTCGATCGCTTTTAAAATAGAGTTACACTTCCATCCACGCGCACCGGCAATGACCAACGAACAACCATCAACCAACAACGAACTTTTTTTAAATGCCTCAATTAAACCAAGGATATTCTTTCTTGGTTCTATAGTTCCCAAATATAAAACAAATTTATTAGGTAAATCATACTTTAATTTTATTTGATTGTTGATTGTTGATTGTTGATTGTTGAATACACTGCCCAATCCCGGACGCAATACTTTTACCTTGTTTTGGTTTGCGCCAAAATGCTCTACAACATCCCGCGCTGTATTCTCCGACGGCGTCAAAATAATATCTGCCCGCTCACCTTGTTTCTTAGGACGCAAAATCATGTGCCACAACCGACGTTTCCATGAATAACAATCTTTGAAAAATTCATAACTCAAATCATGAATTGTCAAAATGTGTTTTATGCTTTTAGAAAGATTGATAAAATCTATATTTGGAGAAAACCAATAATCAATCTTCCCACTTCCCACTTCCCACTTCCCACCAACAAATCTATCCAACTTTATCAATTTTAACCAAACTAAAAAATTGAAAATTTTATTTGGAAAATGCGTCACAACATAATGCACATTTTTTTTATTCCACTTTGGTATAACATCTGAAACATCTTTCCAGGAATTATAAAATAAAAAATACTGGTTCGAATAATAACTCAACTCAGTGTAATCCTCTAAATCCGCATAATCAATATTAAAAAGAGCGTCCAGGAGCTCAGAAGTATACTCCCCGACGCCGGTGCGATGTTTGTTTATGAGACAACGAATATCTATGACAATGTTCATAATAACTCACGTTCGAATTACGAATATCGCGAATATACGAATTACAAATTCGAAATTCGGATATTCGTACCATTCTTAATTCGTATATTAACGGACATCTAATCTACACTGCTGTAAACCCCGCGTAAATTCCTCATACCTATCCTCCACATACCTCTTCATCTTATCCTTAAAATTATCTGCACTAAATTTTTTGGCGTGTTCACGAATTAATTCACTGTTCCAATTCTCGTAATTAAAATTCAACACCGTATCGAGTAGCGACTCCCAAATTTGATCCTTAAAAAATACCCCGGTCTGACCAGGCACTACTGTCTCTGTAACTCCACCAACCGGATAAGCAATCACCGGGCGACCGGCTGCCATGGACTCAATAGGAGTGATGCCAAGATCTTCCACTTGAGGATGAATAAAAGCTCTGGCTCTACTCAATAACTGCGCTTTTTCTTTATCACTGATTCTCCCCAAAAAAAATATATTATCTTTGGCCCGTTCTTTTAATTTCACCAATTCAGGCCCCTCGCCAAAAATCTTTAAAGGAATTTTTAGTCTGTTAAAAGCCTGGACAACCAAATCAAAACGTTTGTATGGAACAAGTCTCCCGCCGGTAATAAAATAATCTCCAATATTACTGCTAATTGAAAAATTTTCTACATCAACTGGCGGATAAATAATATCACTAGTCCGACGATAATATTTTTGGATGCGTCCACGAACAGTATCTGAATTTGCTACAAAGTGATCTACTCTGTCTGTGCTCATCTTGTCCCAAATACGGAGCTTATAAATTAGACGGGGTAAAAATGCCTTTATTAATCTGTTGTAATTCAAGTCTTCAATATACTCGTGCGTATCAGACCACAAATATCTAGTGGGGGTATGGCAGTATGAAATATGTAAAGTATCAGGTCTGGTAAGTACACCTTTAGCAAAGGCGCTGGTTGACGAAATCACTACATCAAACTCATGTAAATTATGTCGCTCGGTTGCCAACGGCATCCAGGGCAAATACCACTGATATTTTCTTTTCCCAAATGGCATACGACGAATAAACGACTCACGGACTTCTGTATTTTCAAAACCTTTTACTCTTTCTTTGTCATAAAATAAAACAAAAACAGGCGCCTCCGGCCAAACCTCTGTAAGCGCCTTTAAAACCCTCTCGGCACCGCCGTCTTGGGATAGATAATCGTGGACTAATGCGACTTTCATACTAAAACACTTAAAACACAGCAACACTTAAACACTCTTGTTTTGCAGTGGCCTCAATTCTAACCAAAGCATTTTGCCGATTTCTTCGGCTAGGTTGATAAGTTCTGTATATTCGTCTTTGGTTATATAATTTTCACTATGAGTAGAGAACCATATAAATTCTCATAAAACTGCAACTTGTATCCATGCTTAAAATGAGCATAACCTTCAACATAGTTCAATAATATGGACAACGCTACTCTGCGAAACTGCGATGTAACACCGTATAGTTCTTCTTTCGGAAATTTTTTGGTAACTTTGTATATGAGCTTCAAGAATTTATACATCTTTAACTTCAATTGATCCTGAAATTTGGTCATAATCTTTTTGGTGTCGGTGTGTTTTTATATTTAAGTGTTTTTATGTTGTTCTGTTATATCCTACAACGCGCGTCTTTTTTTAAACAAAACAAACGGCGTCTTAATAAAAATAATAAAATCCTGCATCAAACTCCACTTCTCAATATAAAATACATCTAGCTTCATCTCTTCTTCAAAACTCAAATCACTACGCCCGGAAATCTGAGATAAGCCCGTAATGCCCGGCTTCAAAGTAAAAATATTCCTGTATTTTTCTTCATATTGTCCTACCTCACGCGGCTGATGCGGACGCGGTCCCACAATACTCATCTCGCCTCTTAAAACATTAAAAAATTGTGGCAATTCGTCAATACTCCATCTGCGAATAAAACGGCCAAACTTTGTAATCCGCGGGTCGTCCTTTATTTTATAAATTGGACCCTGCCTGACGCCTCGTTTTTTTATAAGTTCTTTTTCTTTTTCCTCAGCCTTTTTACCAGATTCACCAAATTGAACCCCGGTGCTTTCCTGCCGATACATTGATCTAAATTTTAAAGTAAAAAATTTTATTCCTCGAATTCCCACGCGTTCGTTTTTATAAATTATAGGTCTTCCAGTTTCTAATAAAATAATAAGGGCGCTTAACAATAAAATTGGACTAGTTAAAATAATAACAATAAAACTTGCCACAATATCAAATAATCTTTTTGCAACTCTACCCCAGCCATCAAGCGAGGTTCTCTTAAGCTCAACAACTGGAACGCCGGCTAAGGCAGTCACTGCCATGTTACTTGAGTAGGTGGCGAAAAGATCAGCCGAATATTTGAACGTGATATGATTCTGATTACAAAATTCAATTGCCTCAAACGTCTCGTTTTCATCGGCGCGTGGATTGGTAAAAATAATTTCGTTTAATTTTAAATTTTCTAATTTTTTATCAAGTTCTCGCGAATATTTTTCAAACACTCCTACAACATTATATCCCAACTCTTTTCTTGTCTCTAAAGTTTTGACAATACTTTGTGTAACATCTTCCGAACCAATCACCACAACTCGACGCAGGCCAATGCCGGCCCTATACAATAACCCTTTTACCCCTCTCATTAATATTCTGCCCAACCCAACATACAAAATTGCAAATCCCCAACTGGCGGCCACAAGAAAACGAGAATCAAATAGCTGCTGGGTGAACATAATATAGAGAGCCACCACTGCCAATCCTGCCGAACAGGCCAATATCACGCGCAATAAATCCCGCGTTAATTTGCGGTTTGGATCAGTGGAATACAATCCCACAAACGCAAAAACAATAATCCATCCCAGCGCAACCAAACAAATCATTGATATAAAATCAACTAGAGTAATATCAAAAATAACCGGCTTCATCTGAACGGCCCAATTTGAAAAACGCAAATAATAGGCAGATATCCCTGCCAAAATTAACATGGTAAAATCCAGAGGAACCTGGAGTACCATGAGGATGACTTCGGAGCGTTTCATATATTCGCTAATTAATGCGGATAAATGCGCTGAACCAACGCAGAAATTATATCTATATCATAGCTGAAAAAAACCGCATAGTCAACTTGACAAAATTAACAAATTATGCTATATTTTGTAGGCCTTGTCCATTATAGATGATCGTCCCGACTTAGTCGGGAAGGAAAGTCCGAACTCCCTCCGATTTTATGTCAGAGACAAAGGTAGTGGGTAATGCCCACCGATCCCAATGGCGACATTTGGATTAGGGAAAGTGTCACAGAGACTATACTAGTCCCGACATAGCGTCGGGATGAAACGTGAAAAGTGTATGGGTGTTTTTGTTCTATAGACAAAAGCTACTATACAGATTGTGGTGGTAACACTACAATGTGACAAACCCTACCTGGAGAAAGAGCAGTGTTTTCCGACTTAGTCGGGATTCAAAAAGTTAGCTCGTTAGATCCCAACAGTAATGTTGGGGCCAGAGAAATGATCATCTCTGTCTGCCGACAGGCAGGCTAGACAAAATTCGGCTTATAGTAATGGACAAGATATAAAAAAACACCGTATTTCAAGGTGTTTTTTTGTGCGCGAGAGAGGAGTTGAACCTCCACGGGCAAAAAACGCCCACTAGCCCCTCAAGCTAGCGTGTCTACCATTCCACCACTCGCGCATTGTCTTTTTTGTCATTCCGACCGAAAAACTAAAACCTACGTCCCTTCCCCACCACCATATCAATCCTACTCTTCGCTAACCTAATCTTTATCTTCATTTCTTTACTCACTTTACCATCTGTCTCTACTGGAAAAGGAGTCTTGCTGCTAACAACCATTTCTTCGAATGGAAAAATGCTTGGGGGTTCTAATCTATCCCTCTTCATGATTTTGCTTTTTATAATTGGACGCAAAAAAGCTTCTAGCTTGCCATCTTGGGGATGGACAATATATTCTTTTCCCTTTCCGCTCCAACTAAAAGGTTTTAAATTACAAACCACCAGCTCCATTTTTCCGCTCTTGGCAGAAACACGAAAACTCTCATCATACTCTATTTCAATTCTACTAGGCGGGATATGGAGCTGAGAAATAAAATAACGGTTGTTTACCCAACCGACATCTAATTTCAATTTTCGCCGGCGAGCCAATACATCACAGGCTTCTACACCGACTGAAATCCCGAGAACTTCTGCTATGTTGTTGTCTGGTCCGACAGGCAAAAAACCATAAGTTATTTTGCATGTTGCCGCCCGTGACAAAACATATCCGAACGTCTTGTCATTTCCAACTATCACTACTGTTTTGGCTCCCTTGCGTATCTCATCTTCCACGAGAACTTCGGCATGTGTATAATGTTGTAGGCGGATTATTTTACCAGCGATTCCATAATCTGTCAACTTGGTTTCCATGGGCTTAAGAACAGATTCGTATCTTTTTTGCTTCAAAAAATTGTCGTAGAGGTAGACATACATAGTGATTGCCATTTACGCTCCACCCCAATTATTAATCAAGTTTTTCAGATAATAATTTTACTTTACTGCGAAGTGGTTTTTTTTCATTTTTTAAGTTTTCTATTTCGATCCCCTTCATCGTAATTTTGCCCTGCAGGAGCGCTCCAGCCGCAACAACCAAAATCTTGCAACTGACATCCCCATCTACTTGCGCCGACTCAGTCAATTCCAGTTTTTCATTTACTCGCACATTGCCTTTTACCGAACCTGAAACTAAGGCATTGCCTGCCTTTACATTGGCCAGTATTTTAGCGCCAGACTCTACTGTCAAGAGCTTGCCAGTTTTCACGTTTCCAGAAACAGTCCCCTTGACCAAAATGTTTCCCTCTGAAGCAAAATCTCCTTCTACCACTACTGATGGTCCTACCACTGTCTCTACACTATCCGGTTCAGCAAGTGTGTTATTATTGTATGAAGGATTATACTCTTCGTCGGTGTTGGATTTGAACATAGTGTGTTTTATTAAAATTAGATGTTTTTGAAAGGTTTGAGTATTTTAGCAGATTGTGTGAGAAATGCAAGAGTGGAACGAGTAACGGGGAACGAGTGACGGAAACGACTACTTTTCGTATGATTTTATAAAATTAGTCAACATACCACCCACAACATCTTTCTTCTCTAATACATAATCATAGTGATCTTCAGTAATATATCTTAAATCTTTCAACACTAGAATAAAACATTCTACTTCTCGAAATGAGGCTCTGGCCATGGTAAAAAAATGTAATTTATCTTTCTTAGTTTGTCTACTGTAACCCTCAACTAAATTTGCCAATACTGAAACAACTGCTCTTCTCATTTGTGAAACTAAACCATATTTTTCTGTATCCGGCAATAAATCAGTTAAACGATAAATAATAACAATAAACTTACGGCATTCTTTTGTTAATTGTAAATCGGATAAAACTTTTGGCAATGACATATATCTTACTCGTTCCTCGTTCCTCGTTCCTCGTTCCTCTTCTGTGGTATCCAAAACCCAAACTCGCTTCCTCTTCCTATACCCTTGCTCTTGGCCCAGACGTGCCCACCGTGCTTTTCCACAAATTTTCGGCAAACATAAATCCCCAAACCTGTACCATTTACATTCGTGCCCCGTGCATTTTTCCCGCGATAAAATTTTTGAAAAAAGTTGACCTCGTCTTCTTTATCAAATCCAATACCGCTGTCCTTCACCCTGACAGTAAAACCGCTATCTTCTCGCTCCAGAGAAACTTTGACTACACCCTTTTTTGAATATTTGATAGCATTATCCACATAATTGAAAATAACATGGCGAATTTTTTCTCCATCCATACTTACAGTCTTAATAGTTTTCTCTGGCCTCCATTCTATCTTCATTCTTTTCTCATCAGATTTTTCAGTAAGCTCTTTTACAACCCCATCAATAAGTTTGTTCATATCATTATCTTCAAACACATATTTTGTCCTTCCCTGCTCAATACGAGTAATATCTAAAAATTCGTCAATGAGTTTGACCAGACGTCCATTACTCTCATCCATACTATCAAGAACCTCCAGCATTTTTTTGGTCGGCTTACCATAAGCACCATCCTGTGTAAGCTCAATATATCCTTTCATAATAGAAAGCGGGGTACGAAGTTGGTGAGAAGCAATTGAGAGGAATTCTGTCTTCTGGCGGTCAAGTTCTTTGAGACGCAGATTGGCTTTTTCAAGAGAATGGGCAAGCTTGGTGACTTCTTCGCGGCGTTTAACTTCTTTTAAAACAGAATGAATAAATAGGACACCAACTATAATAACAGCTAATAGAATACTCACGCTTAGTAATAGATCCGAATGATTATCTGCCAATAGTACTTGTATGAATTGGATTAAAAAAAGAATGACAACAAATACCTCCGCAAGCAATGCTTTTATATTCATTAACTGATATCGCGCAACACCATAAGCAACAGATAATACTATCAAAAAAGTAAAAAATGGTCCCCAATGTATATATTGAAAATTCTGAAAGAAAGGGGATGGTAAAATAAGATTGAAAAAGACACCTAGTGAACCCGCAATAAGCACGCTGTACATAATCAACCTAGAGTGATGCCTAATAATCCCTTGCGTTCTTTTGTATCTCCAAGCCAAAATTACAATTGCCCCAAAAAAGAAAAACAAAAAGAATACACTAAACAAACCATAACCAAAACTATCTACCACAACAGTACGTGCGCCGTCCTGAAATTCTACAACTTCTCTTGACAAAAATGAAGGGTTGAAAAAAAAAGATATAAAAAATGTAGTAAAAATTAATAATAAAGTACTATTCAAAAAATACAGTTTCCTCTTTTCTGGAAAAAAATGTACGAAATACCAAAAAGATACGGCGATACCTATTGCACTTATATAAGAGGCTCTCATCCAAAAGTGAGCATACGACAAATCAATGTTCCTAAAAAGGAGCAGACAAATGCTCCATAGACTTATAAAAAAAGAAAACAATGCAAACCATACATTTACTCCATTACGAGGATTGTTGACAAAAATAAAAAGACACAATATCAAATTGAATATACTAACAAATAGAAGAAGATAATCTGGAAAACTAAATAATGGATCCATATATGCGAAAGCCGATGTGGGTCATAAAGAATTTACCGTTTTCACGGGAATATCCTCATTATACCACACATCGGCTCGTTCGACTACGCTTCGCCACCATGGGAGGGTACCCTCACACGACGAACACGGCATAGCCGTTCATGGCACCGACTCCGGCACCGATCCACATGAAGACGACCAGATCGCCTTCACTGACGTGGCCCGCCTTGCGATCCTCATCGAACAGGATCAGCGTCGAAGGGGCACTAGTATTGCCGTAGCGATCCACGTTGAGCGGAACCTTGATAAGTGGGACATTAAGCTGTGTGGCCGTCGCGTGAACGGCGAGGCCGTTGGCTTGATGGAAATAGAATCGCTTGACACGGTTGATGTCGAACGCATGTCCGACCACTGGCGCGACACTCTTATCCCATGTTGAGAGCAGGTGTTCGTAGTTACGCGCCATGAGAGTCGGGTACACCTTACCGACCAAGGGCGCATTCATGAGGAAAAGCTGCCGCCAAGCGTTGTCCGGCATGGCGTGCTCAAGACACCCTCCGGCCGGGGTCACAATCAGCTTGTGTTCGGGTGAAACCCAACTGTTGCTGGTAATTAGTCCACGACCTTCCTGGCCGTTGAGCTGGAAGACCGCGGCCGAAGCCCCGTCACCAAACACGGCAGGCGAGGTCCACCCCCAGCCACCAGTCTCATCCTTGATACCTCTCTCAGCGCACAGACGTGCGTAGTTAACATACGAGGACAGACTGTACGACGACATGTGACAACTCGGCGCGTTGCTCGCGATGAGCAGGACGCGGATCGACCTGCCAGAGCCGTTCGCGCGGATGTGCATGTTAGCAGCCCCAAAACCAGAAGCAAGACCGGCACATCCGAGATTCTTGTAATCTGGGGTACAGTCACTGCGCAACCCCAGCTTGCAATAGATATACCGTATGTGATCCCAGCATGCGACCGTGTCCGGCGTGCACGACACATGTACAAGCACATCAATCTCTCGGGCATTAACACTCGCGTCTTCGAGCGCAAGCAGACCGGCATTGACCGCGAAGTCACCATCGAAGAGACCGCCGTCAGCACGCGCCTTCTTGCGGAAGGCACCACCCGGTTGGATCTCGAGATCGAGACGACGCTCCCGAATTCCCAAATGACGCTCGAGCCAGCTCGATACCACCTCCTCTCCATTGTCCGACCGGTAGGGTCGAAGCATTTGCATCATGGTCTTGTTGTCCACCACTGTTGGTGGAACAAACGAACCTGTACCTAGTACAACTGGAAACCGTGCCATGTCGATGTCCTTCCCTGACCCCCGCTCTAGCGGTGAGCTGTTCTTGGATTGTAGTTTTTCCCTTTTCCTATTGCTAAAATTTTAGAAATAAAAAAAGAAAAAATTACAATGATTCACGATCACGAAATCTTCCTAAAGTTACATCAAATGCCTTGTACAACTCTTGCAATCTCTCTTCTTTCAATTCTGCTTTCTTGGCAATAACTTGGTGTCTATCAATAGTTAAAATCTTATGTAAAAAGCATACACTGTCACCGCCCAAACCTGTCTCATGTTTTTTGAATAATACTTCATTTATAAAAATCTCTTCACCCTTTTTTCTTAGCTTTATAGGCGCACATATAATTGTTGGTAAAGTCTGATTCAAAACATCATCTTGTAAAACCACCACTAACTGCTCCTTACCTTTTTCTCCAATACATAAAAGTACATCTCCTCTCCGGATTGCCCCACAATACATGTTGTCTTCATCATGTTGCATAATCTTGTCATCCATTATCTATAAAACTCGTGTTGGTTCATGTTTAAGATTGGCGAGCCGTGCCAGCCTTACGAAGATCATTTTCCATAGCTTCAACTTCTTCATTATGCTTATAATCCAAGACACACTGCACAAAAAATTTACTTCTCTTTCCGTGAGGAAATTTTTCCCGAAAATATTCTGCTATGTTTTTTGGTACCTTTATAGTAAGACGTTCTATCTTTTCTTTTTTAGCTGAAACCATATGCTTAAGCTAGTTAAAAATGCAAAAAATTCCCTCCAAGTCTATAGTACACCTAAAAAGGTGTACTGTAAAGGTGTGCTGTGGACAAACTATTAATAAATTACACAAATAAAAACACGAATATCATTAATTCGTGTTGATTAGTTTTTATTCGTGTTATTTTACATAGAATCAACCGTCTCAATACCTAGCAAATACAGCCCCTTAGTCATTATTATTTCTACACTTTTTACCAGCCGTATTCGAAAATCCCTGACATCATCCCCAGACTTAATCACCGGACACTCATGATAAAAATTATTAAAATCTTGCGCCAAATCAAACAAATACTGCGCAATCTTTGATGGATCCATTTCTTCAACTGCACGTTTTGTGACTTCGTTGAATTTTGCTAACTGCAACAATAGTTGCTTTTCAGATGAACTAATGTTCTCAGGAACCCGTTCCCCGTTCCCCGTTCCCCGTTCCCCTTTTTCCAAAATACTCTTGATACGCGCCACAATGTAAAGCAAATACGGTCCACTATCTCCTGAAAAACTGATAGAATCATCCATATCAAAAGCAACATCTTGTGATACGTCTGACTTGAGCATGGCATATTTAAGCACAGCGTTTACAATTTTGTCTATCACATCGTCTTTTCCATTCAATTCACTATCTTTCATTATTTCTCTCACTTTTGTTTCAACTGTATTCAATAAATCTTCACCAGAAATGACATTTCCCAAACGTGAGCTCATCTTCTTTTCACCTTTAAGTTGTAGATAGCCACCTACCAAATGACTTTCTTTGTCTTTACTTTCTGGAACTACTTGTTCCAAAGCTTTAAATACTACCTGAAAATATCCTGCCTGCTCTTTTCCTACCACATGAATCACATTGTCTGGATGATGATCTTTGAAATGTCGTTCGCCCAATCCCATATCTTTTGCCTCATATGTTGGATAGCCTTCACTGTTTATAAATACGCGATCATGAAACCCATATTTACTTCCTTCAAAAATAACTGCACCATAACTTTTTTTAAAAACTTCTTTTTTTAAACCATTATTTACAAGTTGAAGACCTCTCTCCCATACTTCTGATTCAAAATATAATTGATCAAAGTGGCTACCAAGTTTTTTGTAAATTGTATCAAAATAATCAAGACTCCAAGCGCGTGTTGTTTCATATATATCTTTTATAGATGCATCTTTGCTATATACTTTTTTATTATATTCAATAATCTCTTTTTTTATATTTTCATCTTTTTCAAATTGTGAAGCTCCATGTGAATAAGCACAACCTAAAAATTCTAATTTCTCTTCAATAGATTTTTCCTTTACTTCTTCATAATCATCTTTCAAATCATAAATTCCCCACATTGCTTTTGCCACGTGCATACCTACATCTCCTTGATAATTTACGCGCACGACATCATAACCAGCATTTTCAAAAACACGTACTATACTTTCTCCGGTTATCAAATTTTTCAAATGCCCCAAATGAAATACTTTCAAAGGATTTGGGCAACCAAATTCTACCAAGATTTTTTTACCTTTGCCTATATCATTCTTCCCAATATTCTCATCAATATTTTCCAAAACAATTTTCGCCAATTCCTGCGGATTCAAAAAGAAATTGATGTATGGACCAAACACCTCAACCTTTTCAAGTAATTTAAAATTTAAAATTTTAAATTTTAAATTATCTGTTATTCCTTCCGCCACATCTTTTGGATTTTCACCTCGCTCCTTTGCAATCTCAAAACACCCAAACGCAAGATCTCCCATTTCTGATTTGGGCGGAATTGTTAGCTCAATCTCATCTTTTACACCAACAGCATTTAACAATTTAATAATTTGATCATTTAACAATGACATAATCTATTTTACTTTAACAAAAAACCTCTTCCCTTTTTGCACTACATCACTTTTTTTAATATCAATTTCAATATCCTCAATTTTTTCATCATTCACCCTAACTCCACCGCCCTCGATCGTCCTTCGCGCATCTCCCTTACTCTTGCAAAATCCAGCTTCAATAAGAACAGTAACAATATCATAAGAAGATGGCTTCAATTCTTCAATTTTATCTGGTTTGTCTTTGCTTTGAATTACAGTTGCAAAATTATCTTGCCCCTTTTTGGCTGCGTCATCACCTTTGATAATTCGTACAATCTCAAATGCCATTTTCTTTTTAAATTCCATAGGATTAACTCCGTTCTCTATTTCTTTTTTCATCTCATCAATCTCTGACAACGGAACCTCGGTGAGCAACTCAAAACCATTTATAATCTCGCTATCATTATATGACATTGCTTTACCATATATATCTTCTGACGAGTCCGATAAGTTGATCCCGTTTCCTTTTGTCTTGCTCATGGTAATACTGTCAGGAGCATTCATCATCTTGTTGGTACGCACAAACTTTTCTTTATTTAGATATGCCTTTGACAAAGTTCTACCTGTAAGCATATTAAAAGTCTGATCCGAACCACCGATCTCTATGTCTACCTCCATGGCAACACTGTCATAACCTTGCATTAGCGGATATAGAATTTCATGCAGCTTTATCGGATCTTCTGCTTTGAGCCGGCGATCAAATAAATCACGCTCGATAGTTCTTTGCAGAGTAGTTTTGGACATAAGTCCCAATATGTCAGGTAGTTTTAAATCTTTGAGCCATTCTGAATTTCTTTTAAACTGTACCGGATTCTCACCTTCAAAATTTATAAGCTGGGTAGCCTGTTCTTTCCATCCTTCCATATTTTTAAGAATTTGTTCTTCGGTAAGCATATCACGTGTCGTGTCTTTATCTGGGTCACCGATCATAGCAGTAAAATCTCCAACCAAAAAGACAACCTCATGCCCTAGTTGTTGAAGTATCCTCAAAGCTCGAATTCCTATAGCATGACCAACATGAAGATATGGCCCAGTCGGGTCAAATCCTTGATACGCACGAAGCCTCTCACCTGACATTAATTTTTTTCTCAATAAATCAACATCTGGATAAATAGCTTCTACACCACGTGTAAGAAACTCTTCTATTAATTTTGGATCAGTGGACACAGACATAGTATTAAAATTTTAGACCAAATACAAAATACAAAATAATAAACAAAATGATAAAACCAAATATAAAAATTATTATTCACATTCATCCCCATGAATCAGTATCTCATTTAAACTGTTGATCGTAAGTTGATAATAATTTTGTTCTGGAGCATCTTCAATTGAATAATTTGTATCTGTAGTTTCAACCAAGGTAACATTTGCAGACACTTTAATTAGTAAAGGATCATAATAACAATCTGGTAGACCGCCACCCTTTTCAAGTATACTTTCCATACTTCCGGATTTTAAATAAATACCCAACCCATCATATTGTTTTACCAAAGACGAATCATCTTCACGTAGCACGGGATCACCCATTCCTCCGGTCCATCCATATCCTACATAAAATATGGCATCCTGTGGATCATTTGTATTTTCTAATTTTGGAGGAGTATCAAGCGTTAGTCCAGACAAAGAATTTTCTTGTGTCACAGGAGCTGGAACTACGGGCTGTTCCACAACAGGAGTTGATAATACTGGATGTGATTCTTGTTGAACCTCTGTTGTCTGACCTGACTCTTCAATATTTATTTGATGATGTGTCTCAACAGTATCAACTTCAGCTGTACCAACGTTAGTTGGAAGACTTGGTGGATTATTAGGTGTGGTAGGCTGTCTAGTTACAGTTTGTGTACAACCAACTACAAATAAAAGAGCCATAAGAAAAATATATTTTTTCATATAGGTTGATTTATAAACTATTAATATATAATTTATACACCCATCTTATCAATAATTGACTAAACTTTCAAGTTTTTCCAAATACTCCACAT
>Ga0066639_10002201_pt1 | contig 17144 bp, 14 predicted proteins | sample CryGeyCG2114_010_2_FD_59504 | JGI IMG/M metagenome (GOLD analysis project Ga0066639, IMG submission 59504) | Groundwater microbial communities from aquifer - Crystal Geyser CG10_big_fil_rev_8/21/14_0.10 | ecosystem: Environmental > Aquatic > Deep subsurface > Groundwater | place: USA: Utah...
CTCATCTCGGTGGACAACGTTTGTTCGGACACCTGGATTGACGCGACAACGGTCGATGAACATGATCTAATTCGTCCGGACTTCACCTATGCAAAATATGCCAAGAACATCAGCATCCCGCCGGGACAGATGAACACCGCGGTGCTGGGCGTCACCCTGACGCTGTGCAATGGCATGAGTCCGATGCAAATCAGCACGCAGCAGGTTCCGCTGAACGCCGTTCCGCAGTTCGAATACGTGCCGATGGGAGGTGTGGTCGATTTGACCGCACCCTTTCGTCAGTAACGACGAGCAGCAACCGCTTCGGCAACCAGTTGCCCCGGCCGAAACGCCTGAAGTTGAATCAGCCATTTTTGTGGTTGAACAGCAGCAGGCAATTGGCTCGACGGAATGTCAAGTTGTACCCAGATCGTCAAGCACGGTCAATGTCAGAAATGGCAACGGCCTCAGCTCGGGGATTCTTGGCTCCTTGACGCGAAATACACCGCTAGCGGTTGTTGACCAAGTTGGAGACTGGTATCAGGTCGATTGGCCTCAGGCTCCGGCTTATGTCGCTGGATGGGTAACGGATCTGCAAGGGCAGTGCGATGGTTTCACTACGGTGAACCGAGCACCTGCTACCGCAGCTCCAACGGCTCAGCCAATAGACGCACAGCAACAGGCTCAGCCGCAAGTTCAGCAGCAGGTCAACAACAATGACCAGCAGCCGCAACCGCAGGCACCTGAAGCAACGGCTGTTCCGCCCACGAATCCACCGCCCCCGCAAGTTTGGGATGATGGCGCCGCGCGTCAGATGTATCAACTCCCCGCAGAAGCGGTGATCACCTGGTACAACGATGAACACACGTATGGCACTGTTGCCGTCGGTGGGGATAACGCGAACGCGTTTCATTTCAACAATCCGCTGACGTGCGAACTTGACGGACAACGCGCCGACAATGTTCCCGGACGAATTCCGCCAGGCTACACAGGAGACGTTTTTGGAGGAACTACAATCCTCAAATCCTGTTAGCCGACTGCATGACCCAAATGACCCCTTCTGGGAAGAGTGCTTTCGAGCATTTTTTTTCTTCCCGTTGGGGTCATTAGTTTTTTAAAGTTATTTAATTTAAATACTTTTGAAAAGCTTATGAAAACATTAACCATAATTATCCCTGTCTACAATGAAGAAAACCGTGTGCATTCAGCTTTTAAAGCTATTAAAAGTTTTAAAAACACACGGGGAATTAGTGTGAGAAAATTTGTTTTTGTTAACGACGGAAGTAAAGACAGCACTCTTGATATGCTTAAAGACTTCAAAAAACTTTATTCTAAAAATATCCCAACTGGTGCCTCTATCCAAATAGTAACTTATAAAAAAAATAGGGGGAGAGGTTATGCAATCAAACAGGGTCTTAAGAAAGTAAGTACAGATTATGCTTTGTATGTTGACTCTGACCTTTCAATCCCATTTTATAATTTGAAGAATTTCACTGCGTATTTAGATCAAGGTTATGATCTTTTAATCGGAAGTAAGAAGAAACCTGGAGCAATTGCAGTTCCACAAAGAAGTATATTGCGCCAAATTGTAGGCTATGGCCATACTGTTTTTGGAACGCTAATCTTGGGCACATTCGCTTGGGATTTCCAGGGTGGATTTAAAATATTTTCAAATCGATTTATTAATGAAGTAGTTATTCCTCGTGCTAATCAAGAAAGATGGGGATTGGATATGGAAACAGTATTTTTGGCTAAAAAACTGAAATACAACTTTATCGAAATACCTGTGGTCTGGGGGTCTGTGGACGAAGGCAGTACGGTCAAAGTAGGCAGAGATATTAAACGTGCCTTAAATGACATGATTGAAATTAGAACAAATTGGTTTAAAAATACTTGGGTGTTGCGTAATCTTTCTCTTGGTAAGATTGCTTAATCCCAGCTACAATGGATTAAGATGAAAAATCATCCAATAGCTGTTATCTCCACTTATCCTCCAAAGGGCAGTAAATATGGTCACAAATTAAGCGCAGTAGCTTCTTACGCGAAAAATACTCTCGATGCAGTTCTAGGAAGTGACAATTCATACCAATTTGAAGTAATTGCAGATATTCGTGACAAGAGAGAGAGCTATGTTGACGATGGCGTAACTGTGCATAGAGTGTGGCGCACGAATAGCATATTAGCGTATTGGGACATCGCTAAATTCGTAGTAAAAGGTAAGTATAAAAAAATAGTCGTAGAATATGAGTGGGCTCTGTTTGGAAACAAACTATGGATGTCAATATTTTTACCCTTTTTTGTTCTCTTGTTCCGTATGCTTGGCAAAAAGGTGTATACCATTCAGCATGCAGTTTTACTTGATGCGAATAAGGTTTCTGGACAAATTAACACTAATAAAGTTTTTCTAAAACTTTTTACCTTTGCCTTTAAAATATTATATTTATTTATAGTTTTGTTCTCCACGAAAGTGGTTGTGTTTGAAGAGTCGCTCAGGAAACAATTAATTAGCCTTACCGGTATGGCCGAAAAAATAGTAACCATCCCTCATGGAGTAGACGAGTATTCTTCAAAATTAACAAAAACAGAAGCCAGAAGGAAATTGAAAATCTCCGAGGATACGTTTCTAATATGTAATTTTGGATTTCATATTTGGTATAAAGGTTCCGATTGGGTCGCTCAAGCGATTGCTCATTATCTGAGCTTAAATGAAAAAAGTGATCTTAAGTTGATAATGGCCGGGGGGCCGACTCAAAAATATTTGAAAGACAGTAATTACCAGAAACTGTTACGAAAGATAAATAAAGCAGTAGCTGGAAGTAATGGGAAAATTGAAGTAACCGGTTTTGTTGAAGAGAAGGATATTGAAGTATACTTTATGGCAGCCGACCTTATAATTTTTCCATATAGGGTCTTTTTGAGTAGCAGCGGACCATTATCGCTTGCATTCACGTATAGAAAACCATTTTTGTTATCTGAACCTTTGGGAGAATATTTTCAAACTAACGATTTTAGCTCAAATATAAGAAAATCACATTTGAGTAAGCAAGATGTTATATTTTCCCTAAACCAAGAGGATCTTTTTAACAAAATTGAGGAGATATTAAAAAACAGAAAAATACTCGGGAAATTAAGTGAATTTAGTTCAAAGATGTATGAATCTAGAAAGTGGAGTGTGATTGGCAAATCTTATGCAAAATTGTTAAATGAATAAAATTCTACAACTGTTAGCAAAGTATTTTTTGGGTACCGGGATAACTACACATATGCCTTGGCTTAAAAATGCGTACCTAAATTTATATACCAAATTATTTTCTGGTGAAAAACTTTTCGATCTGGAAAATGGAATGAAAATAACAATGCCTTTGGACTCTGGTCCTGGAATTTTCCTGTTGTTTAAAGGTGAATATGAACCGTACCAAACACTTTTATTTAATGAAAATATTAAAGAAGGGGATATTGTGTTCGATGTTGGAGCTCACGTAGGTTACTATTCTTTAATTTCCTCGAAGGCAGTTGGAAACAAGGGCAAAGTTATCGCTTGTGAACCATCTAGTAAGAATGTTAAGTTGCTCCGGAAAAATGTTGCAGATAATGATTTGAAGAATATATACATTATAGATAAGGCCGTTTCTTCACAAACAGGTAGTATAAAATTATATAAGTCATTATCTTCAAGCGGGGAGAATAGTATTGTTAGAAAAGAAAGCTATGAGGTGGCCAGGGTTGCATCAACAACTATTGATAACCTTTCAAAGAAACTAAACTTAACACCAGCCTTGCTAAAAATAGACGTTGAAGGAGCTGAACTGGAAGTCTTATCTGGAGCCACAACAACGCTAAAAAGCAAGAAGCTAAATAGCATTTTTGTCGAAGTTAGTAATCTTGATACCTTACCTAAAGTTATTTCCATACTGGAAGATAATGGTTACAACTTATTTATCTTAAATGAACAACGTATGAAATTAGAAAGCTTTGTCATTGAAAAAGTACGCAAATACCTTTCTAAAATGGGTTACACAACTATTTATGCGCAAAGAAATTAGGCTATCAAAATATCTCGCAGATACAATATCAATTGGAATCCTATTCTTGTTTTGTTTAGCTCTGTTTGTGGCAAACCACAACCCTAATAATTGGCTCGTCGGATGGGACAATGTGCTTTCAGAGTTTGATATTGGATTATCTCTGAAAAGATCTTTATTCGGAGCTTGGGCTGAGCATTTTGGGCTAGGGGTTGCCTCAGGCTTTCCGATAAGCACTGAGTTATTTAGGTTGCCACTTTTGGGTATCCTCAAACTTCTTTTTGATATAAGCTCTATTCGATATATATGGACATTTATAATGTTGTTCTTGGGTAGTGTGGGGACATTTTTATTTACCAGGTATATCCTACACAATAAGAATAACCAATTAGCCTCGGTGGCGTCAGCAACATTTTATGTCTTTAATTTGGCCACTTTGCAATCCTTTTTTACTCCATTTGAAACCTTTGTAGGATTTTTCGCAGCTATTCCATGGTTATTGCTCTCATTTTTATATGTTCTAAGACAGAGAGGGAGAAAACCATTATTACTTTTCGCATTAACCTCTTTATTTTTTTCATTTACTTTTTATGTTCAAACATATTTCGTTGTTATTTTTACTCTCTATTTACTTCTTGCATTGGATTATATTAGCAGGGAGAGAAATTCTAATGCGATTAAAAGATCCTTTGGCGTAATGCTTCTTTTCATCTTTGTGAATGCGTATTGGCTTTTGCCCACAGCCTATTCGACAATAAATAATTCATCCGAAATCGTTGATGCTAAAGCAACTGCCCTTTCTACGCCGGAAACGCAATTAATGAATGAGGCTCAAGGAAGTTTTGACAATATTGTTCGTCTAAAAGGCTTTTGGTTTGAATACACTGATTATTCTATAGAGAAAAATCAATATTACTATCTGCTTCCCCAGTGGCGGGAGTGGGTGAGCACACCAGGAGTTGTATTTACCGGGTATGGCCTGTTTGTAATTTCCTTGATTGGTATTCTTAGCTCATTGGGCGATAAGAAGTCTAAACTTCGTTTATTTCCTGTTGCATTATTATTGCTGAGTTTTGTGATGTTATCTTCAGGACACGGTTTGATAGGTGAGATATATAAATTGTTTGTAAACACAATACCTTTGTTTGGACAAGTATTTCGATCTGTATTTACTAAGTGGTCACTAGTAATGAGCTTCATAATGGCAATCGGAATAGGTTTTATTGTAAAAAAGTTGCCTCGCTTATTTTCTGCTATTTTATGCATTTTTGTAATATCTGGATCAATATATTCCGTATACCCAATGCTTAGCGGAAATTTAATATCACAAAATATGCAAGTGGACTACCCAAATAGTTACTTGCAGCTATACCGCTATCTTGGTAATAAATCTAAGCAAAGTAGGCTTGCCTTTTTCCCCATACAAACTTTTTGGGGCTGGAATTTTACTAACTGGAATTACCGAGGGAGTGGATTTTTATGGTACGGTACCGAGCAGCCGATAATGGATCGCGCTTTTGACATTTGGAGTCCTTATAACGAAACTTTTTATAATGAATTATCTACAGCTTACTATAAAAAAGATAATCAAAATATTCTAGCTATTTTCAATAAATATGATATTTCTTATGTTTTACTTGACGAAAGTGTGATAATCCCTGGGGGTGATGATAGTCAATTAAGAAATGAGTATACTAAAACACTCTTACGTGATATTGGAGCTAGCAAAGAATGGCACGATGGCCAGCTAACTTTGTATCGCTTGTCAAACTATTCTGATAGCTTCGTTCAGCCACAAGATTCTTATTTCAAAGCTAATTTTAATGATAATTATAAGAGAGAAAGTATCTGGAATGAGACTTCTTATGTAAATGGGACAATCAGCGATATCATGTATCCGTTCGCGAATATATCTAGGGAAAATATTACAGATGAAGTCACATACGAGAATGAAAAGGTTTTATTCACAAGCGTATTAAAAAATGGAGAACTTAGTAAGTTAACAGTACCTGCTCTAAATAATACATATTATGCTTCAGCTGACCTCACGTTTTTAGGAGAAAGCTTTGTACTAGATTTTGAACAACCCTATTCCATTTACGCTGATGAGGAAAAAATTAATACAATTACAAAAATTCCTAGGTTGGCAGAGGAAACGAGTATAGCTATTGATCAAGCGGTTTTTGTACTTAACGGGAAGCCAGTGGAAATTTCTAAAGGGGAGTCTTTACGTATTCAAAATATTCCATTGCAGAAAAGTGAAGGCTTGAGGGTACAAATATATGACAAAGCTGCTGCTCGTAGTTCCTCCTTGGATGACGAATTTTTTAGCACCGAATTCAATAAGTGTTGGGAACGCGATAACACAGAAGGTGAAATAGCTACTGAAATAGAAGATAACATTTATAAAATTGAAGCAAGGGATGCGGTTGGCTGTAATGTAATGAAAGTCGGAAGCTTAGTCAAAAATGCGCATGTAAGAGTTACACTCCAATTTCGTTCTGATAACGGCGCTCGCCCACATTTTTGTTTTCAGGGAGAGAAATCAACAGATTGTTTGAATTCAGAAGTGTTTTATAGAACTACAACCAGTAAAGAGTTTGCTGATGTTCAAAGAGAGTTTGTGATTAATGAAGATGATGTTTACTGGCTAGTTGTTGGAGGCAGACCGCCGGATGAAAAAGGAGAAAAATGGACAATTGAATATAAAGCACCAGCCGTAACCTTGATCGCACAAGCAACTGAGTTGTCTTTTGTGCCTGAAGTATTTAGTGGATTGTGGAGTGAAGAGGAAGTTGCGATACCGAAAAACATAAATAAGATTGATGTTGTACTACCCGAGTCGCCAATTGTCTTAAATAATAATTTATTCCAAAGTAACGAAAATAAAAACTGTGACATATTAAATAGGGGATATGGTGAAAAATTTATAAGAGCAGGGAACATATATTACAATTCTGGATCATATGGTGCAGCTTGTGATTTCACTTCAACTGATGTTTCCACCCAAAGAGAGTACCTTATGAGAATTCAGGGTGAAAACCAGGCAGGGAGAAGCTTGAAAGCTTTTCTATATAATCAAGCAACACAAAGGAATGATTTAGAAGTGCTGATGGATGAAGGGAAGTTTGATAACACTTATTCAGTTTTATCTTGGCCGCAAGAAGAAAACGAGTATGCTTTGTCAGTTGAAACCAGATCTTTTGGACAACTATCTAGAAACAGATTAGACAAAGTTACTTTTTATGACGTGCCACTTACATGGTTATCTCAGTGGAGAATAGGGGAGCCCAAACTGTATCATTCTGCGCTTAAAGTGAACAAGGTTGACAAGTTGGGTACAGCTTTCTACAAAGTTGACGCCTCTGGTGAAGGTTTACTTAAACTTTCCCAAGGTTATGATAAGGGATGGCTGGCATTTTCTGGAGGAAAGTTGTTAGAACATGTCAAAGTCAATGGATGGGCAAATGGCTGGTTAATTCCCTCCGATTACGAGTTACGAGTTACCAGTTATGAGGTATATATTATTTTCTGGCCTCAACTATTGCAGTGGTTCGGGTTCTTGTTGTTGGTGTTGACGCCGATTGTTATTTGGCATAAAATAGGCTCAGCTTCTCGTTAAGAGACATCTCCCCGAATATATGACAGACGAAACAAAACTTGTTGTAGACGACAGAATCATACCAGACTCAGATGTGCCCACTGAGGTTATTACTGGAGTCCTAGATATTGCCCAGGAAGGATCTGGTTTGTTGCGTCCAAAATTTGCAGCTTCTAATAATGATATCTATATTTCAGCTTCGCAAATCCGTAGATTTAACTTGAGGAATGGCGATCTAGTTACTGGATTGGCCCGCCGTCCCAAAGAAAATGAACGCTATTGGGGCCTTTTGAAAGTAGAGAAAATTAACGGCGAAGAGGCTAAGGAAATGATGAATAGAGCGGATTTTGATGATTTGTTGGCAATTTATCCTGATAAACAAATCAAATTGGCTACAGGCAAAGAACCGTTGACCACGCGGGTGATTGACTTATTTTCTCCAATTGGTTTTGGGCAAAGAGGATTAATAGTTTCACCTCCTAAAGCGGGTAAAACATGGTTGCTGAAAGATATTATTTCCGGAATTGCTATTAACCATCCCGAGGTTCATTTAATGGCCGTACTAATCGGTGAACGACCAGAAGAAGTAACTGATATCGTTCGCAAAATGCAACAGGTTACGGATGGCAGGGGAGAAGTTGTTTCATCTAATTTTGACGCCGATCCATTAGATCAGGCAAGGGTTGGAGAGTTGGGATTGGAAAGGGCGAAAAGGATTGTTGAACAAGGGAAAGATGTCGTTATTGTATTGGACTCTATTACAAGATTGGCGAGAGCATACAATTTAGCGTTACCTACATCAGGTAGAACTTTAAGTGGAGGTTTTGATCCTGCGGCCTTGCATCCTGCAAAAAGATTCTTTGGAGCAGCCCGTAAAATCGAAAATGGAGGCTCTATGACAATCATAGGCACATGTTTGGTCGATACTGGCTCTAGGATGGATGATTTGATCTATGAGGAGTTCAAGGGCACTGGAAACATGGAACTTCATCTTGACAGAAAGCTAGCTGAGAGAAGAATTTTCCCGTCAATTAACGTAACTCGATCAGGAACTCGTCAAGAAGAGTTGTTATATGGAGAAGAGAACCTTCCCAAAATCCATACACTTCGTAGAATGATTGATATGGTTGATGAGAACGAAAGAACAGAGACCTTGTTAGAAAGGCTCCAAAAGACTGAGAATAATCAAGAATTCTTGGACCAACTCAAAACGGCCTAAAAGTAATTAGTAATCCGTAAACAGTAATCAGTAATTTACTTTTGATTATTTGCTGAGCGAATCAAGCCATTAATCAGCTTTTCAGAGACTTTTGATTGTGCCCATATTTTTGTAAATACGCCTTCTTTCAAATACTCAAGGTCTTTTGCAACGATAATAAAATTTTGTACCTCCTTGATCGATCCTCTTGCCAGGTGATAGAACCTAATTTTGTCTGCATAGTGATATCTTCCGAATCCTTCCGCTATATTTGCTGTAATTGAAGTTACTGCCCTTTGTATTTGATCTGTAAGCGCATACTGTTCATTTTTGGGAAACGTTTTAGTGATTTTGTAAATGTGAAGTACAAGTTTATGACCTTCCTTCCATGCGTTCAAATCATAGAAATCATTAATCATATATTACAGTTTACCAATTACTATTTACTAATTACATTGCATGGGACGATTTCATATGTTATTCTGCTTACTAACCCATGGACAAGTTTGGTGAGTTAAAACAATTCACCCAAGATCTAAATTTTTATATTCTTAAAGTTCTCCGTATTCAGTTTATCCACTTTGAACTTGGCAAGGGACTTTTTGTAACCGCACTTTATCGACAACGAGGTAGGCAAGCAAAACGGCTAATGCATTCTGGTATGGCAGGAATAGCTGCGTTTGGGGGTATTGTGGCTCCGGTTGTCGCAGAGCAGCTTCCACAAAATAACATTGACCCCTGGGACGCAGCCTCACCGTCTTCTGTTTTGTCCGCCTCTACTGATCAATTTACAGCAACAACTCTTTCGGATAAGGACTATCGAGATAGAGTTATCGAGTACACGGTAGAAGAAGGAGATACTGTTAGTACGATTGCTGATAAATTTGGTGTGTCTGCAGATACAATTCGCTGGCAGAATGACTTAACCAAGGATACAATTAAGATTGGCCAGATACTTAATATACTACCTGTTACAGGAGTATCTCATACTGTAAAGAAAGGGGACACAGTATATAGTATTGCAAAGAAGTATGACATCGATCCTCAGCAAATAGTTAACTATCCATTTAACACTTTTGTAAATGACGAGTCATTTGAATTGGCTGTTGGCCAGACTTTAATGGTTCCAGAGGGAGTGATAGCTGCACCTGCAAGTTCATCTGCGGGAACACAGGTGGCTAGAGTGCAAAAAATCACACCTGATGCAGGTACGGTAACAGCATCAGGCAGCTTTGTTTGGCCAGCTCAAGGTAGTATTACTTCTAATTTCGTTTGGTACCACAAGGGTATTGATATTGCTAACAGGGCTGCACCAAATATTCTGGCAGCAGACAGTGGAACTGTCATCGCTGCTGGTTGGGATGGTTCTGGATATGGAAATAAAGTGGTTGTTGACCATGGGAATGGATATAGGACATTGTACGGACACCTTCAGGCTATTTACGTTGTGCCGGGACAGACAGTTGGTAGAGGAAGTGCTGTTGGCAAGATGGGTTCAACAGGTAGGTCAACTGGGACTCATTTGCACTTCGAGGTAATTTTCAATGGGGTATATATAAATCCATTCAATGTACTTAGGTAAATCTACTATATAATATTCTTAAGAATATCTTGTGTTCCCTCGCTTTGTTCGGGCTCATAGGTAAACGGAATACCGATACATTCGCATTGTATAGTTCCGGGTTCAATTCCCGGTGAGTCCACCACCTTACGGTAAAGGAGTAGGGCTTGGAGAGGCTGAACTAGAAGCCGACGGACTGGGCGATGGTGCTTGAGTTGGTGTAGGAGAAGCCTCAGGAGGCTGAGCATCTTCTGGCAATTCAATTTGTGGCTCCAATGCAGGCTCATCTATATCAGAACCCGGTTCCGTAAGTTCATCTCCACCTTCACTTGTAGCATTTTGGCCTTTATCCTGCAATTCTTGTAGTTGCTGACTTGCCAAGTCGTAGTCTTCAGTCCCTCGGTCCAAGAGTGAAAGCACCAAACTCATTTGTTGGATTGCAAGTTCGATATTTCCGTTCTCTCGATAAGCAGCAGCCAGATTGTAGTGGGCGTTAGCATGGTCTGGTTTAGTCAAGACTGCAAGCTTAAAGATGTCAATGGCGGCATCATATTGCTTAGCAGCATAAAGAATACCTCCTAAAGCAATTCGGTAGTTTGTGTTTAGTGGGTCCAAAGCAATAGCTTGATTGTATGTTTCAACCGCAAACTGATCAGCACCCTGAGCGAGTGGGATAACCGCTCTGTATGTGGAAGCCAATAGCTCCCAGTTTCCTGCGCGAGTAGGGTTTAGTGTAACAGTTGCTTTTCCCTCGCGGATAGCTTGTTGAATAAGCTGTGTAATGGTTTGTCTATCTTCATCTGTAATATCTTCATTGCCGGCTATGGCGTTTGCTAAAGCTAAATTAACTTGGGTATATGTTCCATGGTAGCGGTCTACATAGGGACTTGTTTCAATAGCAGAGCGGAGTAAATCATAGGCTGCTGCACCATCGTTGTTTGCTAGAGCCACTAATGCACGATAATAAGTGTTTTCTGCTGAGAGATATTTGATACCGAAGAAAGAAACTATAAATACTCCGATTATGATAGGAAATGAAACCAAGATAGCGGGGAAGCGTGTGGCAAAAGAATCGGCACTTTCACTTTGAGATGTGAGGTTGAAAGACATTTTTTGTTGGACTGAAAGCAGGGCTAAAAGAACAAAAAGTAACACAAGCAACGGGAGAGTAGCTGGCAAAATCAACATCATCACGGCTAAGATCCAGACTGCCAACAAGGTTGGGTTAAAACTCATCCAGTTGTCGCTATTTATCGATTTTGCATAGCTAATAGAATCCCTTACTAGTTTCAAAGTTATAAGAACAAGAGCACCGAGTACTAATATCCCACCTTCAGTAAACATTGTCAGGAAATAACTTCTAGCGGTACTAAACCTTAGTGTCCACATATCTGTAGTATTAAATGTTGCTGGTCGGAAACGGTTAAATGCGGTTAGATAATTAGCAGGTCCTACACCAAGGAGAGGGCTTTCCTTAAAAGAGTCCACGGCTACGCTCCAAGAAGTTCTGTAATCAACCAATCTTGGAGAACCTGGATTGCCTGGTAAAGCGTTAATTACATTAATGATAAGTCCAAAGACTATCAGTATGCTTGCCAAGATCGAAAATACTTTATTTGCGGCTAACTTTGATTTAGCGATTGCAGATATTGCGAATGGAACTGTGGCCATTAAAAACATAACTCCGATTACTGGACCACCAAGAGTGTTAAAGTATGTTTGCCTAATAGCTGCGGGGAGGGAAGTTGAGCTCAAAGCTCCTGAAATAGCGATAAGAGAAATAAAAGAAAATACCGCTGCTGAAGCGATTAGTGCCTTTTTAACAATTGCTCTTTGGACTTCGCTCAATTGATTGACCATGAAATAGAGAAGTACTCCTGAGATCACAAAAGTTGTTGTCCCTGGCAAGAACAAAGCCTCCATTCTGTTTGGTGTTCTTGCAAAAGTTGCTACTATATATAGTACAGCCAGCAAAATTAGCGGAAGGTCATAACTCCCGATTGTAAATTCAATTTTCCCTCTTTGGATTATCTTAAGTGCTTTAACGAACATTAAGATAATCAATAAAAGAGCCGTAACTGCTATTTTTGGAGTATCAAAAACGTTGGGGAAAATAGGTAGTACTGTGATTGGCAACAAAAACACTGTAGCCGCTATTAGGTGTGTCTCTAGTAAAGCTATCGGGTTCTTCTTTTCCATAGTTATTTCTTTTTCAGTATTGTGCATTTGATTATTTATTGTCAAGTATCATTTATATCAATATGATAAAAAATATATATTAAGATATAGATCTGATATGTTTAGTAAACTAGTAACCAATTAAATGAAACTGGTCTGTCTAGAAAATTATCGAGGGCGATTATTACATACCCGTCACCTTGGCCTTTGATAAACAAATTTTCGCCATTCAAAGAAGTGGAAGCTGAAACTATAATAATGGAATCTTCATTAATCTCGTCGTTAAATATTACGGTGTGATTTGAACCTTCGTCGATAATTCCCTTTCCAGCCGTAGGGGCTATGGCGATATCCTCTATTTTGTTTTGCAATTCCAGTATTACATCTGCATCGCTGTCAGCGACAGGGGATTGTATCTCATATCCGCTGACTGCAATCTCTATGGGATGACTAAAGTTGCTAATGCTTGTTGGTATCTCTGTCTCAACTTTATATGGGACACTGTTTTCAATTGATGTGATGTCGTTGTTTTTTTGTATAGGTAAACTACTTTCAGAAAGTAAAAGAGGGAATAGCACCATTAAAGCTCCCGTCAGTGCTGCGTATACAACCGTTGGTCTTTTATTTTTTGTTTTTATAATTTCTGAGCTATTATCGAAAGTGTTTAGCCATAGATAAAATTTATTTAAGGAAACAGCTTTTCTCTTCGTAGTATGTGTGCTTTTTGTAAAAGATGAGGACCTCAGATACTTGTCTATCAAATCTTTGCGAATCGGTGAGTTTTTGTCATATTTTTCCTTCCACAACAAAAACTGATGAACATCGGACAAATAACTCCTTATTGAGTTTTTTCCTAAACCTATGCGGATTAAATGTTGAGCGTATGGATCAGTTATATTCATACTTATACTTTATTTATATTGCACTATTTGATTCCTGTAAAGAGCATCAATTACCGAAAACGACACAGCAGGTATGCAATAGTTTTCATAAAAGAATATAAGTGATCTCCGCAAACTTCATAATGGCTCAATTTTGACCTAACAGTATTAATAAAATTGTGCATAGTAATTAGTATTAACAATAAACGCAGTACAAAATGCGTTTAATATATATCCGCAAAATGAACTTTGCGAGCGTATTTGATGGTTGAAGGCATATTTACTCCAATATGGTTTAAATATTCTTTAAATTGCATTTGAGCTTGAGGAGAATATTCTAAGCACAAAACAGCCTCTAGCAATCTATCATAAGGAGTGTCACATATCTAAATTAGTAAAATTGCCCAAGTTTATGGACTTTAGCGTCGAGTAAGTATGAAGACTAAGACTAGAAGTAGCACTACGCCAAGAAAGGCGATTATGTTTTGTATAGCGAACAAGCGGGAAAAAAGACTTGAATTTGAGCTCGCAGTTGCTTGAGGAGACGAACTCGGCTGAGCTGAACTAGTTGGGTTTTGAGTTGGCTTTGGCTGACCGAAATCGTATTGTTCCAAGTTCCCACTCATTACGACCTCTGTTGAAGGTGTTCTTGGCCTCGAGCTACTTTCCAAAGTGACGAATAGCCTGTTAAAAGGATTCCTTGTCTCTAATTCGACCTTTCCTACCCCTAAAGTACCTAGTCTCTCTGGGTTTCCTCCATTAGTTGGCTCTGCCCAGACAACATAGTTAAATTGATTTGCATCTCCGGGGTAGGTAATATCTCTGCAAGTCATGAGAACTGAATACTGAAGATCTGACATTAACACCGAATAGGCTCTGCACCTACCATTGGTATTGTCTTGGTTTCTCAGATATGCTTCGCCTTCAGATGCCGATACTGGCATTGCAACGATAAGCAATACTATGGGAAGCAACATCATTATTACTTTCAAGTATTTGTTCATGCTACTATTATAGCAAATGCTAGAGAAACTTTATCCTTTTCGTTGGCAATTACTTCTTTTACTTCTTGGAGCAATCTTTGTGATAGCGGGGATACTTATAGAAAAGGGAGACATTCTCCAACAACCCCAAGTGGAGATTATAGAGGTTGATGGTATGAAGGGCAGTGGAACTATTGTTGTAGAAGTTTCTGGGAGTGTTAACAACCCTGGTGTCTATCATCTAGAGAATGGGGCAAGGATTATTGACGCTCTGAGTGAGGCAGGGGATCTTACAGGAGATGCAGATAGTGATTGGGTAGATAAATATCTCAACAAAGCTGCGCCCGCAATTGATGGTCAAAAGATCTACATACCTTCGCAGTCTGAAACCGAGAGTGATAGCAATACAGGAGGGGGGGGTACTGGTGATATGTTAGGCGCAACGAGCAATGAGGGATTGGTAAATATCAATACAGCTACCCAATCAGAGTTAGAGTCTTTGTGGGGAATAGGCCCTGTTACAGCCCAAAGCATCATCGAACAAAGAAATTACTCATCTGTTGAAGAATTGCTATCGAAAAATATCCTTAAGCAAAATGTTTACGATAGAAATAAAGACCTTCTGACTATCTACTAACTACTAATGAATTTTAGATTGTTATTGTTTCTACTAACAATAGTTATTTTAAGACTTCTTTTCTTTAAACTTCCTTATAAAGATGGACAGACAGTCAGAATAATAGGGCAAGTCAGTCGAGAAGTAATTGTGTATGATAGAACGCAACAAATAGAAGTTGCAGGCCTGAGAATGTACATAGACAGATACCCGGAGGTTAATTATGGGGATAAAGTAGTTGTTCGTGGAGTTGTTAATGCTGGTAAATTGGATGATGCAGAACTAGAAAAAATTGAGACAAGTCAAAACATACTTTTTACACTCAGAAACAAAATCATTGAATTTTATAAGAATAGCCTGCCAGAGCCACATTCATCTTTGATCGCTGGGGTAGCCCTCGGTTCAAAATCCAGTATGCCAGAAGGATTTTGGGTTCAGCTCAAAGCTAGTGGCACAGCTCATGTGGTGGTAGCCTCAGGAATGAATGTCACATTGATTGGAGGATTTGTTCTTAACAGTCTGGTTAACGTTGTTAATCGAAGAAAAGCTATAGTGCTTGTTCTAACCTCAATTTGGATTTATACATTACTTGCAGGATTTGATGCCCCAATCGTGCGTGCTGCTGTAATGGGATCTGTCGCCTTTTCTGCCCAGATATTCGGCAGGCTGAACAAAGCTCTTAATGCATTATTTTGGTCAATCGCTCTGATGCTAATAGTAAACCCTTTGTGGCTAACGGACATTGGGTTTCAACTTTCCACCTTTGCTACGGCATCATTGATACTATTTGAGACTAAAGTTGAACGATTGATGCATTTTGTACCGTCAGTGATTAGGTCTGATTTAGCTACTTCTATTGCGGCTCAGATAGGTGTTGCCCCGCTGCTAATATTTTATTTTGGTTCCTTTAACCTATTGAGCCCGGTTATAAATGCTTTTGTATTATGGACGATCCCGCTAATTACTATTAGTGGAATGGCGGCTGGTTTGCTTGGTTTATTGGTTCCATTTTTAGGTAAAATGATTCTGTATTTGATATTTCCCTTATCAACATGGTTTATAACGATAGTTCGGCTCGCCAGTGGAAGTTAGTTTTTGTAATATTATTTCTTATTCTGATTACGCTTCTAATTTCAGTTCTTTCTGTCAATCATAGCTCGGATTTGATGGTGATTGCTTGTAACGTTGGTCAGGGAGACTCACTTCTGATCCAGAAGGGAAATACCCAAATTATTGTTGACGGTGGGCCTGGAAATAAAGCTGTTGATTGCCTCTCGCGATATATGCCTTTTTGGGATAGAAATATTGAGTTAGCCGTCCTTACGCATCCTCAGGCCGACCATTATGAAGGACTAATAGAGGTGTTTAAACGCTATGAAGTAAATTACTTCCTTGCAAATGAGGCTGGAAATATCACTCAAGGGTACAAAGTGCTAAAAGAGAAAGTGGGGGGTATGGGTACAAAGGTTCTAAATCCAAACCCGTCCAAGGATATGGGAATTGGTTTGATATATTTAGACATACTTTTTCCGGATAAACCCATAAATCCTTCGGATGACCTTAACAATTATTCTGTGGTTTTCAATTTACGTTACAAAAACTTCAGTATGCTGTTTACCGGGGACATAGGGCCAGAGATAAATGCAGAAATACTCGCAGCAGGATTGACTGATGTTGATGTGCTTAAAGTGCCTCATCATGGATCTAAAAATGGATTAACCGAACAAGGTTTAAACGCAACCAAGCCTGAAATTGCAATCATCTCCGTAGGAGAAAAAAATCGTTATGGACATCCGCACGAAGAAATTTTGCAAATGCTTGGCAATAATAAAGTTAAAATATTGCGCACTGATAAGAGCGGGGACATTATTATAAGAACTGATGGAGATAATATATACTACAAGTAATGGTAAAAGACCAAATTATCAAAGCGTTAGCAAAAGCGACTGGAAAGCAAGAAAAAGAGATTGTTTTAGATGTCCCAGCACAGAGCAACCATGGAGATTACTCCACAAATATTGCCATGCAAATGGATGGCAATCCGCAGCATAACGCAAAAGAAATCGTCAGAAAAGTAGTAGAAGATAGTAGTTTGAAACACTTAATAGCAGATATCAAGATTGCA
>Ga0066639_10002203_pt1 | contig 17134 bp, 14 predicted proteins | sample CryGeyCG2114_010_2_FD_59504 | JGI IMG/M metagenome (GOLD analysis project Ga0066639, IMG submission 59504) | Groundwater microbial communities from aquifer - Crystal Geyser CG10_big_fil_rev_8/21/14_0.10 | ecosystem: Environmental > Aquatic > Deep subsurface > Groundwater | place: USA: Utah...
AAATAGTGGAATTCCCATAAATGCGTGGTATGCCGGAACTATGCTAACTTGCTGGTCATCGATATAGGCATTCCAAAATGGATCATACGTATTTGTCAGTACCAAAAACGATGGCGTAGCAATTGAAACTTTCACAACTATTTCATCTGGATCAAATGTAGTTATGATAACACTTCCACCGAGGTCGCTTCCATCATCAAATACAGAATACTTTTCTAGATTTTCACCTAGATCCCCTAGATTAAGAATGGCATTAGAACGTAAATCATTAATACTTGCATTTTCAAGAACATTTAAAATGTCAGTTGAATCTTTTTCAATCTGAACCCTTCCTGTTACAAATGAGCGTGGAAATACGGCATCATTTTCATATATTAAAAGATCACGACCATACAGTATGGAATGCACCCGAGCACGCTGGCGCTCAAAAAAATTACTCTCCTGATTCTCGAATACAATTTCCTTTTGTCCAGCCAACAACACAAAATTATCAAGAACAATGGGAATGGTACTCACGAGAAAACGCACATTCGCCAAAGAAAGAAGATTTTTATTGATAAACTCTGATGAATCATTGGAAAATCGTATCTTCTCATCCTCGCTCGCTTGGTGAAAAAGATAAAAACTACTTTTTATAGTCTGATCGTACGCCAACAGACGAAAAAATTCGCCATACCTGCGACTGGTCAAATTTGCGTGCCCATCGACTGTTTCCATGCGAAAAAAATGCGGTACTGTCGGAACCAGTGTTACTTTTCCACTGGTGATTGTCCCAACACGAAATGGTGGATCATGACGTGTTTTTTTTGCAAGTATCTCAAGGCCATCACTATATGTATTCGCATAAAATCCACCACGTGTAAGCCATTCATACACATGACCCACCTTTGTGGTAATGTGAAAACCGAGTATGAGGACAAAGCAAAGTCCTGTGAGTATCAAAGATATTTGATATGTAGTGTTGCGAGATGAAAGAGTAACACTTCCTGAGGATTCATTGATAAGATGCGCGAATCCTAATCCAAATAAAAATGGAAAAAGAAGAAAAAAACGACGCATATCAAAATCCGAAAGAAAACCAAATGAACCTCCAATCAGTGGTACTGCCATCTGATACGCAGGGATCAAAAAAATGCTCGCGGAAATGAGACCGATAGTCCAAAGCATAAATCTATCCTTGATCTTGAATATCATTGCGCCTGAAACGAAACATATCAGTGGGAGTCCATACAGCCCAAGTATATAGCGAAGATAAGAAATGTATCCGGCAATTCCTCCGTCAAAATACCCACCAGAACGATTGGAAACAGACACATGCAAAACTAAAGAATAAAATTCCTGAATATGAAGTGAGATTGCCAAAAAAATAACTCCAGCCATGCCAACCCAAAATATGATATTTCTTTCTTGACGAAAAAAGAAAAACCAAATCAAAAGACCTGCAATAGTAAATGGAAGTGAAAATACAAACGATGAAAACAGACCAAACACAAGCCCAATACCCACAATGGTCAGTACAGATTTCAAAGGACGCTTTTCTTGCAACTGCAAACGCCATATCTCACACTGGTAAATAAGAAACGGAAAAATTCCAAAACCAAGCAAAAATGGAATAATGTTTTCAAAAAGCATGGCATACATAAAAAAAACTCCGGCAATAATGGCAGCTTCTACACGATATTTCAATATTCTATTTGCTATGAAAAAAATGTAATATCCACCCAAAAATAGACTGACCACAAGAATGACCACGTATGTCGCCCAATCTGAAAAAATGCTAGAAAAAAGTCCATCTACACGCAAAAAAGAAATATCATTCGCAAGTCGATCAACACCTCCCGCAAGATAGGGATACCAATAAGAAATGTGTGTGTTGGAAAAAACATTCCCGATGGTTGAAAGGCGCGGGACAAAGGTATCAAGATTATCCCCTACACGAACATACGAAAACATCCCAACAATACTGTACTCAAGAGTAAAAAAAATACTTGTCACCAAAAAAAATATGCCTGCGAGACGCTTTGATTTACTCATTTTTTCAAAAAAAGAAAACATACCTACTCTCTTCGAAATGGATGAAAAAGACAAACCTCCCACGCGTCGCGTTGAAACGAGTAGAAAATTCCCTTGTAGCACATATGTCTCAACAATGGCGTCTGACGGAGAATAGCAACAGGAATCAATCGAAAAGCAAAAGAGAGAAATCTTTTTACAAACCAACAGACATACGCTTTGAAAAGAAAGCTGAGACTGGCTCGTTTTCTCATTTCTGCAAGATACAGACGATTCGGTTCCAAAAAAGAATTTTGGTCAGACGTACTTTTGCTCTTCATACTTTTTCGAAATGCACCGAGTGGTGTATCCACATGATAGTGTTCGGCAAGAAAAAAGAACCGTGTCCAAAGTTCAGTGTCAAATGCCCACTTGTGTTTGCCTTCTAAATGACCGCGCGCGCGATCCCACAATGAACGGCGCCAAAACGTGGACTCTTGTTGAATGACCTTCCAATCCCCTATCAAAAAATCATATTTATTTTTGAGACGCAAACGCGAGTTTATAATCTCGGATCGCTCATTGATTGTTGATGACATTCCTGTAATCCACTCTGCTTGTGGGACGTCGGTAAAAACTTTTGCAATGGTAAACAAACTTTTTGGCAGTAAAATATCATCACTGTTCAACCACCCCATTATCTTTCCTGTAGTCTTTGATAGCGCGTAATTCAACGCAATGGTCGGGGTATCTCTATATCCATCCATTCGCTCACAATGGGTGAGCTTATCTTTGTATCTTTGAATAATTTCCCAACTTCCGTCGGTGCTTCCATCATCAATCACAATGTATTCAAGATTTGGATACCCTTGAGAAAGAATAGACTCAATCGTTTCCGCAATAAAATCTTTATGGTTGTAACAGGTGGTCACCAGAGAAATCTTGGGATATATCATAGAGAGAGACCAAAAGGAATGTATTGAATTTTTTCTGAAAATACCGCAGGGTCATATTGACGCCATGGATCAATGACCGTCGTAACGTTGGAAGGAACGACATCCGGAAGGGTGTTGAACGCGCTATCCCAATTGGACAAAAATACGGTTGTGACTTCTGCAATACATGTGTCCATAGAATTGTGAAAAACGATGGATGTGCCTGAGAGAAGAGTTTCCGCATGCCTATTTCCCCCTGGATTCCACGCATGGATCTGATACCCCGTTTCACTCAACGTGCGCGCAATCGCAATTGCTTGTGATTCTTCTGAAAAATATGTCCCCGGTTTGTAGCTCAATCCAAGAAAAGCAATCGCACTTCCGTCAAGGACGTTTGCTTTTATTTTCTCAACACTTTTGCGAATGATAGAGTAGTTATATGTATCTGTTTTTGTGGCATAAGGAACATCAACATTCCGCTGTTTTGCCATATACGCAAATGCACGATTATCACGAGGAAAACATGGCCCACCATACCCAAGCCCGCCACGCAAGTAAGCGGATCCTATCCGCTTATCATTTCCCACTGCACCCGTCACGTCATCAATATTGACACCGGGGATATGCTCTGCAATCTCGGTCAACATATTTGCATAAGTAATTTTCATGGTGAGAAATGAATTCACACTAATTTTTGTCAGCTCTGCACTCGGAATACTCATCCTTCGTACCGGTACATCATTGTCTGATACAGAATGATAAAATGATTCAATTACATCTCCTGCCTTTTTGTCTGACTCTCCAACCAAAAAGAAATCAGGATGTAGCAGATCGCGTATAACGGTGCCAATAGCGATAAATTCAGGACTATAACAAAATCCAAAATCTACCCCGCATTTCTTTCCTGATGCTTCCTCAAGAGTGGGAATAACCTGTTTTTCGCACTCACATGGAAGAAGGGTACTCGTAAGTACAACGAGATGATACGCGTCCTTGCTCTTGAGTGCATTGCCAATATCCTTGCATGACGCGACCACATACTGCGCGCTAAATCCATCGTTATCGTCCGCGGTAGGAGTAGGAACAATAATGAATGTAATATCTGAATTTGAAATTGCATCCGTGTAGTCAGTCGTTGCGCGAAGTGTATCTTTGGCAAGAGAAATAGTATCCTGTAAATCTTTTTCATCAACAGGAGCTCTCCCATTATTGATAGCATCAACGAATGTCTGATTGATATCCACCCCTATGACATGATGCCCCTTGCTTGCATACGTGGCTGCCATACAAGCGCCAAGCTTTCCAAGACCTATAATAGAAATGTTCATATTTTTTGTTTTATAACTATTGTGTATGTAAGATACGATAATGTTTTTCTTGAAATCTTTTTGTCTGAATCTCTCTTTGTTCTTTGGTCGCGTATCCTTGAAACTTCCGAAGCGCGCTTCTTTCCGGAATAAAGACCATATCTGCTTGGACAAGAGCTCTGTCATAGGGTCTATAGAGAAGCCCAAGTATATCATATATGACAAATCCTTTCTCTTTCATAAACGCAACAACTTGAGCAACATCAGATCCACCGATCATTGATCGAAAAAAAGATACTTCCAAAACAACGACGTCGCACAGAGCCAGCACGTTTGTCGCGCCTCGCAATACATCTAATTCCGCCCCTTGCACATCCACTTTCAAAAACACTGAACCATCCAAGTGGTGCTGTGCTTTTATATGGTCGAGTGTGGTCATAGAGACTTCACGAGATTGTCCGTCAACGTGGGATCCTTCTGACTCTCTCTTGAGAGAAGACCCGACCATATCATCATGAACAAAAAAATTAACCTTTCCAACAGAATCTCCCACAGCCTCTTTTATTATATGAAATCCGTACTCTTTCTCTCTCTTTTCCAGAATAGGAAGATATTCTAAAAGTGGTTCACAAAGTATATACGTTGCATCTGGAAAAAATGGGTGCAGACGCAAGGAAAAATCTCCGTACGCCGCGCCCACGTCAATGACAATTTTGGGATGCGTAGCACCTGCCAAATAACCCATAACACCATCAAAAGACATGCGTTCGTTCTTCCCAGCAGGAACAAGCTGAAAACCAAATTTCTTCAAAATTTTTTTTAAAAACGATTTTAGCATATCATTGATTTGATCTCATCAAATTGTTTGTCCGCATGTTCCCACCCATAATATATCGGCGGACATACGTGATGTTTTGCAACCCATTCTGAATTTGGAAATACACCTTTGACATTCATCAAATCATGACAAAGTTCGTCAAACACTGCACCGGTTTTTTCCGTGACTGCGGTGTCAAACACAATATACTTGTAATATCCTGATTCCATACCTTCGGGAAAGACCACACGTTTGTCTTTTGGAAATATCTGGTCGTATTTTTTTGCGAGCGCGCGTTTCCACGCCAAAATTTTTGGCAGTCTCTCCATCTGTACGATACCAAACGCGGCCATGATTTCACTCATGCGAAAATTAAATCCTTCCACTGGATACTCAAATCGTCCATCACCAATCGGTTTCTTTCCATAATTCCGATACAGCTTTACAAATTCAGCAACATCAGGATGTTTACTCACCACCATTCCCCCTTCACCCATTGGCATGGTTTTGGTGGCATAAAAACTGTATGCCCCACCCACACCATACCCACCCGCAGTCTTGCCCTTGAAGACCGCACCATGCGCGTGCGCGCAATCTTCGATCAACGCAAGACCTTGTTCATCACAAAACGTTGAAATAGCTTCAATATCAAAGGCAATATGACCCCCAATATGCACGACAATCACTGCTTTTGTGTTTGGTGTCAATACTTCTTTAATTTGCTCAACCCCAATACAGAGATCTTCTTTTTTACAATCTGAAAAAATTGGATTTCCTCCCATAAATTTTACTGCAAGCGGAGTGGCAATAAATGTATTTGTTGGCACAATCACATCTTTCCCTCGGACATCAACATACGCGAGCAGTGCGGACAAGCCAGTCCCCCCACTGGTCAATGCAACGGATGATAGCCCGCTGAACGACGCAAACATGGTTTCAAATTTTTCCGTCATCGACCCATGCGAATACAACCCACTGTCAAAAATCTCTTCCAAGAGTTTTGCGTATTTTTCTCGATATTCAGGTTCAAAAGGAATATACATAGAGATACTTCATGTTATTGACGAGTGATATACCATTCGTAATATTGTTTGAGTCCATCTTCGTAAACGGTTTTAGATTCCCAGCCAAGCAATGCTCTTGCTTTGTCTGACGATACGAGTCTGCCGTTGTAATTACCTGCTCGATGTTTTGCCACTGTATAGAGAATCGATCTTCCAATAATTTTTTCCAACGTGGTAATAATATCCACAATGCGAATTTTTTTTCTTCCATTCAAATTAAAAATTTGATTTTCCCCTGAATCCTGCAAACACGAAACACATCCTTTTGCCAAATCTTTTATATAAATAAACTGCCTAAAATTATTTTCATCTCCGTCTACGATAATTTCTTCATCGTTGAGTGCCTTTGAAATAAATAAAGGGGTGACCGTCTGCGGTCTGGCACGCTCACCAAACGGAATACCAAAACGCATGATGGTGTAATTGACTCCGTAGAGTTTTTGATAATTTATACTGTACAGCTCTGAAGCTATTTTTGACGATGTATAAATATGATCTGGAGCATTTGGGTACAATTGGGTTTCTTCATCCACTTCAGTTTCCTTTGATCCTTGATACACCCATTCTGTTGAAGCAAACAACACTCGCTGAACTCCGTTTGTTCTCGCAGCCTCAAGCACATTCACGGTACCAATCGTATTGAGAATCGTCGACTCTCTCGGACGATCATAATAATAATTCACGTTTGCTTCCGCAGCCAGATGATATATCACATCAATACCGCGCGTCGCCTCCACAATCCCTTCATTATCAAGCACATCCCCTTGTCTGTATGTTGCGTTGCTCGGATATTGTGAGGATATAATATCATAATTCACCACAGTATGACCTTCGGCAAGCAACGCATCCACAAGGTGCGAGCCAATAAATCCTGACCCACCGGTTACAAGGATATTTTTTTTGCTCATAGTGTTTCTTTGTATAAATTGGTTCTATTGCCTGTCGCCATAGTCTTGATTGGATTTTGGTCATTATATCGTGAAACATTTGCTGTTTCATCTGCATGAAGATCCTCACGAATCAATTGGTACAATCTATCAAGTGTTGAAGCTACAGAGTGCTGAGCGTGGAATCCTGTGGCTGATCGCAATTTTTCAAAAGAAACTTTGTAATCTCTGAGGTCAAGATTATTTGGAATTATTTCCATGTCAACTTTTTCTCCTTTTGATTTCAAAAAATCAGTAATCAACACGCCAAGCTCCTTTATCTGATAATTCTCTTTTTCATCTCCTACATTATACACCTGCTTCTTCACGACGTTTATATCTGCCTCAAGGACAGCGATGAATGCGTCAGTCGCGTCATCAACACACAGCAATGGCCTCCACTGTTCCCCACCAAATACAGTAATCTTGCCAGTGGTAAGTGCTTTCATCACCATAGTATTCACTACCAAATCATAACGCATACGGTGAGAAGGACCGTACAGAGTTGACATGCGCATAATTGTGGGAGCAAAATTCGGTGAAGAAACTCGCAACAGTGCACTTTCAGCCTGAATTTTCGTCCGTGCATAATGCGATATTGGATTGAGCGACGTATTCTCATCAGCAACGACACCTTGGTCAGCCTGTCCATAAACTGAGCAAGTCGATGCAAACAATACTCTATTGATGTTCAGATAGGCACAAATTTCAGCGATGGCCTGTGTCGCGATATAATTCACTTCAAATGTGGCAACTGGGTATTTACTTGATGCAGGATCTCCAACAACGGCTCCAAGAAGTACGACGGCATCTACTCCATCCAACGCCATAAAGACGTCTGACATATTACGCATATCACCATCATAGATATCAAGTAATCCAACACTGCTTTCCATAACCCCTGTTTTTTTTAAATAATCCAGAGGCTCTTTACCAAAAATAAATGTATCAAAAATCCGCACGTTGTATCCTTTACGAAGCAATCTTTCGGCCAAGATACTCCCCAGATACCCACCACCACCAATAATACAAATACGCTTGAGCTCGTGATTCTGCTCATCCATGTTGTCTATAACAATGCGTTGATTTGACGCAAGACGTAACATATTAAAATGAGAGAAATGCAATAGTGTCATGTTGTTGGCACAAATAGGGATTCTATCAATATCTGACAAGGCGTATGCATGATATAAATACTTTATTTTGTTTTGTAATTCTGCCTCGTCATCAATGTCTGTATCAAAAAGAAACGGCATATCCGCTGACAAAATGGTACTCACACATTCCTTTGAAGAGACACCATCTGAAATACATTTTCTCAATCCCACACTATCAACAAAACCAATGAGTCTTTCATCTCCATCAACAACAAACAACCGACGTATGTCTGTTCTGTCCATAAGAGCAAACGCCTCTTCTATAGATTCTTTATCTCTCACAATATATTGTCTGTCCTCGACCTTCATACATTTGAAATAATATCTTGTATATATTTTTTAAACGTATTTCTAAATAACTCCTGCGAAAATCTCTTGTTCGCCTCTTTTTGAATGATTTCACTCTTCGCTTTGTACCATTCGCCATCATGAGACGAAACTTCACGGACAAGTCGTTGAATCTCCTCTCTGGTGCACGGATCAATATAATAACCAAGTCCATCAACGTCAATGTGCGCCGCACGACTCACAAGAGGAATAAGTCCTTGCACCATACAATCTGCCACTGAGCCAGGGCTCCCCTCGCTGACACTCGGAAAAATCAGATAATTACATTTCATCACAAGGTCATAAAATTTTTTTGAATACAAACGAATATACCCAATGTAACAAATATTTGAAGTATGGAACAGTTCCTTTTCAAATACGTTTGCAAAATCATCTTCCAATTTGGTACAAATATACAATGTCTTATCTGGCATGGTGCGAAAGGATTCGAGCAATAATCCGAGTCCTTTGTGTATATTTCCAGAACCACTCAAAAACAAAAAATTATCTTTCCCATCTATAAAATCCTTCTTTTCTAATTTCAATATATGTCTGTAATCAGTAAATGATGCCCCTTCCAAATGAAATATTTGCTGAGGGTACGGATATGTAAAAGCTCCTCGCACATTACTGAGAAGTATAACCCCGTCTGCGTGTCGCAACGCAAAATCTTCATGTTGGAGATCTCCAGAAATTTGCCGTTCTGCATGGAGAGATAATGTACCACACTTTTTCTGTAACTCTTCAATTCTCTTTTGTTCTTCACTATTTTGAAATTTTGTGTACGCTCCACATAAAAAAAGAATTTTTATCGTATCACGAGATACAGATGTAAAAAGTTTTTTGATATTTTTCCCTGGGTGCGCGATGACCAAATCATACGATTTGTCTGGCTTAAATACTTCATCCTCAGGGTGGACGACGTCCGTTTTATAGCCAAGTTGGCTTAACACATGAATAATATCATTGACATCACCACCGTAACTCCATGTGTGTCTAGACATTTCTCTCAATTGGAGAACACGATATGAAAGAAGTGCCAATTTATCTGGTCGGCGTCCAACATAATGAAAGTAATTGTAGAGAGGTTGATAATTATACTGCGTGGAAAAACCAAACAAGCGTTGTAATTTCCGAACTGCCTTTACAAAATAGAGCGAGATAAAATTTTTTATATTCATCATATAAACACAAACAAGACACGGTCATCGTACATCAATGACAGAATCGGAGCTATCCAATATCTTATGAACGACAGTATTCTCACCAATCACGATAATGATATACCCATTATATGTTTGTTTTTCTGCTCCATCATAATGTGGGACGAAAAACCGATATTTTTTTTCCGCCGATAAGGAAGATTTTACGTAAGAAAAATCGAGATCACGACGCGTATAGGCAAATGGATTATGAGAAAAATCAAAAATAACATCATGTCGATATACTACATCTCCAGGAACCTTGAAGTCATCAATAATGATGATAGCGTTGTCAAAATTGTGTGATATGACATCTAGTTCGTCCGGCAAAGGGCTCTGTTCTGCCCACTTATAATGAGCATCAAGGTAGAAAAGTGGGTGGCTACCAAATGACAACATTTGCTCTCGTATCCCCTGAGCAGAATTACCCAAAAACATGTGTATATCCGTGTGTTCGAGATTTTTCTGTGCGATATGGAAGACATGTTCATTCAATTCAAATGTAAAAATAGGTCCTGAATATATGCTATCAACAAAAGCAGAGGTTTCACCCAAAAATGTTCCCGACTCTACAAAACTGGTACAGATACCCGAGTCGAAAAAAGAATGCACCAAACCTACCAAATACGTGTCGCCGTGAAAATGAGCCACTTTATCATAACGCATGCAACCACGAGACGAAAAATTTTTAAAATTTCTCGTTCGAAAAAATTTGAATCGTGCCATTGACTCAAAATAAATTTTTTCCCAGATTCGATGTAACAAATTCATATATTCTATAACTACGGCGTCAAATGAAATCCGATCTTCTCTATAGAAATAAGACCAAGCTCATCTCTTGAAATAGATGTCCCAATGGACCCTCTCAATCTCTTCCACACCGACCCTGGACTCACCATCGTTGCGATTATACTATCCACACGTTCTTGCGTTGCGAGGTCTGACGCAATCAAGTCTGCATCTATACGGACTGGCACTAATTTTGCAAGATCAAGACCTGCCTTTGTCGCATGACAGATAATCGCATCAAGATGCGGATATTGTATACCACCAAATGCATCCGCATCTCCTCCTTCACGCTCATCAAGAGATATATGGACTTCAAGACCATCCGTCGGTTTTGCGCCAAGCGTCTCATCAGGAACTCCCAACGCATACGCGATAGATGGAAGTTCAAGACCTTTGAATATATTTTGAATCGGCGCAAAACCTCCAACATCTCCCATCAGTGTCCAAAATGCCATGTACAATTCAGACAAATTATCCGTGGAAACAACATAACTCCCTGGCTGTGTCGTACCAAAAAAATTGACGATCATACGAATACGAGCTTTCACATTGCCAAAGCCACGACGTTGTTCCTCTTCTGAAAAACAAAATTGATCAACAAGCGGATTGAGTACCGTATGAAATGCGTCCAATACTGAATCTAAATCGGTTATGCGAATATATTGAATACCAAATGTTTTCGCTGTCTCTTCTGCGCGATCATGATGCTCAGGATTGCTCTTGATTGGCATCCCGTATGCGACCACATCAAATGGATGTCCTATATCATGACTTACTTGCACTGCCTTTGCGAGCAACGCGCATGTCGTGGCGCTATCCAACCCACCAGAATTTCCAAAAAAGGCACGTTTCATCCCATTCGCAAAATTATATCGAACGATTTCAACCACCGCACAAAAAACAACCTTGGCGACATCCTCGTCATCCAGAGTATATCTATACGCATGCGTATACGGAGGAAAGGAGAGAATCTTTTGAAGATCAATAGGACGCAAGTGAAAATATTTCCGCCAGAAATCTTTTTCTTCTGTGGTATATGTATTCCATTGGTCGATGGCTTTTTTTGATAGATCTATGTTGGAAGAAAAATTTTCATTCATATATGTATACTTAGGTTATCAAACGCGTTTAGTTATTATAAAATACATAATAGTCTCCGAACTGTTTGTTTTGATAAAAATACTTTGGAAGGACATAATTACTCAGGTGATTATTATTTGCCACACGACGTACAAGTACGATGGAATTATTTGGCAATCCTGCAAAATCAGATTCAAAATCAGCATAATTTCCACTGTGCAAATTTGAAGGTGCATTAGAAACAGAAATTACTCTACCTCCCCATATTATATCTTTGTATGTTTCACTTTTCCAACCAACAGAATATATTGACCTTGTATCTGATTTTTTGACAAGCTCATTTACTGCCAATACCGCTGAATGTCTCGCGTTAGGAAAGACAACCGTACTCATATACACAAATCCATCATTGTGTCTTACAATTCCTGATAGCGAAAGAAGCGCCACCAAAACATAGGAAATGCGCATCTTTTGGGTATCACCAAAATGTTTCCACAGTATATCCAAACTGAACAAAAATGCAAGGGTAAATATTGAATAAAAGGGGATTAAATTTCGAACTATGTACACTCTCTGAGACAAAAACGACATCATAACAAACACTGTAAGAAAAGTAAGGAGAAACAGCAAACGACGTTGTTCTTTGCTTCCATAATACAAGCCAAAAAGTAGTACGATAGGAACCGCATAGAGAGCAAATCCGAACAACCCTTCCAGCTGACTGAGTATCAGCGCAAAATGGGACGCACCGGCAGCAACTGTATACTCTGCACTACTTCCTGCCGCATATTGCCAGAAATTAGATGTGAAATCGTGCAAAAAACGATTGAATTGAAGACGGGAGAGCATCGCGGGAAAATTAATTAGAACGTAGGATAAGAAAGATGTTCCTAGAAAAAGTGCAGTATGAAAAATTCTCTTCTTTATTTCTCTGTTAATCCAAAGAATCTGAACAAGTGGAATAAGCATGAGTGGAACAGCAGTAAACTTCACTGAAATCGCAAATCCAAGGAGAACGGCATATGCCATAACGGCAGTAGACGTAATCTTTTGAGATGCATTAAAACGGAAATACATGTACATAATCAAATTCACACATGCCAAAAGCGCAGGTTCAACATAAAAAATTGACTGCTCCTTGAGAAGCTCAGCGTTGACTCCGAGCAATATAATAAGTCCGAATGCACTAATATAATATTTTTTGCGAAATAGATACCACAAAAGCGGAAGAAAACTAACATATACCAGCAAGGCATACTGCGTACGGAGCGAATAAAACAAATCTCTTAGATTGGTATCCGTAAGGTTCGATAAAAATGTATCATAGTCGTTCACGAAATTTTTCACTACATAGTTGTGCCCTGGATAATCCCAGTCATCCAAGAATACATTGCCACCCATGTGCGTATTCATGTTGATCAATGCCACAGGATAAAATAATCGAACCAACCACCTCGTCCCTTCTTGAACTCGAAAATTCTCTACCTCTCCATTTACTAAAAAGTTCAACCCTTGATGGATTGTATGGTACTCATCTACATTGTAGTCAGCTATATAGTACGAAATGACATTGATGCGCAGGACAAACAAGAACAAGAACGACATTACAAATAATAAAGCAACTCCTGCATGAGGAATAGATGAAATGCGATTGCGGAGTTTAGATAAGGAAATCATAAAATCATACTTGAGAGACGATGAAGGATTTTCCGCCATGACCATATGTATAGTATTCTCGAACTTTAATATTTGGATTATCTTCCAAAAATGTATTGAGTGCTCCACAGGTTCCTCGAGTAGGATCACCTTTATACGCCCAATAATCATCCAAAATAATAACCGAACCCTGTTGCAAAATAGGTTTCAGAAATTCGAGAGCAATGATTGCAGGACCCATGAGATCGCAGTCAATAAATACAATTGCGCATTTTTCTTCTTTATACATTTCTGTCACATTTTTTCCACCAATCGTTTCTTCAACATATCCTTTCGTCAACGTTATCTCATCAAATTTACGAAATCGGTTTTTTACCTTTTCATAGGAACTGACAAAATCTCCTTCTTTAAAAAATGGATGCCTGTCATTCTCATTAAAATATTTAAATCCATCATCAAAAGAATCATACCCATAAAACTTTCTCGGAATTTTTGATTTCAACTTTCTATAATTTTGAACCGCCGCATAGAGCGATGTCCCTTCGTACGTGCCAAATTCAAAATAGCCCCCCTCAATTTCTTCTAGTTCACAATGAAAAAAGGCTTTCTTGAGTATATGAATCTTGTCTATATTATGTTCAATAGACGGATGGATAGAACTGATGACATCAATAACCAGTTCTTGTAAGAAATGACTTTTCTTTGCGAGATTTAGCATACTCTTGAAATTATGACTTCAAAGATTCAAAAAAATACTTCCAACTATCTGAATCGCCACCAGTGTCTGGACACACGCCAAATCCGTAGCGATAATAAACCTCGCGCATCTCATACGCATGCAAATCTGCCGGCTTTCCCCACCCCACATACAAGTCGACATCAAAAATTACTGTTTTCTTTCTCATCTTGTTGTAAAAAATAGGCATTGAGTCTACATAAAATTCATTATTGATTCTGTAATTTTCCTCAACCATCATCTCATACGCATGTTTGAACTCACTCGCTTTTTTGAAGTAAAACGTGGCCACAACCGCGTGATCATGCAATGGATCATCTGACACCGGAATTTTCACTGACATGTCTTGAATGGTTTGACCATCTTCTGCAAGTTTCACCCACCCCCACGCTTCTGGCTTTTCCTTCAAGAGTGGATTATTGGTAAACGTCCACATAATTGCATCTATCAAAGGGTTTTCTTTGAGCGAGTTAAATACGTCATGATTATACAAAAAACTATTATCACATGCGACGACAAACATCTCCTCATCAGGATCAAGATGAGGCATTGCCATCATACAGCTCGGTGCCTGTCCCCATGGATTTTCTTCAACAACAATGATTGCATTTGGTATTTTGGTGCGTATAACATCTCCGATAGCATATTGTTCTTCATGTTCTTTCCGTACAACAAAAATCCATTTATCCGCAGGAGGCATCGCTTCAATAACGCGCCAAATCATGGGCTGACCAGACACGGAGATAAGTGGCTTTGGAAGCAGATACCCTTCATCCGAAAAACGAGATCCTGATCCTGACATGGGAATGATATTGGCCATAGTGAGTATGATTTAAATTCAACTAAAGGGATGAAATGAATTTTTTGAAAAAAATGTTTTCCAATACTCGTATGATGCCTCGTATTCTAGAGTCCCTGGCTCCAAACCAGTTTGAATAAACGGTTCTCGATCCTTTGGAACAGACGTCTGCCCTTTTTCTTTTCCTGAAAGATCTGCAAACAATCTCGACCACGCCTCATATATTTCCAAATCTTCTGGTGTTCCCCATTGGCAAAAATGAGGAATATTGTCGTAGACAAAAATATCCAAACCTGCATCTTTCAAAACACTATAGATCATACTCACATAATATTCGCCATTCAAATTAACATTATCATCTATTTGCTTTTGGAAAAATTTTTTTATGTCACTCCCCTTTCGAAAATAATGCACTCCTGGGGAATGATGAGACTTGGTTTTGTCCGATGTGAACGAATGCTTTTCCTGAATCTCTGTCATGTACCCGCGATCGTCAATACGAATACCTGCATACAAATTCTTTTCTGGCAAAAGATGGGGGTGGAAACCAGTGTAGGTGGGCAGTGCGGCATCACATTTGTTTTCTTCCACTTCCTTTTTAAACTCTCCGTATTCCCAATCCATAAAAAAATCACAGTAGCTGACAATAGCTGGCTCTTTGTCATCAATCACATCCACAGCCTGAAGTACTGCATATACAGGACCAAGCTTCGAGCCTTTCACAGATACAATCTTCGCCTTTGGTTTGAGTGTCATAAGTGTATCACACAGAGCTGTCTCCTCCAAATGCTCCTGACGACACACAAATACAACATGCTCTTCATCTGGAAAAAGATTCAGTAAATGCTCTATGATGGGCTTTCCATCAACTTTAATAAGTGGCTTGATGTCAGTATATCCAGCATCGAGAAAACGCTGTCCAGTACCTGACATGGGAATGATTATTTGCATAGTAAAGAATGGCTCAATCATAGCATTTCCCGAGCAAAATCACAAGAAAAGAAAGGGTAATACAGCCTTGACAAATCTCTCTCTCTCTTTGCTATGCTCACCTATTCCTTTTTGGATTGTCAATAAAGAACATTCCAGAGGAGAGTTCTTTCCAACTCAATAGATACGTGTTTGCAGAGCAATTTCTGCTCTATAAGCACGTGTCACTCTCTGGACACAACAAGGGGAAAACCATGATAACGGAAATTGTTGACCTGCTCACTGAGCGGGTCTTCCCCCTAGTAACCCTGGCCGCTCGTACGGCCATCATCCCCGCCCTGCGCGGGAAAGGAGTCAAGGTGGTTAGCCAAGGCGCTGACTTCGGTGAAATCGTCACCGAAATGGATATGTCGGCGAGCGACATCATCCTCAACGGTCTCCGGGCCGACTTGCCTGGATCGTTCTCCGAGGAGGACGACTCGCCAGAGCGCACGCGCGTGCTCGAGCTATGGCAAGTAGATCCTTGCGATGGCACGGGCGATGCGGTGAAAACCGCGAACTCGGACCGCGTCGTCGGACCTACGATGCTCGTCTCGCTTTTACGGCGGTCGAGCATCACGGCTCCGTTCCGACCGGTCGGCGCACTGATCTACGACGTGCTCGGCGAGTACGGCGTAGTCAGTGATGGGAAAACCCTCCTGCTCGGGAAGCCTTGCTCTGGCGGAGAATGGGTGCGCGTACTCCATCGCACTCATAGAAGCGTAGGGGTCACCGTCTCGATTCCAAAGCGGATTAGCTACCCCCAAAACCACGCGCATAACTTTTTTCCTGACTTTATGCGCTGGATGGGTTTCCTCCCCACTCTCAACCAGGTTGAAGTCGGTGGAGCTGGCGACCAAGCACTCCGTTTGGTGAGAGCATCCATCGCGCCAGTCGACCCGTCCGACGTGCCGGCGTTTGCACGTCTACGGCCAGTCGATGCCGTCTTCAACGCCCAACCGGACTGGAAGACGTGGGATCTAGATCCACTCCAAGTCATCGCAGAAGCACTGAACTATTCATGGACGAGCGACATCTACGGCCAACCACTTCGAGCAAACGCGTGTGCAAATGCTCCTGCCGGCATGCACCACACCACTGGGTGTGTCATTACGCGTTGGCGGTCTCTCAGTGAGACTCTCGTGACCATGGCACGTAAATACGAGGAGGCTTATGGCGATGGTTCGCTCCTCACCAAAAACTACTAAGGAGAAACCGCCGACCAGCAAGTCGGTAAGGGGGGTTGTGTACATCCAGAGAGTGACGCACCCCCCGACATTTGGGAAACAATAAAAAAACCTCTACAAAAGGTTTTTTATTTTTGGTAATTAGTGGGATTCGTAACCAAGCATATGGTATAATATTGCTAGGTTATGAA
>Ga0066639_10002206_pt1 | contig 17121 bp, 20 predicted proteins | sample CryGeyCG2114_010_2_FD_59504 | JGI IMG/M metagenome (GOLD analysis project Ga0066639, IMG submission 59504) | Groundwater microbial communities from aquifer - Crystal Geyser CG10_big_fil_rev_8/21/14_0.10 | ecosystem: Environmental > Aquatic > Deep subsurface > Groundwater | place: USA: Utah...
TTATTTTAGTAAATTGATTAACCCATTAAACCATAGTTTAATTTTTTCTCCAAATGTTTCTCCTTCTACTAATATTCTTATTTCTTTTTCTTCTTCAAATCGTTGCCCTTCTTTGTCTTCCCATGACCATTTGATTTTGAATTGGTTTTTGCTGCTTAATTCTCCACTATTTAGTTCTACAGTAAATTCTTGATCATTTTTCAACCCTATCATTTCCCATTTATTTTCCCAACCTTTTCCTTCAAAAATCACTGCTACATTTTTTGGCACCGCAAAAGAATCTTTAATAATCTTAAAATTCAATTCAAAATTTTCTCCATATTTTACCACTTTAGTTTCTTTCACATCTAAAGATATTTTTGGTTTATCCGCCACCATATATTCTAAAATTTCTTTTTTCTTAATATCTTCACTTTCTACACGAACTATCAGTTTGTGCCATCCTCTCTCTTCACCTTTCACTATAATTTTTAATTCTTTTTCTTGGTTAATTAGTAGCTCCGCCTCTTCACATACTGTTCCTAAACACAATTTTACATTATCTAAATTTTTGTTGCCTTCATTCTTCACTACACATCTCACTTCCCTTTCCGTTCCTAAATCTATTTCTTTTTCATAAGCGCATTCTAATCCTATCTTTTGTGAGTATGTCTTACTATCATCTTCTAATACTAGTTCTTCTATTTCTTTTCGAGTATATTCAATTCCGCCACTTACTGCCTTAAATGTATCTTCGACGGAAACATTCTTCTCTGAATAAATCATTATTGGAAATTCATACCAATAACCTTCTGTCAAATCCTCTAATTTAACTATCCAGTAAACATCTTTCTTTTCTCCTGGTCCCAATAAAACAATTTTCTTCTCTTCTCCAACTATCTTAATTTCGTCCGGCTTGGCCAGCTGCAGAGTTGTTGCAGCATAATTGTTTTCTAAATTTTCTACTGTCCCTTTGATTAGATTATAACTTTCTATTCCTACCTCTTCTCCTAAAATCTCTTCTTTTAATGAAATCTCATCTTCACTTAAAGAACCTTTAGTTTCCACTCTCACAGAAAATTCCAGGTCTTCGGCATTTAATTTAACGTTTTGGGCGATCCATTCAAATTTAGTGGAGGCTTCTGTTGGGTCTAAGCCTTCCCTAAGCTTTATGTGAGTTACATCAACATAACCATATTCTCCGAAAGTGATATCAAATCCTACCCACCCTTTTTCCGGGAAATAAACTTCTGCCCAGCCGTGCGGCTGCCAATTTTCTTTAAATAATTTTGAAGTTGTATAGCTTATACCCGAAACAAAACGCACCGGAACCCCTAAAGATCTGGCCATTGCAATAAACAAAGAAGTCATCTCATCGCATACTCCTTGCTTATTTTCCAACACCCAACTGGCTTTTTGTGATGCCCCCGTCGTCAAAGTATTCAATTCATAATTTACGTTTTCTTCTACCCATTTTGCTAGTTTAAACATCACTTTAAACAGATCATCCTCTCCTTCTGCCAGTTCTGTCGCCTTAGCTATAATTTTTGGATTGTCTTTGTCAATATTTTCTGTGGCCACCAGATATTTTTCGTTGCCATCTGCTCCAGAAATGGGGAAATGAATTTTTCTATCAATTCTGGTTTTTTTATTTTCTGTCTTCATTTTCGCCACAAAACTATAATCTTTCGTCCCCAAACTGCCGTCTTTCCATTCAAACACTACTTTATCTTGTTCTACTTTTCCGGCACTCTCCCAGCTTAACATTCTTTGCCGAATATTGTCCCCGGGATACAGATTTAATGTTGCTTTTACTGATTGTACTTTCGCCCCCCCGCTTTCTGCCACCAATTCTAAACTTCCCGCTACTTCCAATTCCAGTTCCAAAGAATTATATCTGTATAGGTTATCTTCCTGTCCTTCAACCAAGCCCATTAACAACAAAAGAACCAAACCCGCCACTATCTTTTTCATAATCCAACAAAACCATTATAAATTATAAATCTTTCTTTCTTTAAATGCTTAAACTTTACAACACTCTTACCAGAAAAAAAGACACTTTCAAACCTTTGAAAGAAATTGTCGGTATTTATACTTGTGGCCCCACGGTTTACAATTATGCTCACATTGGTAACTTCCGTAGTTACCTCTTCGCCGATCTCCTTAAGCGTACCCTTCTCTTCAACAATTACCAAGTCAAACACATTATCAACATCACTGATGTTGGCCACTTAGTTTCTGATGCCGATGCTGGTGAAGATAAAATGGTCAAAGCTCTACAAAGAGAAAATCTTAAACCTAATCTCTCTTCGTTGCATAAACTCGCCCAAAAATATACTCGTGCATTTCAGGAAGACATCAAAAAACTTAACATTCAAGAACCAACCAAATGGCCCAAAGCCACTGAACATATCAAAGAGATGATTGATATCATCAAACTTCTTATAAAAAACGGCCATGCTTATGAAACCAGCACTGCTATCTACTATGACATTTCTAAATTCAAAGATTATTCCAACTTAGCTCATTTTTCTTTAGACCAATTAGAGGCTGGTGCCAGAGTAGAAGTAGACCCAGAAAAAAGAAACCCTTTAGATTTCGTTCTGTGGTTTAAAGCCGTAAATAAACATAAAAATCATATCATGCAATGGAGTTCTCCTTGGGGCAAAGGTTTTCCTGGCTGGCACATTGAATGCTCCGCTATGTCTTCTAAATATTTAGGCAAACAATTTGATATTCATACAGGCGGTATTGATCATATTCCTATCCACCATACTAACGAAATTGCCCAATCTGAAGCCGCTTTTAACAAAAAACCCTGGGTTAAATACTGGCTCCATGGAGAATTCTTGGTCTTAGATAAAAAAACCAAAATGGCCAAATCCGGAGAAAACTTCATCACTCTTTCTATTTTAGAAGAAAAAGGATTCTCTCCTTTAGATTACCGCTACTTTTGTTTAGGAACACATTACCGTAAACCCATTATGTTCAGCTATGAAGCTCTAACTGGCGCCCAGAATACCTTCCAGAAGCTCCAGGACCGCTTCCTTCAATTAAACAAAACCAAAGCCCCCCTCAACAAAAAATACCTCAACCAATTCACTAAAGAAATCAACGATGACCTCAACACCCCTCAAGCCTTAGCCACCATGTGGGAAGTCCTCAAAGATAACAATCTCCAAGATGAAGAAAAACGCTCTCTCTTGCTAAAATTTGATGAAGTACTAGGATTAAACCTAAAAAGCTTCAAAGTCGACTCTATTCCTCAAGAAGTCCAAACCTTAGCCCAAAAACGAGAGCAAGCCCGAAAAGACCAAGACTGGAAAAAGGCCGACCAACTGAGAGACAAAATCCAAAAACTCGGTTATTTAATTGAAGATTCTTCAGAAGGGCCTAAAATCAAACAAAAATAAAAAAAAAGAAAATAAAACTTATTTCTTAGCACCCAAGATTCTGAACATAGTTGTTCCACAGTTAGGGCATTTACCTTTCATGGCTCTTCTTTGCACGCCGCCTTTACCTTTCATGGCAACTTCATTAGCATCTTTCATTTCTCTTTTTGCTTTACACTTCACACAATATCCTTCGACCATTTTAAAAAACACCTCGCGTATTGATTTTTTGAGTATTTTACTCTTAATATCAATAATTTTTACTTCTTTTATAAATTTATTCCCACTTTAAGCTTAAATTTATCACTTTCTATTGAAGTTTTCCCTTTAAACTTTATTTCCTGAACGTTCAAAACACCTTTTAGATCATCAATAATAGTCTTAATCTTATTTTCGACTCCACTGCCAACCAACACCAACACCTTAATTTCTGCTTTCATACTTAATTGTCTATCCGATTTAAATTTACGAACAATATCAATTATTTCTATTCCTAAATCTCCAATCTCTTCTGCTTCTTTGTCAATTTTCTTCTTATCAAACACTGGCCAAGCACTAATATGGATGCTCTTATTTTTCTCTTTAGACTTAAAACCCACCTGATAAATTTCTTCTGTAATAAAAGGCATAATCGGAGCAATCATTTTCAACACACTTAACAACCCCTCATATAACGCCGCCTGGCCGCTCTCTCGTTCTTTCTTTCCTCGAGTATCTGAATTATACAATCGATCCTTTACAATCTCTAGGTAATAATCACAAAAAGTATGCCAGAAGAACTTCTCTACTTCTGCTTTCGTTCGACTATATTCATATTTCTCAAAACTTTGCGTGCTGTCTTTAATAACCTTATTTAACTTGCTTATTAACCATTTATCAAATATCTTAATAACTTTTCCACTTTTATAATCCTCTAAATGCCCCAAACAAAACTTTGAAGCATTCCACAATTTATTCACAAATTTCTGTCCTGTTACTACATCTTTCTCTTGGTAAGGTAAATCATCTCCTAATTTTACTGAAGCTGCCCAAAATCTAAATGCATCGGCTGAATATTGCTTGATTACGTTTTGGGCCACAACAAAATTTCCTCTTGATTTACTCATTTTCTGACCATGTGGGTCTTGGCCGTGGCCCGAAATCATCACATCAGACCAGGGAATATTCTTGTGGTGATAATAAGACTTCACTAATGTGTAAAAAGCCCATGTCCGGATGATATCATGAGCCTGAGGACGTAAAGACATTGGTAAAAAACCTTTCCTTTCTTTAGCTCCTCCCCAACCAGCATTAATTTCTGGAGTTAAAGAAGAAGTCATCCACGTATCCATCACATCCATCTCCCCTTTAATATTTGTAGAACCACAAGAACATTTCCCTTTAAATTTATCTTCTCTAGGATCTACAGGTAAATCATTCTCTGAAGCCAGTAAAATACCATTACACTCTGAACAATACCATACTGGAAATGGCACCCCATAGTATCTTTGCCGGGAAATTCCCCAATTCCATTGTAGATTTTTTACCCAATGTTCATATCTTATCCTCATGTGATCTGGGTACCACTTACATTTACTTCCCATTTCAATCAATTCTTCTTTTTTATCTAAAACCTTAATGCTCCATTGTGGTTTCTTCAGGAATTCTATTTCTGTCCCGCATCTTTCATGAATATTAACGGGATGAGTAATTTTTTCTTGTTTAATTAATAATTTATTCTCATTCAAATCTTCAAGTATCTTCTCTCTTGCTTCTTTTATCTTCATTCCTTTATATTTTCCTGCCAAGGTGTTCAACTTACCATGCTCTTCTAATACCACTCTCAATTCCAATTTATACTTCTGCCATTTTTCTATATCTTCCTTATCTCCGAAAGTACATACCATCATCAAACCGGTTCCTTTATCCAAAGCTACCGAATCATCCGCCAAGATTGGCACTTCATAATCAAATAAAGGTACTTTGGCAAATTTTCCTTCCAAATTCTTATATCTTTTATCTCCGGGGTGATAAAATAACGCCACACACGCTGGCAACAGTTCTGGTCTGGTTGTGGCAATCACTAAATCTTTCCCTTTACACTTAAAGATAATATCATTAAAATGAGAATCTATATCTAAACTTTCTAAATCTGCCTGAGCAATTGTGGTTTGACACTTCACACACCAGGTTGTTGGTTGGTCAATCCTTTCTAATCGGCCTTTCTCATATAATTCTAAGAATGATTTTTGTGCTGCTCTTCGCGATCGGTCATCAATGGTGTAATATAATAAACTCCAATCCAAAGAAAAACCCAAACTGGTGAATAAATCATGATAAGTTTCCCCTGCTTTCTCACTTTCTTTCAAACATAATTTAATGAATTCTTTACGCGAAACTTTATTTTTATTAATTTTTAATTTATTTTCCACAAATCTCTCTGTTGGCAAACCATTATTATCAAAACCCATTGGAAAGAAGACATTCTTTCCTCTCATCCGTTGGAATCGGGCCACAAACTCGAATTGGGAATAATGCATTCCATGTCCTACATGCAGATGATCTGCTGAGGCATAAGGCGGGGGAGTATCAATAGAATAGATCTTCCTCTTCTTATCTGTTGCATCAAAAGCATAAATCTTCTGCTTCTCCCACCATTTTTGCAATCGAGGCTCCGCTTCCTGAGCATCGTACTGTTTATTTAATTCCATACTCAACAGAATTCTCCCTCGCTTTAAAAAATTAATCTAAAATAAACTCTTAGAGCACTGCTTCACTAACATTATTCTTCCAAAACAATAAACCTTATTAACCCCCTTCCTTCCTAAATTCTCATGCCTTTCCCTTTAAAATACCAACCACAAACAGAATCAGATATTCTCGGTCAGGAAGAACCCCTACAAAAACTCAATCACTATCTCACCAATTTCAAAACACAGAAGAAGAAAGCTGCTCTCATCTACGGCCCTATTGGCTGTGGTAAAACCTCCAGCATCCACGCCCTAGCCAAACAAACCAACGCTGAAATCATTGAATTAAACTCTTCCCAATTAAGAAATGAAGAAGGCATCAACTCCACTATTGGTCAAGCCCTCAAACAACAATCTCTCTTTTTTCAAACTAAAATTGTTCTCATTGATGAAATTGATAATCTCTTCGGCCGCCAGGATCGTGGAGCTACCCAAACTATCACTAAACTTATCCAAACTACTAACTATCCCATTATTATGACGGCTAATGACCCTTTTGATAAAAAGTTGTCCAACCTCCGTAAAGTTTCCGAAATGATTGAATTTAACAAACTCCCCCACACCATTATCGCCGAAAAGCTCAAATTAGTCTGCCAACTAGAAAACATTCAATACGAAGACAAAGCCCTCAACACTTTAGCCAGAATTCAAGATGGTGACTTAAGAGGAGCTTTAATTGATCTCCAACTTCTCACCCAAAACAAAAATCTCACTTCTGAAAACTTAGAACATTTAACTGATCGAAAAAAGACTGACAATATCTTCCAAGCTCTCAGATTAATCTTCAAAGCCACCACTACTAAAAACTCCCTCCGCGCCTTAGACAACGTAGACATTCCCTTAAACGAAATCTTTCTCTGGCTCGATGAAAACTTACCTAAAGAATACACTCAACCAGAAGCATTAAATAACGCCTACCAACAACTCAGCAACGCCGACGTCTTCAACGGCCGCATCAAAAGACAGCAACACTGGCGCTTTTTAGTTTACATTTACAACTTCCTCTCAGCCGGAATTTCCACTGCCAAAATTAAAAAGAATTCCCAATTCATCCAATATCAACCCACCAGAAGAATCCTCAAACTCTGGCAGGCCAAAATGCGCCACGCCAAAAAGAAAGACTTAGCATTAAAAGTAGCCCACGCCACCCACACTTCCCAAAAACAAGCCATTCAACACCTCCCTTATTTCCAACACATCTTCCGAAACACTCCTAACCCCCAACTTTTCATCAACCAACTCGACCTTTCTCAAGATGAAGTGGATTGGTTAAACAAATAAAATCAAAACAACGCCCACTTTGGTTTTATACATTTTCTAACTTCTACCACCGTTATTAAATCCAACGGAATCTCACTTCCCACTGCTAGTTCGGGCATTGAATATTGGTTTTCATAATCTTCTAATGGAACCATAGAATTCAAATATTTTTCTAACATCTCATCGTCTTTCAAAGATTTATTATCTACTAAGTGTTGAGAATCTAACACATATGCTTCACTTCCCTCTACTGGAAAACTAACTAATACATAATTGGGAGCCCCACCAAAAACACTTCTTAATAACCCTCTTTCTACATTACTTTTAGCCCATAATTTATTCATTAATAAATCCATAAAACCAGATTCCTTCCAAGATTCTGGTTCTGGTTCATCTAACAAGGCAAAAGTATATTTTTCTCTCGGTATAAAAATATCTTTTGGTATCTTCCAGTTCCCACTTACAATCCCTGAACTAGGTCGCAGCACTTCTTCTGCTTTAATTCTGTCAAATATTCTTTCCGGAGTATAATGATATGCTGATCTCATCTACAAATTATTGTTTTACTAATATATAAATGTTTCTATTGTTACTACTAATTAGTTAATATTTCCCGAATCTACTCATTTATCTCTATTCACAAAAACTTAATAAACCAAAACTCTTTCCTTAGTAACATGTCATCCTTAGAAGACTTCCATACTTTCCTCAAAAAGAAAGGATTCATTTACCCCTCCAGTGAGCTCTACGGCGGTTTAGCCGGCTTCTACGATTACGGCCACTTAGGAACTCTTCTCAAACACAACTTTGAAAATCAATGGCGCAATTTCTTCCTTAATCTCAGCGATAATTTCTTCGAAATAGAAACTGCTAATATCATGCACCAAAATGTTTTTAAAGCTTCTGGACACTTAGATAACTTCATCGACCCCATCATAAAATGCACCCAATGTCAATTCAATGACCGTGCCGATCATTTCTTAGAATCCCAACTCAAGGCCAGATTTGAAGGCCTCTCACCAACAGAACTGGATACTTTAATCCAAAAAAACAAACTTCAATGCCCTCAATGTAAACATAAATTAAAACCCGTCGAAGTTCTCAACATGATGTTCCCTATTAATTTAGGAACCACCACAACAAACCAAGCCTACCTAAGACCAGAAACTGCTCAATCTCCTTACGTTAACTTCCGCCTGCAATACGAAATACAAAGAAAAAAAATGCCTTTAGGATTAGCCCTTGTCGGCAGAGCCTACCGTAACGAAATCTCCCCGCGTAATCTTACTTTAAGACAAAGAGAATTCACTCAAGCCGAGCTCCAAATCTTTTTCAACCCAGCTAACATCAAAGAACATCCCGACTTCAAAAGCATTGAAAACAAAAAACTCTTGGTTGTCCTCACCAAAGACCGAAAAAAAACCACAACTCCAGAAATCCCAGCTAAAGACCTCATAAAAACTTTACCCCAATTCTACGTTTACCATTTAGCTAAAATCCAAGAATTTTATCTCACTGTCCTCAAAATTCCCAAAACTCACTTCCGACTCTACCAACTCAACGACAAAGAAAAAGCCTTTTACAATAAATATCATTTTGACTTAGAAATTAATCTCAACCATTTAGGTTTTACTGAAATGGGTGGTTTACACTACCGTACTGATCATGACCTCCAAGGTCACCAAAGAGTTTCCCAACAAAACTTAGAGGTCTTAGACGAACAAACTAACAAAAAATACCTTCCCCACGTGTTAGAACTTTCCTTCGGCGTTGACCGCAACGTTTACGCTCTCTTAGCTCTTAACTACCTAGAAGACACCAAACGCGGCAACATTGTCCTTAAACTCCCTTCTTCATTCACTCCTTTCCAAGTAGCTGTTTTTCCTTTAGTTAAAAACAAATCCCCCATCACCAAACTCGCCCAAAAAATCTACCAACAACTCAAACCTTGTTACTCTTGTTTCTACGACGAATCTTCTTCTGTAGGCAAAAGATACGCCCGTGCTGACGAAATTGGTGTTTCTTATATCATTACTGTAGATTTTGATTCTTTAAAAGACCAAGCAGTCACCGTCAGAGATCGCAACACCACTAAACAACAAAGAATCAAGATCTCAGAACTCAACAACTACTTATACAAACTCTATCAGAAATGAAACTTCTCTCTTATCTCGGTGCTTTTCTCTCTCCCGATACTTTCCGGTTCCAACTCCAAGACCTGAATCAAAATCATCAACATCTCACTTTAAACCAACTCAAACACCAGTATCAAACTATTTACCAAATTTATGAACAACTCCCTCTCTACCACCAAAAACAGTTACACGCCTTAATTACACAATTCCAGGAAATTATTTCCCAGCAAATCCAAACTAACCAGCAAATCCAAACACTTTTGACCAACTTTCCTCAATCCAATCTCAAAAAACAAGCCCAAACTTATCACCAAATCAATCAACTTCATCAATCTTTAACTTACCCCCAACAAAAGCAGCATCTCCCCCAAATTATCAACTTAAGAGAGCAATTAGAAAGAAAACTATAACAAAATAACGTAAGTAACATATCAACCTTGCCAATTGAGGCACATAAATTCCATTCCAATGGGATTTATCTCGTGCCGTGCCGGCCGACATATTGCTTATAAAACAACGAAACTTATTTAAAATATCCTTCTTCCCAATATTCAAAACATTCAAAACACAAACGAGGTAGTTAAAAATGGAAGTTAAAGATTTACAGCCCAATCAAGGCAAAGTGGATTTAGTTCTTACTATCACTGAAAAATCGGAACCTAGAACCTTTGAAAAGTTTGGTAAATCTGGCAGTGTTTGTAAAGCCAAAGCCAATGATGAAACTGGGACTGTTACTATTACTCTCTGGAATGATGATATTGATAAAGTTAAAGTCGGAGACAAAATTCACGTAAAAAATGGCTGGTGTTCTGAATACCAAGGGGAATTACAAGTTTCCTCAGGTAAATTTGGTGAAATTGAAGTTTTAGATAGCGGAGCAGCAGAAGCTCCTGCTGAAGAAATTACCACGGAGCAGTCAGCAGTAGAAGAACCTGCGGCTGAACCAAAACCACTTCCTGAAGAATCTTTATCTGAAGAACCCATCCAAGAGGAAGAAACCATCGAATGAAACTCTTGCCCTCATTAAGACAAAAAAAGAGGTATCTCGTCTTTGAAATCCTTTCTGAGAAAAAGTTCTCCGCACTTGAAGTTGAACAAGCCATTACTCAAGCATTGAAAGATTTCCTAGGACAACTTGGTTTAGCTCAGTCTGCCCCTTTATTCATCAAAGAGAAATTCAATCAAAATAAACAGCGTTTCATTCTTAAAATCAATCACAATTACACCAACGAAGCCAAAACTGCCTTAACTTTAATCAAAAAGATTAAAAACCAGAGCCTAATCTTAAAATCATTAGCCGTTTCCGGCACAATTAAAAAAGCAAATGAGGTGCTTTCCAAATGAAACTTCCAATGGATAAAATGGGTTATGATCGTTCTATTACTATGTTTTCCCCTGACGGGCGATTACTTCAAGTAGAATATGCTAAAAAAACTGTTAAACAAGGTTCCACTGCTATCGGTATCGTCTGTAAAGATGGTGTTTTATTAGTCGCCGACAAACGTATCACAACTAAATTAATGGTTCCTGAAGCTATTGAAAAGATTTTCAAAATTGATGATCATATTGCCGCTACTGCCTCTGGTATTATTTCTGATGCACGAGTCCTCATTGATCGTTCTCAACTTAAAGCTCAGCAACATGCTGTTACTTACGATTCTAAAATTGACATTATCTCTGTGGTCAAGGAAATCTGCGATCTTAAACAGATTTGCACCCAATCCGCTGGATTAAGACCTTTCGGTGTCTCTCTCTTAATTGCTGGAATAGAAGAAGATGGCACCATGAAACTCTTCTTAACTGAACCTTATGGGCTCTACTTTCAATATAAAGCCGCCGTTATTGGAGAAGGTGAATCTGAAATTGACCCTATCCTTCAGAAGAAATATAAACCTACTTTAAGTATTCAAGAAGGAATTAAATTATCTATAGAAGCCTTAAAACAGGCACTTAAAGAAGAATTTGATTTAAGTCGCATTGCTGCTGCATATGTTTCTTTGGAAGATAAAAAATATCACGAATTTTCCAACGAGGAAATTACTAAATTAACCTAAATTAACCTAAATTAACTTAATTTAGAATTAACCTAAAAAATGGAAAGTATTAAATCTGAAAAAATAAAATTCAACATCGCCCGTCTTAAAAAAGCCGGGCAGATTTTTGAGATTAATGTTGATCCCGACTTGGCTGTCAAATTCAAAAAAGGTGAGCTCACCAACCTTCGAGAAGTTCTCAAAGCTGAACAAATTTTCTCTGACACCAAAAAAGGAGAAATGGCTTCAGAAACCCAATTACAGGAAACTTTCAAAACTACTGACCCTCTTCAAATTGCTGAAATAATTATCAAACAAGGTGAAATTCAATTAACCTCTGAATTCCGCTCCGAAGAACGAGAAAAAAAGAAGAAACAAATTTTAGATATCATCAACAAGAACGCTATCAATCCCACAACTAAACTCCCGCATCCTCTCCAAAGATTAGAACTAGCTTTCGACGAAGCCAAAGTCCAAATCAACGAACACCAATCTGCTGAAGAACAGGTAGATCATATCCTTGATCAACTCCGGCCAATCTTACCAATAAAATTTGAACAATCCACTCTCAAACTTACCATTCCCGCCACCCATGCCGCTAAATCTTATTCTTTAGTCCAAAGATATTCTAAAATCCTTAAAGAAAGCTGGAACCCCGATGGCTCCTGGACGGCCACTATTGAGCTCCCTGCCGGCCTCAAACCAGATTTCTTGGACAAACTCAATTCTCAAACCCATGGTGGCATCACCGTGGAAGAGAAGGAATCTTAATTCTAATCTGAATCTTAATTCTAATCTAAATCAATCAACAAACTTACCACACACCTTTGATTTTGATAGGTTTGAGGAAATGTTAAATTTCCCCGAAAACCTTTTAAATAACCTTACAAATTAATCAAAAACAAGTGAGAAAACAAACGAATCCGTTGCCCTTTCTCATAATATAAAGAACGGATAAAAAATGAGCACAATATTAATTAAAGAAAAAGATATCGTTACCCCTGGAGAAGTTTTAGCTGAAGGTATGGATTATTTACCCGGACCTAACACTTATCGAGCAGGAGAAAAAATCATTTCTAAAGTTCTGGGAGTTGCTTTTATCTCAGGCCGAGCCATTAAAATTACTCCTTTAGCTGGCCCTTATATTCCTAAAACTCGTGACAAAATTATTGCCCAAGTTATTGACATTGCTATGTCTGGCTGGCGCGTTGACACTAACACTGCTTATTCCGCGATGATGAATGTTAAAGACGCTACTACTCGATTCATCAAAAGAGATGAAGATTTATCCAAAATCTTAGCTATTGGTGATTATGTAGTAGTTAGCATTACTAAAGTTACTTCTCAAAACTTAATTGATGTCAGTATGAAAGAGCCCGGATTAAGAAAAATTGAAGGTGGCCGTATTATCAAAATTAACCCGCAAAAAGTGCCTAGAATTATTGGTAAAGAAGGCAGCATGATTACTTTAATCAAAAATAAAACTGGTTGTGAAATCACTATTGGACAAAATGGTTTGGTTTGGATTAAAGGTACTCCTGAAAACGAACTTAAAACCCAGCAAGTTATCACCTTTATTGAAAACAATTCTCACACACCAGGATTAACTGAACAAGTGGAGAAACTATTCAAATGACTTACACTAAACGATTAGATGGCCGTAAAGCCGATGAATTAAGACCTATGGAAGCCAAAGCCGGTGTTATTCCTAATGCTGATGGTTCTGCTTACTTCCGGGCTGGTAAAACCACTGCCTATGTTGCGGTTTATGGTCCCAGAGAATTATTTCCTAGATTTAAGCAAGATCCTAAAAAAGGACTTTTAAGATGCCATTATGGTATGTTGCCTTTCTCTGGTTGTGGAGATAGAATTCGGCCAGGAAACAGTCGCCGAGGACAAGAAATTTCTATGGTTATGGAAAAAGCCTTAGCTCCCGTTATTGACCTCTCTGCTTTTCCTAATGCTGTTGTTGATGTTTTCATTAACTTACCGCAAACCGATGCTGGAACTCGGTGCGCCGCCATTTCTGGAGCCGCTATTGCTTTAGCTGACGCTGGTATTCCTATGAAAGATATGATTAGTTCTGTTTCTATGGGGCAAGTAGATGGCACCATCCTCGCTGATCTCAATTACGACGAAGAAGCTTATGATGGTGTGGTTTCTGACATCCCGGTTGCTATGACTCATAATACTAAAGAAGTCACTTTACTTCAAATGGATGGGGAAATTTCCAAAGATGATTTAATCAAAGCTTTAGAATTAGCTAAAGCCGCTACAGAAAAAGTTTATGAAGTGCAGATTAAAGCTCTTAAAGATAAATTTACAAAAAAATGATTTCCAACAAAGAAACTATTATTAAACTAGCTAAAGAAGGCAAACGCTTAGATGGCAGACCAATGATCGAATATCGTCGGCCTATTCAAATAGAAACTAATATTTCTTGGACTGCTGAGGGTTCTGCCCGAGTTCAAATTGGTGAAACTGTAGTTATGGCTGGTGTCAAAACCGAAATCAACAAACCTTACAACGATACCCCTAATGAAGGAGGTATTATGATTAATGCGGAACTTCTTCCTCTCTCTAGTCCTGAGTATGAATCTGGACCGCCAGGTATGAAAGCTATTGAACTAGCGAGAGTAACTGATCGGGGCATCCGAGAAGCCAAAGCTATTGATATGAAAAAATTATGTATTGAGTCGGGAGAAAAAGCCTGGTTTATCATTATTGATATTGTTACTATCAATGACGCGGGTAATCTTTTTGATGCTGCTGGCTTGGCCACTCTTACTGCTCTTAAAGCTGCTAAGTTCCCTCAAGTTGACCCAGAAACTGGTGCTATAGATTACAAACATAAAACTGATGAGTCTTTCCCTTTACTCAAAGAGCCTTTGCCAGTTACTGTTTACAAAATTGGTGGAAAACTATTGATTGATCCCACCTCTGAAGAAGAAAAAGCCCATGAGGCTCGTTTAACTGTGGCTTCTGATGAGAAAGGCATTATTTCTGCTATGCAGAAAGGTGGAGAATCACCTTTAACTATTGAGGAAACCGCCCAGATGATCGATTTGGCTCTAGATAAAGCTAAATTTTTAAGAGAACAAATGGATAACTCTCTAAAATGAACCCGGAAAATAAAAATTATACTAAATACGAGAAAGCTCGTATGGTTGGTTCCCGTGCTTTACAGCTTTCTATGGGTGCTCCTTTTATGCTTAAATTAACCGAAAAAGAATTAGAGCAATTAAAATTTAATCCCATTAGAATTGCTTTAAAGGAATTTGAACAGGGAGTTATTCCGATTACCATCAAGCGCCCCTTACCACCTACTGATTAATTGTTACTCAAAAGTAATAATATACCGAAAGATTTATAAATAACTTTCTTTTTCTATCTATATCAGTTCAAAAGAGGTTCTCAGATTGTAAATATAGTGAGGAATAAATTAAGATGATCGTCCCTAAAGATTTCCTAAACAAACTCAAAGACTTCGGTCTTAACAGTTATGAAAGCAAACTCTGGGTAGCTTTGCTGTCCCGAGGAATCTCCACTGCTGGAGAACTATCTGATATTTCCAATGTTCCCCGATCTAGGGCTTATGATGTATTAGAAAGTCTAGAAAAGAAAGGTTTTATTATTGTTAAAGTTGGCAAGCCTATCAAATACTTAGCTGTTCCCCCTCGAGAAGTTGTGGAACGGGTTAAAAAAAAAGTGACTGAAGATGCTGACCAAAAAAATAGTATTTTAAATCAATTAAAAGACAGCGAAATCTTAGAAGAATTAAACACTCTTCATAACACTGGAATTAAATTAATTGACCCTACCGATAAATCTGGTGCTTTCCGTGGCCAAAATAAGATTTATGAACACCTTGGCACTATGATCAAAAATGCTCAGAAAAGTATCACTTTAGCTACCACTAAAGAAGGCCTAGAACGAAAACATGACATTGTTTTCGCTGCTCTCAAAAAAGCTGCCCAAAAAGGTATCAAAATTAAAATAGCTGTCCCTTCTACTATCAGCAAAGAAATTTTAAATAATTTTTCTAAAATAGCTGATGTTAAGCACGGCAATGATCATAGTCGTTTTTGTGTCATTGACAACAAAGAAATCTTATTGATGTTGAACACTGACAAAAAAATCCACAAAGACTACGACTGTGCTGTCTGGGTAGATACCCCTTACTTCGTTGAATACTTCTCTAAACTCTTCGACACTGAATGGAAGAATCTGCGGTAAGTGGAAAATGAGTTTGGGAAGAACAATTTGTGCTTTGATTCTTGCTTTATCCCCAACTATTGTCGGATGTAAAGAAAAAAAAGTCAATCAAACTAACCATCAATTAGCTCAACTAAATAAAGACATAGAAGAATTAAGACAAGAAGCCAAACAAGTATGTCAAAATTATAATGATTTTGAACAAAATGCCGATGGTGATTTGATCCGTAAAATCAAACCGGAATATTATAATGATGGTGAATTCTCAAGTGTAGTGACACAAGCAAACTCAGCTATTAAAGAATATAATGAAAAAAGTGGTAGTTTTTTTTCATCTGTTAATTGGTATTGTTGTTATAACTGGACCACTGGAGTATTCTTTGGTGAACCAGAGTGTTATTTTTAAATAAACCAAAACCATTTTAAACCCCTTCCCTTTCTCTTATTCATGACCAATTACAAACAAGTAATTCTTATCCGGCAAGACTTAAAGCTTCCCAAAGGCAAAGCTTGTGCCCAAGCCGCTCACGCCTCTGTAGAAGCAGTCCTCAAAGCTCCAGAAGAAATATTCAAAGCTTGGAGACAAACAGGCATGGCCAAAATAGTCCTCAAAGTCAAAGACGTCAAACAACTCACCTCTCTATTCCAACAAGCTAAAGACAACAATCTCCCAGCTTCATTAATTACTGACGCTGGCAGAACTGTCATCGCTCCAGGAACTAAAACTGCGGTTGCCATTGGCCCCGCCGACGAAGAAGAAATTGACAAACTCACTAAGCATCTTAACTTATTATAATCAAATATGGAGGTAAAAAAACATGAAAAAAATAATATTAACCCTTTTGCTGATTTCTGCCCTTTTACTGGTTGGCTGCCGATCTGCCGTAGAAGCGAACATGGAACAGCAAATTGAAGAAGGCTCTGACTTAGAAAACGTTGATATCGAAACCACTGGTTTTGACAGCGGCGAGTGGTGTCAAGCCGGCTCCGAATGGAAATTCTCCGGAACCAACCCAGAAGGCGATTCTAGTGCTAAATGGACCATTGAAGAAAAAATCACTTCGGGAAAATATGCTGGTCTCTGCCACGTTGTCTACAGAGGCACCGGTCCTACTGGAGAAGCCCGCATGGTAAGTAATAGGTCAACACATCTGAACAGCTTTTAATTGTTGGAATACATTTATTCCTTGTAATTTCCAAGTATGCAATACTGAAACAACAATATCAATCCACCTTTGCCCTTTCTCATTCCTGTAACAGCCAATTGTTTTGCGAAGCAAAACAAGAGGACGAAGTTCTCTTTCAGCGTGGTTATTCTCAAGAGGAACGTCTTCATGATACAATGCAGTAAACCAATCATCTCCTCCATTCTTGATCA
>Ga0066639_10002208_pt1 | contig 17110 bp, 22 predicted proteins | sample CryGeyCG2114_010_2_FD_59504 | JGI IMG/M metagenome (GOLD analysis project Ga0066639, IMG submission 59504) | Groundwater microbial communities from aquifer - Crystal Geyser CG10_big_fil_rev_8/21/14_0.10 | ecosystem: Environmental > Aquatic > Deep subsurface > Groundwater | place: USA: Utah...
AAACTTTCAAGTTAGCTTTGAAATGAGTGTTTTTTGGGAGTAAACAATCTACCCCCAAAAGCCCCCAGAAGGCCATTAGTAAAATAAAGAAATGGATAATTGCCTGGTTTTTAGTTAGTTTTTTATAGGGAGTTAGATTAGTTGAAAATATGGTTTATTGGCAGTGGTTTAAACAAAGAGCGTATTGGTTAAAGGGAGGAATTATTGGATTATTAATATATTTATTATCAATTATTCTAATAGCCATAGACATTGGAAATTGTTCAGGGGATTTATGTGGGATACAATGGGTGTATTTAACATTCCCTTGGATAATCTGTTCCGAGTATTTATTTGGTTTACCCTTTGAAATTACAATCATAATATATTGTATTCTAAATATTTTATTGCTCTTTGGGATTGGTTCAATGGTTGGGGGATTATTGAAAAAATTAAATCTAAAAAACAAACAATCAAATAATTATTTACCCTCCCACCCAAAAAAGAAAGGAATTCAATGTTTGTTGAAAAAAATAAATTAAAAAAGTAAAAAACTAATCTAAATATTCTTCGAAACCAGCTTTATCAATTATCTCGTTGCTCTTTCGATTAAATCCCTCAAGGAAGCCCATAAGGAATAATTCGTCATAACTCAAATACTCTACTAAAATAGAGTTTTTTTCTGGCAAAATAAGTTGTTTTTGTTTCATTTTATTTTTTACCTCCCGAGAAATTAAGAGATTGGTATTTAAATCAAGTAAGAATAAATTATATGGAAAGAGAATTCACAAAGCTTATAAAGAAAATTGGGATAAAATCATGATGGCATTAGCTCTCTCTATCGGACAGTATTATGGTTTTGATTCTCTGGTAGAATTTTTTATCTTGATCATTTCTTTATTAATCTCTTATAATAGTTATAAAATATACAAAGTTATCAAGGAAAAGAATTACTCCTTGTTTTCTCTGGCTTTTTTATCAATTTCGGTAGCATTTGTTTTTAAAATTGTATCAAATATAACCCTTCTTAATGTAATAAAAATAGAAAAAGGAAGCTTAATTCTTTCAGCAATCCATGAATTGAATGAACTCCAAGCAATAAACTTTTTTAGTTTTCTTTTGTATAAGATCTTCTTAATTGTTGGTTTTCTGACGCTCTTTCTTATAATCAACAAAACTTTAAATAAAGAGAGCATGATGCTCTATTTATACTTTAATATAATCACTGTAATCTTTAGTATTTACTATAATTTCATTTTCCATTTGACAATAGCAATAATCTTATTCTCTCTAACAATCCACTTTTATAAGAATTACTCTGCTCAAAAAAATAAACATAAACTCCTCGTATTTTTAGCATTTTTAATAATGTTTTTAAGTCACCTCTTTTTTACTATGATAGAAAGAAATCCAATATTTTATATCACCGGGGAAATGTTTATCCTGGTTGGTTTTGGATTGTTGCTTTTAAATCAAAGAGATACAAAAAATGGTAAAGAGAACAAAACTAGAAGTTATAAAAGATATACTCGAAGTGTTAAGTAAGGGGAGAAATGTTAAAATTACTCATTTAATTTACAAGTCCAATCTCTCTAATAATAGCATAAAACCCCATCTTAACGAACTTTTATCTAATGGCCTTATGACAATCTACGAAGAAGATAACAAAAAACATTTCAGGATAACCCAGAAAGGCCAGGAATTTCTAAAGGAATATAACAAAATGAAAATCTTTTCAGATTCTTATGGATTATCTTAGGGCAAATGATGCAAAACCTAGTTTTTAATCATCACAATTTTTTTAAATCAATGATCTTAAAAATAAACATGGGAAAAAAAGCAAATCTTGGGGCATTACTTTTAGCAACAGCAGTAATTGGTTTATCTGGGTGCGATAAAGCAGGGCAATTAAGGTTGGCAGAAAGGGAGTACACCGGGAAAAGCGAAATATGTTTAAATGGAAGAGAAATTAGTATACGGGATGATCAAAAAGAGCTTGCTCATGCTGTAAAGGCGTATTCCTCCAGAGAAGATGCATTCAAAATTAGTTATGAAGGAAGAATGACAATACAGCTTGTTCAAGAGGTAGTGGGGGGAGATAATGACATATATTACTTGATTGTTAAAGACAGTTCTGATAATCCTCTTGTTAATTTGAGGGTAAAGGAAGATAAGACTTCTATACTTTTAGAGGATGGATTATTTTATCATTCTAATGAGCGAGGGGTTCCTCTAAAATAACCCTTTGAATCAATTTTGCAGAAAACTTTTTAATATATTTAAAAATTTCTAAGATTAACGACCAGCCAATTATTTACTCAACCTTTAATCACAGTCAAAGGCTTTAACTTTACAACTTTTTTACTAATCCCCAAACTATGGACCACCTCAATAACTTCGTCAATATCCTTGTAAGATTCGGGAGCTTCTTCTGCTAATCCTTTAAAACTTCCCGATTTAACTTTAATTCCTTTATTTTCTAATTCTCTTTTAACATCTTCTCCCTTACGTTGTTTTAGGGCTTCGTGTCTAGACATGACTCTCCCCGCCCCATGAACTGTTGAACCAAAAGTTAGCTCTTCTGCTTTTTTTGTTCCAACCAAAATATATGAAGAAGTTCCCATCGAACCAGGAATAATAACCGGTTGTCCAACTTTGTTATAATCTTCTGGGATTTCTTTTCTTCCAGGACCAAAACTTCTTGTGGCTCCTTTTCTATGAACACACACTAGCTTTTTCTTTCCTTCAACTAAATGTTCTTCATATTTGGCTATATTGTGACAGATATCATAAACAACATCTATTTTTATTTTTGGAAATAATGTTTTCATTTCTTCCCTTATCCAGTGAGTTATTAATTGTTTATTAGCAAATGCAAAATTAGCTGCAGCAGACATAGCAGCAAAATAATCTTTTCCTAGTTCTGATTTAATTGGAGCATTAATTAATTCTCTATCTGGTAGATCTTTAAACCCGTATTTATCTTCCATTTTTTTAATATAATCGCTAGCTACTTGATGTCCTAAGCCTCTAGAACCACAATGCACCATTATTGTAACTTGATCCTTTTTTAGCCCAAATACTTCTGCAACTTTTTTATCAAAAACCTCTTCGACAAACTGCACTTCTAAAAAATGATTTCCAGACCCCAAAGTTCCTAATTGCCCTATCCCCCTTTTCATTGCTCTCTCAGAAACCTTACTAGCATCTGCTGTTTTCATGCATCCCTCTTCTTCTGTATGTAAATAATCTTCTTCAACTCCAAAACCCTCTTTAACAATATACTTGGCTCCTCCTTCAAGAACTTTTTTTAATTTATCTTTTGTTAGTTGAAAAATGCTTCCCCTTCCAACTCCTGAAGGAATTTTTTTAAAAAGAGCTTCAACAACTTTTGTTTGATTAGATAAAATATCTTTTTTAGTTAAATTAGTCTTAAGTAATCTAACACTACAATTAATATCATAACCCACCCCCCCTGGACTTATAATCCCCTTATCCATATCAAATGCAGCAACCCCCCCTATACTAAAACCATATCCTTGGTGGGCATCCGCAACAGCAATCGATGCTTTTAAAATCCCTGGCAAACATGCTACATTTGAAACTTGCGAAAGAGTTTTATCTTTCTTTATATTCTCTATAAGTTTATCTGAAGCATAAACTATTCCAGGGACGTTCATACATCCTGTTTTAGGAATTTCATATATATTCTCTGATATTTTTTTTATTTCTGTCATTTTTTATTTTTTTATCAGGCGTGACCCTATTTTAAAGGAAGTTTCATAAAAGAAACCTTGGTGTCTTTTATACGTCCAAAACAACCTGGCAAGTCCAGGCGTCTTTTATTTTTTTTACAAACATTTCATTATAGGTAATTGCTTTTATATCTATATGTATCTCATAATTTGAAGCTTTATCTCCAACAACTTCTGCAGTAAGCTTACCATTTTTAATTTTAAGGTTTTTTATCTTACTTAAGAAAAAATGCTCTGAATCAAACAAAAACAGAAACTCCTCCAAAAATGCATAAAGTAATGCTTCCGGGTCTTTCCCTTCAACGCATATTTTTTTAGTAACTGTTTCCTTCACTTTTCCATTAAACATTGAGTTAAACATCGCTAAGGCAGAGTTTTCAAATGCTTCTTCTAGGGTTTTTCCGTAAGCCCGGAATTTTATATCTGCTGTATGTTCAAGGTATTTGTATTTCATTAATTTCCTAAAGAATCCTTGTTTAAAACTCTTACTTTTTCTTTCTCATCCACAAGATATAGATTATTATAATAAGGCTAATTATTATCGCAACCTGGTACTCCCCTATGAAATCTAACTGAATTCTTGCTGGGCACTGAATTGTTCGTGTTCCGTTTTGGCAGTACGCAGGTGCTGGGGGGTTTGCCAACCATTCTGCAGTCCAAGAGTAGCTTAGTCTTCCATCAACGCACCCATCTGGATTAGCGTTTTCATTAAACTTACAATTTCCAATGTTGTACCCACTCCCGCACATCCCCAGAAGAAACTCTTTCATCCCTACTCTAAATTTACCATTACACTCTTCGTCCACCTCATCCCACTCACACCACCAATCTGCAAGAAAAGCCTCACAGCCAGGAATTGAATCATTCAGTATATATCCTAAAACTAATTCATCATTATCAAATATAGATCTAACGCTATTTCTAGCAAACCATTTTGTCGCTTCATTTTCACAACTATTCAAACTATCAAAATCATTACAATAGAAGTTAGTAGTTGTTTCACAACTTCCTGAAGAGCACAACTCTCCATCAGAACAACAAGGGGGGGTTTCTATTGGTGGCTTTGGATCATCTATCTCTGGTCCAAAACAAGAAGAGGTAGTGGTTTCTCCAGTAGGATAAACCCAGTACCACTCACTCTCACTAGAATAGCAAGCTGTATAATCATAAGTTGTCATAAACTCATTTCTGGTCTTAGAAGAAGCTTTTTGCATCCCAGATGTTAAATTAAAATATCGCAAGGTTAAATCAACCCAGCTCGGACCAACATCGTAAAATCTTTTAAATTCAACACTAAACTCCTCATTTCCCCATTTGTCTCTTGTCTGAGAGATTCCCGAAAAACTCCAGTTGAAAGCCAAAAAACTTGCAGTATTTAAATTTGGAGCGGTATTCCAGTTTTTAACTGGAATTCTTTCTTCCCCCAACTCCCCATAAGTTTCTTGAGGACAGCTTCCAGCTACGCAAGTAATATTGTATTGGTCGGGATCATTAAGAGTAGAATCCCCGATTCCTTCAATTACATATCCTCCCTGTCCATTTATATCTATATATCCCTCATCTGCTTTCTGAATTGAAAAAGGTGCTGGTTCCGAAATATAAGCCAAAACAAAAGGGGATTCAATAACAAGAATTGAAATTTGATCCGAGGACTCTTGCCCAGAAGAATCTTTAACAGTAAGTTTAATGTTTTTTTGTCCCGGTTCTTCGTACGTCGCGTTGATCATATTATAAGCGTTATTTACAGTTAAGGTATACTCTGTAAAGGTTCCGGACTCTCCTTCAATAGTTACCTCCCCCCCAAACTCCCATTTTGCTTCTGAAACCAGTCCGTCCTCTAAATCATAACTTATGTGAGTGAACTCAAGCTTATTGATTGTGAAATAAATCTGTTTATCTATGGGGCCGGTGATATTTGCAGTTGGAGGCTCATCACAAGGAGGATTTGCACAATCTCTTGTTACTTTTAAAATTCCACTTTCAACTTTACTCTCAGAATTATCTAAAGGATAGGCCTCAAAATAATATTCAGGATCCCACGGAGGAATTATTAGTGGGTTCCCATTCATCCAGTAAGCTCTCCAATTAGTCGGAGTTGCGGAGCTAAAGGTATTAGTAAAAATATAAACTGTTGTATCCGGAATAATCCCCCAATTATGTTCTTTGATTGTGTATCTTATTTTTGCTCCTTCACACTTTGAAGAGTCTTGGGGAAGAATATTAAGGCTAACCACCGTGTTATTTACAACACTTGATTTAGACCAAGAAGCTGAAAGGAGAATGCAATCTTCAAAGGTTGGGGCGTCAGAACAACCACTTGTGTTGAAGGTGCACTCGGTTGCAGTAAATCCAGGAGGATTACAAGTAAGTGTTCCTGTCCCAAAATCAAGACTCGCGCAAGTTTCTCCATTTAAATCTGTACCATCGCACTCTTCCCCAGATTCAATAGTGTTATTCCCACAGGAATTTCCCGATGGGATGCAAAAGGGATCCGAATCACAATCTTCATCGCTGCAATCTGCTAAAGTATCACAATCATTATCCACACCATCATTACAAATCTCCATCCTCCCAGGATTAATCAAATAATTGGTATCATTACAATCAATGTTTGCAAACGTTCCACACTCTGTGCTTGTAGTTGTATTATACCCATCAGTGTCTGCATCCGTACATTCTCCACCACAATTAAGATCATCTCCACCCACACAATCATCATCTTTTTCATTACAAGGAATCTCGGTAGCTCCTGGGTGGACTAGCGGATCAAAGTCGTTACAATCTAATGGCTCACCATCATCACAAGCTCTTGAAGAACCACATATATCAAAATTATCTCCATCTTCATCCACACACATACAATTAGGCTCTGCACAATCAACCACCCCATTACAATCATTATCCCAACCATCATTACATTCTGTTTCATAAAGTTTATCTCTTCTCTCTTCTTTTACTTGAGGTTCTGGCACCCAGCTCCAACTAGTACCAGTTGTTGTGGTAGTAATTGTGCAAACTAAACTTCCACTACATCCTCCTGTTGAATGAAAACAAGCATATACAGATCCTGTTGCAGGACCATCTTCATCTCCATCACAAAGTTGAGAATATTGTAGTATACACCTCCACTCTTCATTAAAATCATAATAATATCTTGGGTCTGTATTATCAGGACATAAATCTTCACAACCAGAAGTACCACAGTTAGGGTTTGTCCAAATATCATCATAACATACACAAGAACATTGTCCGTTTCCTAAATTCATAACACTTTCACTCCAACAATCAGTTTCTGGACTAGAAGAACACAAGTTACTAACAACACATCCTGTTCCAGAGATATAAGTGGCTCCGCAAATTCCATCTACACTAGAAACTTCTTTAAATCCAGAAAAATTAAGAATTAAAATTAAAAATAAGATACCAAATAAAATCACCTTTCTTCGCATGTTTTACTAAATGAAAACCTCCTTATAAATATTTTCAATCTTCCCAACAAAAGACGTTTATTTTTCTAGGATCATAAACATTAGGATTTGCCGAAATCATTCCGAATTTAACATAAATGTTTCCCTTCGCTGAAGGTAATTCAAGATCACATGCAGAATTTGAAGCACAAACTTTAATTTCACATGTAAGATAATTTGGAGTAAGAGAATTTATCTTGTTTATTACTGTTACGGGAATATCTGTCCCATTTGCAGGCAAGGAACCAATTGTTAAAATAGAATTTCTTAAAGAATCATTTAACTGTATTTCCCTTATCATAGAGGTTTCCAAATCATAAACCCCCGAAGAGATATCCCGCCCCCCCGTATAGCCTCCACGATTTATTATTATAAGTGCAACCGTCACAATCAATAAAATTGATATAAACGCTTCTAGTATTCTTATCCATCCCCGTTTGTTCCTGGTTTTTTTAATATTGATTATCATTTTACCAATAAAATATTTTTAAATATCCCAAATAAACACTAGCATTCTGATCCATGTGTTGAACCGGAAACTCTCTAATATAAACATCTGTTGTAACCTCTTTTTCTGGAGGGCCAATCACAGTTCCGTTTGCAAAAGTAAATCTAAAATTAAAATCATTAAAATCATTAATTTCAAAAGATTTTTTTAAGAAAGTGTAATTTGATTCATAGATGGAGGTTAATGTGGAGATTTTTTTACTAAAGGCGTATCTGTATGTTTTTGTTTGTTCTAGGTGATAATCGCCTGGGTATCTTATTCCCTGGCATCCAGAGATAGGATTTCCAGATTTCCCCGGGAAATGATCGAAATTATAATAAGCGGTAAAAGCAGTATCTGGTTGGGCATCTCTTAAAAGATTAATTGCAGGATCAAGAACACTCATTTCTAAGTCATTTCCTTTCATATCTCTTATTACCAAATTGGGCCCTCCAAGTTTAGAAACTATTTCCCACCCACTAATATCCGAATTCAAATCTACACAGAGATTAGGCCGGTTATTATCAATCTTTATCTGAGTAACATTAACATCATCCGAAATAGTTTCAATTATCTTTTCTGCAAGTAAATCAATTCTACTTTTTGGTTCTGCTCTTGAATTAGAAATTGGTTCTAAAACAACATATAGAAAAATTAGAAAAAATATAAAAATAGCAAAAGAAACCATCACCCCTACATGGGACCCCCTTTTATTCATCCTTGGTTTATTTCTTTTCCTTCTTTTTATCCCCATAGAATATTTGCTCCCGAAGAAACTAAAAAAGACATTAACATTAAAGCGAAAGAGTGTTTTAATCCTGCTTTTATGCTCCCCTCAGAAAGTTTTCCAATTACTAATCCTCCAAAGAATCCTTGAATTAATAACAAATAAAGGAATGCTCCCGAAATGTCTCCTCCCCCCACCCCCCCCTCACGACCCAGGTCTAATTCTTTTGTTATGTCCGATATGTTTTCTATTATGGGAAGTATTTGAAACTGAAGAATTAGGATAATCACCAAGAAAACAATGAAAATAATATATCCTTGGACCACTAGTGTAGAGATAGCCGATTTTCTTTCTTTTTTTAGTTTGTCTGAGGTACTCACAGCTCCTGTAACTGATTCTAAAATTTCTCCTATGTTTCCTCCAGCCCTTTCTGCCTGACCTATGAGGGTTATTGCTCTGGAGATAGTTTTATTCCCTATGTCATTTGCAAAAATTCTCAAGGCATTGTTCAAAGGAATTCCCATGGCAATTTGATTTGCCAGTTTTTCAATATGTATACTCAAAACCCCAAAAGGCTTATTTTTTACATTAAGAATACTTTTACTAATTGGGGTCCCTGTTTTAACGCTTTCAACCAAACCACGAGCAAACTCTAAAAACATTTCTTCTTTTTCTTCTGCTGCTTTTGATTCACTTATAAGACTAAAAATAAAAGGGGCAACCATAACAAGAACCCCTATTCCTGCAATAAAGAAGAAGAATTTGGTATGCATTAAAGCAAACGCGCCTCCCAGTATCAGAACCCCTATTCCCATTCCCACTAGGTGTGTTTTTGTTATTTCCATTTTATTCAGAAGATTTTTTAGTATGTAAAAAGATGAGGAAAACCATATTTGCTACTGAAACCCCAAGGACCATAATTATTCCTACCATAGAAGGGCTCATCCAGCTTAGCCCACTAATACTCATCATCATTAATAAAAGCATTAAAATCATTGGAGCAGCAACAACAACACTAATATAAATATCCATGAATGTCTCTGCAGACTTTGTTTCTTGCTCTCTTTCTATTCGGTGTTCAAAAAGTAAACTCTGAGAACGCTTTTCAAAAAATGTTGGGAGATTCCCCCCAGAATTGATTGTGGTTGCTAAACCATTTAAGAGATCGGACAGCTTTGAGCTTGGGCTATTAAAAGCTACGTTTCTTAGGGAGGTTGCAAAATCATGCCCATATATATTAATTTCATTTATTATTTTTATAAACTCTTTTTCCAAATTAGGATACTCTCCCGTAGAGATTATTATACTAAAAATTTTGCTTGGTTCAATCATTGATTCAGAAATTGCCGCCATATGGATTGTAGCAAAAGGAAGCTCCCTATTTAATTTAAGATTCAAAGATTTTTTTTCTAAGGCAGGATAGAAATACATAAGGAAAAATGTGATTATTGGGACTACAAAAGGAATCCAGAATATTTTAAAGAACCTCTGGCCAATTATCTCGGTTGCTTTTGTGATTATTGGAAAGTCTGGTCCGATATTAAAGAAAAGGAAGAAAACAAAAATCCCGATTCCTATGAAGATAGAAAAAATTGTGGTTAAGAGAATAACCGAGATATAACTTATTGGGGTAAATTGTAGTTTTCCTTTTATAAGGTCTCTTTCTAGCATTTGGAAAAATGGTTTTTTCAAAAGTGTTTTTGCTTTTCTAGAAAAAAGTCTGCTGGAAAGACTAATGAATTTGTTGGCAGTCATTTTCTTGATCTCTCTAACATTTACTTCTTTTCTTCTCAGTCTCTTAAGCGTTTTCCTTTCAAGTTTAGTAGGATTTACAGAAATATGGATTTCTGGAAGCTCTGGAGTTTTTGGAGGTTCGTAAACCTCTTCATTTTGAGGAGAATAAACATCTGGTGATTCAGCGGGGGTAGAAGTTGCTTTAGGTCCAATATTAAAAAAAGAATCTGGATTTGGTTTTCTTGTTAGATTTGTTGCTGGAGAGTGTAAAGGTCTTGAAAGTGAAACCCTTTCTATTAATTTAAGGGTATCCTCATTTGTTTTTTGTAATACTCTCCTCAGAGCCCCAATTTGGGAAGAAAACATATTTATTTCTTCCCTTGTTCTAGAATTTTCATACCTTTTGAACAAAGAATTTAGTTCAATAACTATTTTTTTCTCTTTTTCTATGTTCTTTTTTAAACTACTCATTGGGTCGTATCTTGGAATCATTTTATAGTCTGAGAAATCCTCTCTTGCACCTGGATAAGGAATTTTTTAATTTTATTGAAATTAATAGTGTCTTTTCTTTTATTAGCTTCCTCTAATTTTTGATAACCCTCTCCGAGAGAATCTACCAATTGATTTAGAAATTCAAGGTCCTCTCTTTTCATTTGAAGTATTTTGAAATTATTTTATTTAATAGCAAGTGAATATCTTTTATTATACTTTCCGCTTCTTTTAATGTAACTTCTTTCCCATAATAATTTATTCTATTCATTATTTCAACCTCCCCTTTAGCCTATTTCCATTAAGGATATTGTTTTTTAGCTCTTTATTTTTTATATCTGAAAGAGACTTAAATATAAACAATTGAATTTCTCTCCCAAATTTTTTTTCAAACTCATTCAGTTTGATTTCTTTCTTAATTTTGGTAAATATTGCTAAATCAATATCGGACTCCTTACTCGCTTCTAATTTAGATAATGACCCAAATAAAACAATGGTGGGGGAATATGCTTCTGATTCTAGGTACTCGGTTAGATCTATTAATTTTTCTTTCCAGTAGATTATAGATAATTCTTTTAGAACGTAACTCTCTTTGTTTGCTCTGAACAACAAATAACCCCTTTCCTCCCTTTTTTTCAATAAATTTTCCTTTTCAAAACCCTTCAAAATTTTAGAGGCGGTCGGTGGGCTAAGCTTTAAAATTCTTGAATACTCTCTTACCCCCAATTCGAGATAATTATCTTCCATAAATGGTTTAAGATTGTTAATTATTTCTAACATATGTAATTTAATGTTAACAAGTGTTTATAAATATTTACATCAAATATTTCTTTTCACATGACCCCAAATTTTTTCAAAACTTCTTCTGGTTTCTTGTAATACTGGTTAATTACATCCTGAACCGCAGTAAAACTAAAAACTCTCTTCTGATACATAGCATGAATAAGAAGCACCCTTCTTCTAAATTCTTCATTTAGTTCTTCTATGGCCATACCGTATCTTTGGGAAATTTTACCAAAAATCTGACTATTTTTCTTAAAATAAAACTGGTTATCTGAGGGATTCCATACAAAAGGGGTATTGGTTACTGCAACTCCATCAGACTTTATGTCAATTATCTCTACTATGCTCCTTAATTTTCTTGTTTCCTCTTTGTTTACGATTGCGTGAGTCATAATACAAACCCCATCCAGAACATTCAATAGTGTTGGAGACAACTCAATTGGAGGGGTCTCAAGTCTTTTTACAAGTGTTTCAACAGAATCTGCGTGAATAGTGCTTAAGGAAGAGTGCCCAGATGCCATTCCCTGGAATAAAACATAAGTTTCTTTACCCCTAACCTCCCCCACAATTACATAATCCGGATTTTGTCTAAAAGAACTTTTCAAGAGGGTAAAAAGTTTAATCTCTCCAAATTTTTCGACCCCCGTTGCTCCTCTTACCACGCTCGGAAGCCAGTTTTCTCTAGGGAGATTCAGTTCTCTTGTATCCTCTATGCTTACAACCCGCGCCTCAGGTGGAATAAAAAATACAATCGCATTTAGGAGGGTAGTTTTTCCTGAAGAAGTCCCCCCGGTTATAAGAATATTCATCTTATACTGGATTAATATCCATAAATAAGCAAGCATTTCTGGACTTAGAGTTCTTAAAGAAATTAATTGTATTGGAGTCCACGGAGTTTTTGTAAACTTCCTTATTGTAAATGTTGGCCCTTTACTTGTTATGTCTTTAGTGTAGGTAGCGTTAACACGACTTCCATCTGGGAGACTTCCATCTAAGATTGGGGAAGAGTAAGAAATGTATTTTCCACATCTCTGGGCAAGTTTCTCTACGAAATTTGCAAGAGTTTCCGCATCACTAAATCTAACATTAGTTTTTATATTTCTATAGACTCTATGGACCAGATAAATGGGGGTATTAATTCCGTTACATTCTATGTCTTCAACGTAATAATCCTTTAACATTGGGTCAATTTCATTAAATCCTACAAAATCTCTAACGATGTAATAGAATATTTTTCTATAGGTTTCATAAGAAATGTTAAGCCCCAGTTCTGTAGCAAGAATTTTAAACCTCATGTCTAAATAATTTAACAAAACCTCGCTATTTTTTTCAATAACCGCATCAAAATTAATTAAATCTCTCATTGCTGAAACTATTTCTTCTTTTTGTCTTAACTCAATTTCATTTAGTGAAGGCTCTTCTAATTCATAAACCAATTCGTATTTTTTTGGATCCCAGTATACATGGGCAAAAGCAAAAGGAGAAATTAAAGCGTATCTTATGTTAATTTTTGTTTTGTCTTTTTCTCTTTGTAGCTTTGGAATTTCTGGGGATAAGTTTATCTCGGTTCTCGGATAAGCCATTATTCCTTTTTGTTCTTGTGTCATTTTAAGCGAATATGAAGTTTATATTAGTCTTGGGACTTCCCCCTTTATTTGATAAAAATAATCTGTAGGGAGTTGAAGCCTTATTGATTATTTTTTCATTATCGGAGTCATCAAAAGTTATATTGTAGATTCCGTTGTAGTTTAAAGTTAAATACACTTTATTATTTTTTCCTATTTTGTTTGTGTAAATGTATATGCTCCCGTAAGGGATATCCACTCCAGGTTCGCTGAATGTGTCGGCACTATCAATCTCAAAGACTAAGGTATCATTTTTATCCTTATTTATAAAAAGTCTCCCCTTACTTATTCCCAAATCTAAAACTCTCTGGTTGCTCTGGCCCCCCTCATCAATCGAATGAATCATCTCGTTTATATTTTCCATCATCACGATAGTTTGTTCAATAATTGCTTTATCTTGCATTTGTTGTATTTTTGGTTTTACGAAAGAAAACACCGTTGCAATCAGAGCAAGAGCAATTAAAGTGTAGATAACTGTTTCTATCCAAACCTGCCCTCGTCTACTCACGCCTCTTTTCATATAATATAGTTAGAAGAATTTAATTTATAATCCTTTTCTTTAGCTTGGACGACTGTGTCGAGACGGATTCTCTTCTTTTTTAGTTGGGAGTTAGTTCTTTACTCCGGTTATGTTTATTCCGTCAATGGACCAAAAATCTCCAGTTCCTAGACCAACCCCCCCATCAAATTTCAGGAGCACGCTATTATCAAAAGTACAGTTTGCGGGGAATATTTCCATTTCGTGAAAAACCCAAGTAGAATCAGGATATGCTCCATCTTGCATCCTCCATATCTCTAAGCCATCATCACAAGAGATGGAAGCATAGTTTCCATCCTCCCAGCTTTGTTCATATGTCAATAATCCAATTTTTATTGAATCATATGGTTCCACTGCAGAAAAATCAAAACTTTTCTGGGTATAAGCATCTGAGTATCCATTTGTAAAGTAAAAAAATTGTGAGCCTGCACTTCCATCACAGATAGAATCATCACACTGACTTACCCAAGCGCCACTTCCAGAAGAAATAAAGGCATTTGTTTGGGTGAGCCATCCATCTGTTGCTAATTCAAACCCAGTAAAATAAATAGGGCTATAAGTAGGCCCACTTGGTGTTGTTGTTCCCCCGCCCCCCCCGGTAATCCCCAGAAGACTGCAATCCCCAATCTCGCTAACGGTGTCTGTAGCTTCACACTGCTTTCCCCCAACAATCGGAGAGATTTCAATTCTACTAGCCCCTCCAACCCCCATTCCGGTTGTGTTTATGATATAAGTAAGGGCAGAATTTGGATCTGGGGCACTAATCATAGCTCCATAACTCCCCCCAAACAACCTTACATTAGGGTAAGAAGTAGGTTGTCTTTCCAATTCAAAACTTTTTGCTCCCCCGAGGTTTCCCAATCCAACAAGAATTTTGTCCACTTCTGCATCTTTAACATCTATAGAGAACCATAATTCATCAGAAGAAGAATTATAACAAGTATATTCTGTATTTATATTGACTTTATCAAATATCCCAAAACAAGATTCTGCATCACTAAGATTATCATTTATAAGGTTTTTAGCAACAACCCATACAAGAGTAGCAGCGGCAAGAGTTAACATAACAAGTATGAGCGTAGAAACTATTGTTGAAAGCCCTCTTTTTTTTGTATTTATTTTTTTCATTTAAACATTCATCTCGTATCCGTATCTCTCATCGCACACAAAAGATTTTTCTCCTTCGCTAGTTCCTGCAATTAAAACCGGAAGTAAAACAATTTTTACCGTGTCTTCTTCCAACCCGCTTTTAATATATCCTGTAGCAATTCTTCCAGGATTTAAACCAATTCTTGGCCAGTCAAAACCATCATAGTTTTCCTTTAAATCTTTGAGTTTACTTTTTCCACCTTCTGTTATTTCCTTGACCTTCATTCTAAAAATAGGGACGTTTCCATTATTTGTAATAGATAAATCAGTTCCGTAACTAACAGCAAAACTTACATCATCACAAACAAGTTCAACGTTCTTCCCAAACTTTTCCCCCTTTTCATCAACAAGACCCCGAATCCATAAAAAAACTATTAAAGCTATTATAACAATCATAGCAATTAAAGAGATTGTTGCGACAACTGGAGAGAGTCCTCTTCGGCTCTTTGTTTTTTTCACCTCTAATCTTCTCATTTTAATATTAGGTTTACTTATCTTTTAAATTTATGGACAAGTTAAGTACACTCTATGTTTTCCTTTATTTTTGCATCTCCACAAGTTACTAGTTTTTGGAGATTATCTTCTACATACCATAAGAAAGGAACGAGTTCTACCGAGTAAGTTTTATCCAGCCCCACAGCACTTAAATTAAAACTATTTACTGTGGATTTTCCAGGACCCAATTCATTCAAATTATTATTTAATCCAGTAATCCTTATTCCAGGAAAAGTATTATTCCCCCCATGAATAATGGCCGTTGAGAGATCTATTTGTGGAATCTTGAACTCGGAATCATTTGAAGCTCTTATGAAATACCCCCCTATGCTAAAAGTTCCCTTATTTTTTAGAGTTAAGTTTAGTATAGAGCTTTGACAACCATGATCTTCAATGAACAATACGATTCCATCTGGACACTCTAGGCTGTTTGTAGGAACACTTTTCTTCAACTGGGTGTAAACAATCGTCCCTATTGCAACTGCAAAAGCCATAAGCAAGACATATCCTATAATGATGCTTACTCCTTTTTTACTTCTTTTTTTTGATTTATCCCGTGACAACATATCTTTCACCTCCAATATCTTGAGTAATCACGAAATAAAAGCTTTTTCCTTCTCCCAAATCAAACTCATAATCAGTTCCATTCACATTTATGCTCGCACTTCCACTTTCAAGGTTGGTAGAGACCCATTCTTTTGATCCCCCAGCATAATGATATCCGGTCATATTCGTAGAGTTTCCGGTTAAAAAATAAATATCGATTTTATCACCAAGATAGTCTGAATATAACTTTGGAAAATCATCTTCTAGTTTTATTTGATTCTGAGTCATATCATATTCTGAAACTTTTTGGGATTCTATAAGAAGTTCATCCCTCACATCCTCCAAGTCTATTGAACTAGTTTTTCTAGCATAATTAATAATAGAAAGAAATCCTATCATTACCGAAACAATCATAATCGCGGCTATAAGATAAAACTGGCCCTGCTTCCCTCTTTTCATAGTTTGATTAAGAAAAAGTTATTTATTAAGATTGGGGTAATTAGTCTTTTGCAGGTCTTCCAATTTTTGAAGACTTCCAGATGTAGGAATAAATATATTTTTGTGAATAGTCTACGGGTCCAAGTTGCGCGTGTCCATCAAGAATTTTCCCAGCTTTTTTTACACGCATTTCTAAACACAGCGTTTTAGGAATTCCCCCAAAGGTCTTTTCCCCATGGCGATTTATAACACCCCCTTCCCTAACCCGTACCTCGGAAGAAATCCAGGGATAATTCAAATAAATTCTATGCCCCTTACCATTTTCCAGCTCGCTGGGGCTAATCCCATTATAAAGATCTAAATCATCAAGCATTATCTTTCTTAAGACTTTTTTCTTTTTGGCTTCTTTTCTTCTCATGTATTTCGCCCCTTTTTTGCATGCCTCATGATACAATATAATTTTTGTATTTAAATCATTTATTATCTTCCAGAACAATTAGTGTAGACTCAGGGATTTGCCTCCAAAACACCAAAAAAGCACCCTTCGTTTTTTCTCGGTTTTGCGACCTGCCAAGCATCTTAACATATGTTTAGGGCTGCTCCGATCAAGGCCTGACCCGTTTAGCATCTGCAAGATCAAAGCAGACAAAACTTCAACGTCCAAACAAAGACTCTCTTGACGCCTCAGTCACGCCTCCCCTTACAGTTTGCCATGAAGCCCGTTTGCAAAGGGCAGAGGGCTAACCTGCCAACCTAGTCTACCATTTTACAGAGGGTTTTGCCTTTAAAAACCTTGTTAATTACGTGTTTTGTTCCTATTTGTTAATGGTAACAAATAGGCTTTGCGTCAAAATTAACCCTTCAACCTAGAATAATAATTCTGCTTTCGTAAATTGTG
>Ga0066639_10002216_pt1 | contig 17063 bp, 15 predicted proteins | sample CryGeyCG2114_010_2_FD_59504 | JGI IMG/M metagenome (GOLD analysis project Ga0066639, IMG submission 59504) | Groundwater microbial communities from aquifer - Crystal Geyser CG10_big_fil_rev_8/21/14_0.10 | ecosystem: Environmental > Aquatic > Deep subsurface > Groundwater | place: USA: Utah...
CCCCCGCCGCACTAAGGGTGGTAGAGGCAGTCTGTCCAACCTTTAGCCAGTGTGCCGATGTTATAGTTGTCGATGCGTTACCAGTCAAGGTAGACGCACCGGTTACGTCGAGCGTACCACCGGTACTGATATTAGTACTGATGGTAGTCGCGGCGGTTACGACTCCTACTGTTAATAGCAACGAGCCGAGCACTGTCATGGACGTTTTAAAGAAGTCCCCCCTTCTGAACATTTTTAGCATAATTTTTTCTAATTACTAATTGACAAACTTATAATTTGAAATGAAAATTCACGGTAACTAAGCAGATGAAACTTTTTAGCCACAAATACGGTACTCATTATACTCTATATATGTAAATAATTGTTAATAATCTGTGGATAAACCCCCACACCTATCGTGGCCACGCGCTCCGCGTCGTGTTTCCGAGGTTCAACCTTTTAGATGCTTAAGGTTGAACCTCGGAACACAAACAACAAAACCCCCTATCGGATTGCCCGAATAGGGGGTTTTGTGATCTTTGGCCTGGCCTTAAGCCGACCGCCGATTTGATTTTACTTCCTAACTCAAGTCACAAGCTAGAGTCAGGAATTTAAGACTACTTAGACAGCGTCTGAGACAAGCCGCCAGAAGGCAGGCCTACCACACCATAACCATTGGTCCAGTCGTTATGCGTTAGGGACGAAGTGGTTGTAGCGTTAGGCGACCATACGAAGCTACTCGAGTTCGAGAGAACTGTAGCGGCCGCACCAAGCATACATGGTGTCAGGTTACTTGTGATACAGGCTGTGATTGAAGGATATGCTGCGTCACCTGCAATGGTTGTCTTAACTGTTGAGCCAGTTGTTACACCAGCGACAGTACCAACAAGCTTGAAGTAACGAGTCTGACCTGCAGGAATCTGTAATGTCAGAGCGGTAGAGTTATCCGCAAGCAAATACTGCTCGAAGGATGAATCCTCCCATGCCGCCATACTTAGGTCGGCATTATCAAACTGCCCGTTAGCGAAGCCGGATACCGGAGTCGAGTAGTCAGCATTTGTGTAAGCAAAGATGTTTACATCAGATACTGTGGCCGACGTAGTAGCCATAGTGAACCCGAACTGGTAGACACCGACATCACCTGAAGCTGAAGCTGTTATCTTGAATCGCATGAGGTCTACCTCTCCACCAGAGAGAACCGTGGTAGGAAGGGTGTCGGCAGCGATAGTCGGATAAGACTTGAACAGTCTTAGGCCTGACACTGCTGTTGAGCCCGTGCCATAGATGGTGGTACCAGACTCGGCACCAGTACCCTCTGCGTTCAATAGATCAACTGCTACAAGGTGACCCTGTGTCGCGGCCTTGTTAGTACCAACGGCAGCGAAGTCGGCCTTGACAGTCAACACCTTGTCCTGATCCTTCGGCAAGTTAAGACCTACCGGATTCACAAGAGTAAGTGTCGATGTAGCAGATGCTGCTGTACCTGTGAAGGTAGCATTACCAACATAAGTAGCACCATCCCACAAGGTGACCTGGATAAGGTCAGATGCGGATGAGGATGCTGTGTTCGTGAGGTTAAGACCGAGCTTGGTCAAGTTGACAGCCTCATTTGTTGCACGCAACTTGATCTTGTTAACAACAACTCCTGTGGCCATGTTCGAGGCACTTGAACCGACCAGCGTGTATGCAGGTGCTGATGAGTCAAGAGAGCCTGCGAACGAACCTGTTGCAATGGTCATAGTAGGACCATTTAGCGCACCGTAGGTAGGGCTAATTGTGTTACCCGATACCTGACCGGTTACAGTGCCAACCGTACTAAGACCAAAGGCGATTGTACTGTTAGCAGTACCGCCAGAAGCGATGTTACACTTGACCGAAACAACCTTAATCGTACCCTTAGGCACGGTATAGGTGCTGTCCAGAGTAAATGCCATGGTTGTATCGGTGGCCGCAGGAGTCTTTGTGTTAGTACCTGTGGTCAAAGAAGAACCTGCATCATTGTACAACTGACAGTTAGAGAGGGTTGTCGTAGAGAAGCTGACACCAGCCAATGTTGAAGTCAATGCAGAGAATCTTACATCCTCGCCTGACTGTGAGGCATCAAGCTGGTAGTTAGCCAATAGTCTGGCTGTGCCACCTGCGACGATACTCTGTGATGTCGGCTGTGATGATACTGAAGCTACGAGCGCGCCACCCTTAACGGTCATGGTGTTCATCGTAACCAAAGTTGTAGGCCATGTTACAGTGTTACCTGTTGTCTGACCCGTAGAGTTGGTTAACTTTGTCGCCGGGGTGTTGATAGTTACAATGTAGGTACCGCCTGTGCCAATAGTTGAGGCAACCCGACCCTTAAGGGTGTAGGTGTGCGCACCTAGAAGATAGGTAACGGTATCTGTAAATGCAACTGTTTGGTTTGTCGCATCAACGAGTGTCGCGTCAACAGGGCCAGCGACAACTGCGCCATTCTCGTCAACAAGCGTAACGTTGGTGAGAAGGCCGGTACCTGATCCTGTCGTGGATGCAACATTGAAGGAGTGGTTCTGGACCGAGATGGCCTCACCCTTGATGTCTACAGAGTAACCACCGAGCACCTGATCAGGAACATTGATAGCAATGTTCTGGGCAGGAACAGAGTTAGCCTTCTGGATGGTTGTTATAGAACCGGCACTAACCGTAATGGTAGAGCCGCTAAACCATGGGGTCGATGCCGTACCTGTACAGCTCGCAGCGCTATAGACGAACTGCGAAGCGGTTGTAGCCGCTGTTGCACAGTTAGAGTTAGCAGTTGGAGTGATACCATAACCATACGTCTCGCCAGAAAGGTAGACATCTGTGGTCTTGTAGATATCAAACTGGACTGTGCGTCCGGATGAACCGGAGCCGACAATGTCGCCCTGGATATAAATATCCTTCGAGAGACCCTTGTCGATCAAGAGACCGTTAGCACCGAACATTGTGGTGTAATACTTACCATCCGATGACACTGTCGTCGGGTAGGCGGTACTCTCACCGTCAACCATTACTGTCAAGTTCGCAAGGTCACCTGATGCGGCAGAGCCGGACTGATACCAGCGAATTGACTTGAGAAATACCTTCTCGGCAGAGCCGGAGGTGAGACGTACACCGGCAAACTTAAATGCCGTTGTGCCGATTTCCTTTGACTGTGCGTTGTTCGGGTCAAAAGATGACACTGCGAGTGTACCTGTGCCAGTCGAGAGACTTGCGTTAATGGTGTGCTGAGCGCCAGAGATCGGGAGTGTACCTGATACAGTAGCGTCAGTTGATACACCGACAACATTAAGCTGGGCAACCTGTCCTGCGTATGAGGACAAAATTGCGGCCATGTTACCGGCAACCGTCAAAGTCTGTGAGGTACCTGCCTTGAGTGTCCACGGATCACCAACCGTTACGGTGTGGTCCGAGTTCAAGCTCTTGGCGATGCCGATCTGCTGACCGTTAGAGTCCAGAAGGACAATACCGGAGAAGACAGCATCCTGTGCCAAGCCACCGCGTGTAACAGTTACACCCCGAACCAGTACATCAGATGAACCGGCTGTAAGTGTAAGCGTTGTAAACGGTACTCGTGATGCACTCTGTGGTGCAAGCGAGTTCATAGGCTGGGAGGCGGCAGAGATCATAAGAGATCCTGCTACGCCAGTGTCCGTACCTGTGCCGGTACCTGTCCCCGTGCCTGTGCCCGGAGTACATGGCTGGCCGTTAAGCGGACTGAAGGCGAAGCCTGCGGAACAACCTGCTGGCATTGTTCCAGTGTCTGTTCCCGTACCTGTACCAGTGCCGGTACCAGTACCAGCTGATGCCCACTCATTGAGTTTGGCTCTGGTTGATGGACCGACGAATCCTGTTCCCTGTGTCAGACCAACTGGGGCGAGGATGTCGCTGGCATACTTTTCTTGGAATTTGATAACTGCACCGTGGGTTGCAGGACCGAAGAATGATGTCTCATTGCCCGGTGAACCTGCGCCGGATGCCGCAACCATTGTTGCGGAGTCTGTGTTGAGGAGCTCCTGAAGCGCCTTAACATCTGCTCCGGTGTCACCCTTCTTTAGATTCTTGGTGAATGTGTAACCTCCTGTCATTGCCGGTGCGGAACCGTCAGATGCTTCCATCTGTAAGGCCTGTACCTGAGCAAGGAGAAGATCGATTTGTGCCTGAAGTTCTGCGGCGGTCGCGGCCGATGCGGGTACTACGAGTGCCCCACCAACCATAACAACTGCAGTCATCAAGCCCGTCAAACCGGAAATGACTTTCGTCACTTTCGAGTTTTTGAACTTTCTACTCATATGTGTTGTTTCTAATAATGAATCTGCTTTGGCTACGAGACCCGAGCAGAATCTTGCGCGAGCAATTTGGCTTCGACAAGTCACCAAATATAATCTCGCACTTTTATACCTAACGTAATTCTTAAACATCGACCTGATTTTTGCTTTTAATTTTACAGACCGATGAGCTTAAGACAAGATTGGTTGGACTCTGTTCTGACATAAAATATATACATCAGCAGAATCTTTTTTTCTGAAATTACCGGATTATTTAATTTTCAAAGTGCGTACAATATACAGATTCGAGAGCGCGACATTAGCGCCAACTTACCGTACAGCGCAAATTATAACCGCTCGCCTCGCAATCTGCAAAGCCGTTATGTGGATAAGTAAGGCCATTCAAGCCTTTTATCCATTTGAGCGTACTTTGCAATAGTAACTTTTTCACCCACAAAAGTCAACGGGTGTATACTATTTGACGAATGAACTGATAAAATCCTACACTAAAGAAGTATCCAATTAACCTACGCTCTCATGTATCTACTCCAACGCCTCTCCCCTGTCTTCTTCAATGTCTTGTCGGCTACTAATGCAAGCAGGTCACGTTGTATTGTCTTCTCGCTCACCCCTTTTATATCTGAAGCTATCTCCCCCAGGGAGTATGACCTCTTGGGCTCTATTATATTGAGTATCATTACACGCCTAGCCGACCCGTCTACAATTCCACTTTCTGTGGTCAAAAAATTATTACTACTGCGGACAGTTATGTTGCTCTTGCCCACTGTTGGCACCACCGGTCGACTACTCTGGCCATCAGCTATCTGATTGTGTCTAAAAGACATACTGCCGACACCGGACATGGGGCTATGTCCTATATCTTTATCTCTATCTCTATCTTTGACTCTGCGGGTTACCGCCTCACTACTGTCCACAACCGTGCCTCCATGTCGAGGCACGGTTGTGATGTCGGCGACCAGATCAATCTCTCCCCGAAAGCGGAAGTATCCAATTAGCTCTGCGTATTCACGCTCTAATATTCCAACATTACCTTCGCCAACCAGTTTGCTCATCTTGGCCAGATACAGACTGGAGACAATTGACTCTATGCTCTCTATCATATGCGATGTCTCGGACACGGGCCTGCCGGACTCATTACTCAACATACCCCTAACGTCCTTTAATAGGACAAGTGACAGCCTTCGCAGGTCTTCTCGAAGTGGCTCCCTAAGGGACAGATGCGCTGTTACCATATGCAGAGCGACTGATAGCTTTTCTGTCTTTAATAGAATATACCTAGTATTTTCTTGCGTTTCACTTGCCTGTCCTATTGATGTATCGCTCATATCGCTAATATTGTTTTATGTCTTTTTAGAACTTTGTGCGACTTTTAGACTCTCGCTTCATCGGACTTTATCAGTCACCCATTGTCTGATTGCCCTACTCGCGTGTGTCTTATTATATATAAGTCGTAGCAGACATACAACTTGACTCTCCTTGATTAGTATTCCACTACGCAAGACAGAATTATCTGCTATAATCATATCCATACCGCACAAGAGCATGTCCAAAAAAAAGACGCGAACAAAGAGTACTGATTCTCCGCCGGGAATGGGATTCTTTTCTAAGATCAACGGTGGGCTAAAGCATGAGACCAAACATGGCCTGTTGGCGGTTGTTTGTATTGTACTTGCATTACTACTCACGCTAGCCAAATTCGGGTTCGGAGGGATAGTCTTTGGCAATATATACTTCTATCTTTATCTGTTGTTCGGGTCGGGTTATTTATTCTTTCCTCTTGCACTTTTTGCCCTCGGATATGTATTCAGCAAGGCGCTAAGACCGCACATGGTCAGTACCGCGTTCCTTGGAGGTGGGATTGTCTTCTTGTCCGCTCTCTCTGCTCTTGATCTACGTTTCCGAGAGTCTACATCTGGGTATCTTTCCGGTGGACTTATCGGAAATGCGATAACTAGTTTCTTGAACAAACTTTTTGACCCGACGGTAAGCATGATAATCCTTATCGCTGTCATCGTGGTCGGTCTGCTTATACTCTTGGACACGCAGATAACCATGGACGGAAGACTTTTCGGTAAGTATCTCTGGGGGGCGCCTACTGTAGACCCGGATGATGGTAATGCCGATGATATAAGTGAGGCGACAATGCCCAATATCAAAATGCGCAAGGCTGTAAACAGTACAGAAAATAGTGATGATAGTGTGGATGATGATGTGCCGGTCGAACGGCCGGTGATAGCCGAGGTGCGCAAGACCAAGATAATTCCACCTGTAAAAACCGGAGAGATAAGTGAGGAGGAGTTCTCAACAGCTTTCAGAAGCCGGGGCGCCTTCATACCGCCACCGTTGTCACTCCTTGAGGAGGATTCCGGCAAGCCGGGAGTCGGTGACATAAAGGCCAACTCTAATATTATCAAAAGGACACTACTCAACTTCGGTATCAATGTAGAAATGGATGAGATATCTATAGGCCCGTCGGTAACCCGCTACGCGCTCAAGCCGGCCGAGGGTGTTAAACTGTCCAAAATAGTCGGCTTGCAAAATGACCTGGCGTTGACCTTGGCCGCCCACCCACTACGAATAGAGGCCCCAATCCCCGGTAAATCTCTGGTCGGTATTGAGATACCCAATAGCACCAAGACTGCCGTACGGCTTGGTTCAATGCTTGCATCCGACCCATTCGCGAGCTCTGGCAAACCTCTCCTTATGGCCATGGGACGGACAGTATCTGGTTCCGCCCTCTTTGCCGACCTTGCTAAGGCACCACACATGCTTATTGCGGGCGCGACTGGCTCAGGTAAGTCAGTAACCATTCATGCGTTAATCCTTTCCCTACTATACAGAAATTCGCCGGAGGCCATGCGCTTTATAATGATTGACCCAAAGCGGGTTGAACTGACTTTGTACAAAAAGATTCCTCATCTACTCACTCCCGTCATCACCGATGCCAAAAAGAGCATCCTAGCTCTGCGCTGGGCGGCCAAAGAAATGGAACGACGTTATGAGATACTCGAAGAGACAGGCTCACGCGACGTCCAGTCGTATCACAATAATATATATGAGCCAGCGGTACTCGCCAGAAAGGAGCTGGATGACGAACTGCCCGACCCAATGCCTTATATAGTAATAGTATTAGATGAGCTGGCTGATATCATGACAGCCTACCCACGCGAGCTAGAAGCGGCCATAGTCCGTCTGGCCCAGATGTCGCGCGCTGTCGGTATCCACCTGATCCTCTCAACTCAACGCCCTTCAACCGAGGTAATAACCGGCCTCATTAAAGCCAATATCCCCTCTCGTGTCGCCCTGCAGGTACCCTCACAGATAGATTCACGCACCATTATAGATATGCCTGGTGCCGAGAAACTGCTCGGAGCTGGTGATATGCTCTATCTGGGTGGAGAGATGTCAAAGCCCGTTCGACTGCAATGTTCATTTGTATCGGAGCCAGAGGTCAAAAAAGTTGTCAAATACCTGATAGACCAGTACGAGGACATGGTTCCTTCAGAGATACATATGAGCGAGCCATCATCTACTGGCGGTGTATTCGATGAGCATACCGTCACCGGATTTGGAGATATTGAAGGCGATGATGATGAGCTTTATGAATCGGCGAGAGAGGCAGTAATGCAGGCGGGCAAAGCATCGACATCCTATCTACAGAGAAAGCTAAAGGTCGGCTACGCGAGAGCGGCTCGACTGATAGACATGCTCGAGGAGCGCGGAGTAGTCGGACCAGGTGAAGGGGCCAAGCCCCGAGAGGTGTACAGTTCTGGTAGTGCTGACTTTGGCCTCGATAAAGATGTGGCCGATACCGAAAGTATAATAGAAGAGCAATCCACAGTTCGTCCAAACACCGATGAGTAAAGGACAACGGAGTATGATATAATTGGCCCAAAGGGGGTACGCGATGTGCGTCACAATATATAAAAGACAAAGTCATGCTATATAGGACAAAAAGGTGGTCGAGTGGTATCTTGGGATTAGTTATTCTCCTACTTATTTTTTCTTATGTTGCTTACGAAACAAAGGATATAATAATCGGACCGGAGCTACGAATAGTATCCCCCGTAAACGGCGGGACGGCTCCGGCAGGTATAATTTCTGTCAGAGGGACCGCCCTGCGTATCAGCTCGCTTGCGGTAAATGGCGGTGAATTGTTTACCGACCTGAGCGGCAGTTTTACAAAAGATATCCTCTTGTCTCCCGGTTATAATGTGATAGATATAAGGGTAACCGACAAACTTGGTCGGAGCGTCGCCAAACGCATAGAGCTTATGGCAGAAGAACCCGTTCGTCACTCATCCGTAGCAGAAATGCGACAGGTACCAAATGTGCGCAATTAGAGTGCGATAATACATCAACCAATGGCAAAGAAACAAAAGGAGCGTCCTGATTCTGGAGTAGATAATGCAATAAAGGCGATCCAGACTAAGTTTGGCGAGGGTGCCATTATGCGCCTCGGCGAGAAGCCCCATGTGGACGTAGATGCCATACCAACCGGCTCGCTCGGGCTAGACTTGGCACTGGGCGTCGGCGGTCTCCCCCGTGGACGCATAATAGAGATTTATGGCCCGGAATCTTCCGGCAAGACAACATTATCTTTACACGTAATAGCCGAAGCCCAAAAGAAGGGTGGTATCTGTGCCTTCATAGACGCGGAGCACGCGATGGATCCGGAATATTCACAAAAGCTCGGGGTCAACATTAAAGACCTCCTCATATCCCAGCCAGACCATGGAGAGCAGGCGCTAGAGATCGCCGATAGTCTTATCCGCTCCGGCTCTATAGACGTGCTGGTGATAGACTCGGTCGCCGCCCTGACCCCAAAGGATGAGATAGAGGGCGACATGGGCGCCTTCCACGTCGGCAAGCAGGCGCGACTTATGTCTCAGGCACTTCGCAAGATGACAGCGATAGTCGCCAAGAGTAAAACTGTCGTCATATTTATAAACCAGATTAGAATGCAGATTGGCGTAATGTTTGGCAATCCGGAGACTACTCCCGGGGGCAAGGCGCTTAAATTCTACTCATCAGTGCGCATAGACATTAGACGTATCGCTCAGATTAAAAAGGGTGACGAGGTGGTTGGCTCACGCACTCGCGCCAAGGTGGTAAAGAATAAGGTGGCGGCCCCTTTTAAGTTTGCCGAGTTTGATATCATATATAACGAAGGCATCTCGCCTGAAGGAGAGATCATAGCGCTGGGCGAGAAGCAGGGCATTATCCAAAAGAGTGGTGCGTCATACTCATACGGCGAGATCAAGCTCGGTCGTGGTTATGATGCGACCCGCACCTACCTTAAGGAGAACAAAAAGCTTAAAGATGAGCTTAAAAAGAAGCTAATAGAAAACGCAGAGAAGGGCGCCCTGGACCTCAAGTCCCCCGCCACCGAGGCGGAGGACGACGAGAAAGAGCCGATAGACGAGGAGTAATCGCTAGGAGTATATCGGAGATTGAAGGTTTAGAGGAAAGTCTTTCTTAATGGCGTCAACTATAGTCCAGAGCGCAAGCGCGCCGATAAGTACAAGTATCAGTTGTACAGAAATGGTCGTGTGGGTGAATGCGTACTCAAGATAGCTAAACATCCTATCCACTCCCCCTGTCTGCATAGTATTCATAATCACACTACGCAATGATACAAGCTCGCGCAGAACGAGGCCGAGTAAAGAGATACCGACAATCTTTAATGCTAAAGAGTGATAAGCCGTCCGCAAAAACCAGAAGGCGTAGACCCGGCGCATTACTTTTAATTTTAAATTACTCATAGCTGTTTTATTAAACTTTTGATGCTCTTTCGCGGAATGCCTCTTTGGCGCGGTGGATCCTAGTTTTGATGGCACCTATTGACACACCCTCTTCTCGCGCGATCTGCTCTTGGGGTTTATCTTTTATAAAGTGCTCGGCCAGAGCATGGCCGAAGTTCTCGGGCAAAGTCTTAATAATAGACTCCACATACTCCTCTAGCTCCTTAGAGGCCAAGTCGGGCATCGACTTGTCCGGCAGTACCTCGCGCAGTTCGTCTTTTAAGATGTCCACGTCCCCTTTCCTCTTATCTAACTTCTTGTACTGGGTAAAAGTTACGTTCAGGAGTATCTTGTACGCCCAGGAGGTAAATGACGCGCCGGGAATTTTCTTAAACTTGCCGGCATTTAGATATATCTTGACGAAGGTCTCTTGAAGAACATCCTCAACTTCCGACCTATCGCCCAAAATACGCTTCACCTTACGGCGAAACTTCTCTTCATGTCGGTCAAAGATTATAGAAAAAAGTCGCGGGTTCGTAACCGATAGCGCTAATATCTCCTCATCGGGCTTCATCTTTATATCTTTGTCTTTGTCTATATTACCTAACAGCATATATAACAAAGTCACTATACCATAAAGTCACAAACATTGCCCGAGGGTATATAAAATGCTAAGATGATTAATCTTATAATACAAAACTTGTCCCCAGATGTTGGAATATAACGAGATAAAAGAAAAGAAGGTTATTATTTTCGAAGGCGATCCTTACGAGGTTTTATCTTCGCACGTCTTTCGTAAACAACAGCGCAAGCCTGTCAATGCTACTAAGCTCCGTCACCTGATGAGTGGTCGCGTGGTAGAATACTCGTTCCATCAGAGCGAGAAGGTAGAGGAGGCCGACATCGCTCGTAAGGAAGTCAAATTCTTGTATACTAATCGCGGAGAGTACTGGTTCTGTGAGACTGACGATCCGGCCAAGCGCTTCCAAATCGCTGGTGACACACTAGGCTCACAGGCCAAATTTTTAAAGGCAAATACCCTTGTTGAGGCGCGACTATTTAATGAGCAGGTTATCGGAGTCAAACTTCCTATCAAACTTGAAGTAAAAGTGACGGAGGCCGCCCCAGGGTTAAGGGGCGACACCGCCCAAGGTGGCAGTAAAGTTGTTAAAATAGAAACCGGTACCCAACTCAACGTCCCACTCTTTATTAATGAGGGCGACAGTATCATAATCAACACGGAGGCAGGCGAATACGTCGAACGTGCAAAATAGAAAAAGGGGTCAGACCCCATTTGCGCTTTAGCGCCCGAAGGATCTTCTAGACAAATGGGGTCTGACCCCTTTTCTGTCTACTGCGCGATGAACGGGATTAGAGACAATTGACGAGCACGTTTGATAGCCGAGTCTAGTTTTCGCTGGTGTTTGGCGCAGGTACTGGTGCGGCGACGCGAGAGAATGCGAGCATTTGGTGACAAAAATCGCTTAAGGAGTTCCGTCTCCTTGTAGTCTATAGTAGTAAAATTATTGTTACAGAAGTAACACTGCTTTGCTACTGGCGCACTATGAGTGAGATTTCTCGAGTTTATCATTTCTTTTTGTATTTATTCTCTAGTTCAAAAATTCTATCATCTTAAATTGCTTTACTTAATTAAAATGGTATATCCTCCGCGTTACTATCCTCCTCCGGATATTCGATGCTATCCAGCTCTTCTTTCACAGAGGTTGGTTGACTGACTTGCGGTGTTGAGCCCGAATTAACTACGGCTGGCGCGGTGCCGGACTTTTGGCCAAATTGCACGGCATCTGCTACGGTCTCTGTACGATATTTCTTCTGGCCGGTTGTTTTATCATCCCAACTACGTGTCTGCAAACGGCCCTCAACGTATACCTGCTGGCCACGTCTAAGGTATTGAGCAGAAGTCTCGGCCTGCCGGCCGAACACTACCACATTGTGATACTCAACAGACTCCTGTTTGGCGCCGGACTTGTCCTTCCACACTCGATTTGTAGCAATACTAAAGCTCGTTACCTGATTGCCAGTCGGCAAAGCACGCATCTCGGGATCGCGTGTTAAGTTGCCAATTAGTAATACTTTATTGAGATACATAATATATCAGGCAAGTAAGTCATCTATCTGTTTATCTATCTCTGCCTCGCTAACCTTTGCCTTAGGAACGGCTTCAAGCTCGGGTTTAGAGACATCAACGGAAACAGGCAGGGTGCCATCAGTTTTGATTACCCGTTCAGTGGTATCGACAGGGCTGTCCCCGTCTGTTGTTGGCAAGCGTCTTACAGGCCTTACGTCCAGATATGCATATGTAAAGGCAGATCGTAAAAGAGTCTCAATAGTCTTAAGGTCTTCCACAATTTTTGGCAATTCAGAGGGGATAATCTCGAGTTTAATGAAGCCAAACAAGGCCTGGTCATAACTGCTCTTTTTACCCTCCCATGTCTTGACCACCGGATATGCCAGAGGGCGCAGGCGCGGAGTCTCTTGACTCAATATAACCCCTCCCTGGGTCTCTATCGCCTTGATAATCCTAGTCAGCTCATCTCCAGCCCGTTCTTCGGTCAACGCCGGTGACAATAGGAACATTAGGTCGTATTTAACAGTAATGTCATTTTTTCCCGTCATAGTCTCTATACAATAACAAATTATTCCCCTTTCTGCAACCTAAATCTCTGAAGCGCATTCTGAAGCAGGGCGGTCTCTGCCTGTTCTATGGTTAGGCCCTTAATCAGCGCCACCCGCGCAGAAATGAGCCGGACATAAGACGGCTCGTTGCGTTTACCTCTATGTGGCACAGGAGTTATATATGGAGCGTCCGTCTCTACCATCATAGATTCTATCGGCACATACTTTACCACCTCATCGTAATCGTGGGTGAAGGTGATAACTCCTGTGAATGAAAGCGTGCATCCTATAGACAGATATCTCTTCGCCGTTTCTATATCTCCGGCAAAGAAGTGCACATTGGCAGGGACTTTTGCCTTGGAGTGGAGCAGATGGAAGGCATCGGCATAAGCACCACCCTCCCGCCAACCTGTGGTCATACCTTTGCTCTCTCGGATATGCAACATAAGCGGTTTTCCCACATCATTGGCGAGTGCGATTTGGGCGTCAAAGACGTTCGTCTGTATCTGCTTGGTGTCCTCTTCTAGTCGGAAGTAGTCAAGACCACACTCGCCTATCGCTACAACCTTCTCGTCCATAGCCAACTTTTTATAACGCTCATAGTCAAAGAGCTCCCCGCGAGAGGTGAACGGCTTCACAGGGCAGTCTTCTGCCGAAGCCCCAAAAGACTGCCCTGTGGGCCCAGGTTGCTCGAGTTCTTGGGCATCACGATAGCTTTTGGTCGTGTGTATTGGATGCAAACCGACAGTCGCCCATGTATGTGGGTAAGCATGTGCCAAATCAATGGCCGCCTGCGAAGTGTCATTCTGTGTCCCCACAACAATCTGCCCAACCTCGGCCTCTACAGACCGAGCCATCACCGCCTCCCCATCTCCCTCAAAAGCCGCAAACTGCGGATGGGTGTGTATGTCAATGAGTTTAATCACTTTTTGAGTAGTTTAATGAACTCCTCGTCTGTTAGGCCTGATATTTTGCGCAACTCATGCGTAACACCGGAGCGGAGTTCTTTGTTTCCATGTGCAGCTACTATAAAAACATCCCCACGAATGTTTTCAAAGATTTTATGACTCCCCTTTTGTCGCTTTTCTGCAAACCCAAGTTTGTTTAAAATCTTTATAGCCTGTTTTGGCTTCAACGCCGGCAATTTGAGCATGGTTATACCGTGACGGGGATATCAATGATGACCCTACCTTGATGCTCTACCGGTATCTTCTTTCTTGTGTCTCGTAGATACTCAACATAGAGCGATATGGCTTCCTCGGCGTTGGCTTTGGCATCATCAAGCGTGTCCCCTTGAGTGACACAGCCCGGCAGGGTTGGTACCTTGACCACATATCCACCCTTGTCTGTATCAGGCTCAAATATAGCCGTATAGTTGTATATTCTATGCTTCATAATTCTATTATAACAGACGAAACAATCTCTGTAAACTTGCACCTAATTAACGCTGTTGAAATGATATTCAACAAACTGCGGATGAGTGTGTATATCTATAAGTTTAAGCATAGGTTCATTGACTTTATCTACCAGGAAGTAATTTTAATAACGCGGAAGGGCGCCAGTAAAAATATAGCTCCGACAACCCAAGTCCGACATAATATATACTCCCCCACCATAGAAGAGCCCACGGCGCTTCAATAAACAATCCATTACAACCACCATCACTACTACAAGATAATAAACTACTTACTGGTTTACTAAGTATATACCCTGAGATGCTCACAACAATGAACATCGTTAACATATAAAAAAGCAGCTGGTAGACTACCATTCTCTTGTTTTGGTTTAAGTTGCCACTCATAATTTTAACGGATGAACTTAAGATGAACCAGATAACAAAAACTATATCCTCAAATATAAGTAACAATGACGAGGCGAAGATAAGGTAGAATCCTAGCAGGAATAATCGTTTCCCTAAGCGAGTAATAGAGATTATTTTCGGCATCACTGGGTGTAAGTTTTCAAATATAGCAGATGTGCTATTGCGTTCCTCAGATCTATTGAGCCCTAAGGCCAATGCGGAGGCAAATATAGACAACACTTCAGCCATAAATATAAGTATCCCCGTACTTGCGATGAATTTCGTATACTCCGACTGATTGAGCAACGCAATAAAAAAAGTTCCTGCGAGTATTAAGTTCCCTATAACCGCCCAGATTATCGATGTAATTAAAGATGCTCCCATATTCTACTTTCTCAAAAATAACGGCTGATCGGGTTTTTCATTGGCTTTTATAAGTTCCTTGAGCTTGATGTTGGTTGCGGGCATTATTGGGTTTAACATTCTGGCAATCGTGTACAGTTCCAACACCAGCTTTTTGATTATCTCCTTGCCTTTTTCCGCATCCACCTTAACAATCTTGAAAGGCTCCGTCTCTTGGATGTAACGATCGAGCGACTCGATCCTGCCCCAGATGTAGTCAGTCGCTTTTTTGATCTCATAATTTTCTAAATAATCGAAAAGTTCCTGCATATCAGAGCTCTCTGGTATGTCCGGGCATTTGTCGAGATGTTTCTCCGACAGCGTAAGAATGCGAGAAGCCAAATTACCCAACCCGTTTGCAAGATGCGCATTGTACGATTCTTTTATTCGCTCCGATGTAACGTCGGAATCCTCAAATGGGGTAACTTCTTTGGCAAGGAAGAAGCGAAGCGCATCAGTCCCATATTCGCTCACTATTACTAGCGGGTCGATGACGTTCCCTATCGACTTGCTCATTTTCTGCCCAGCGGAAATAATAAAGCCGTTCACGTAAATCTTCTTTGAAGGTGGCAGTCCCGCAGACATTAGCATCGCCTGCCACATCGCCCCCTGCTGACGCAAGTTGTCTTTACCACACACCTGCACCACGGGCCACCACTTGTTGAATCGTTCCATGTCGTCGGGCCAACCTATTACAGAGATGTAGTTTACTAAAGCGTCAAACCAAACATATATAACGTGCTCATCATCTTCTGGGACCGGCACGCCCCACGGCATTTTACTCTTGAGCCGTGAGATGCTAAAGTCCTGCAGACCGCGTTCAACGAAGAGTCTGATCTCCTTTTGTCGCCAGTCGGGGGCTATAAGTTCGGGATTATTTTCATACAACTCGAGTAACCGCGGCGCATATTTCGAAAACCGAAAGAAATAGTTCTCTTCATCTATAAGCTCCAATTCGCGGTTTGGATGTTCTGGACATTTACCCCGTATCAGATCAGAGTCCTGTTTCTCCAGCTCGCATCCCACGCAGTACTTTGTCTGGTATCGCTTCTTGTATATGTCACCCGCACCATAACTACGTCTCCAGAATTCGGTCGCGGCCATTACATGGTGCGAGTCTGTTGTACGAATGAAGGTGTCGTACGATACATTCAGTACGTCTTTAAGCTTATTGAACTTAGTAGCGTATTCATCACAATAGGCCTGCGGGTCCATCCCCGCCTCAAGCGCTTTTTCGTATATCTTTCTACCGTGTTCATCAACGCCGAAGTTAAAAAAGACCTCGTCTCCCTTGAGCCTGTGATATCGAGCCAAGATGTCGGCGCGGATGATCTCAAGCGCGAATCCTATATGAGGAGAAGCATTCACATAAGGCAAGGTTGTCGTCAGGTAAAAGTTCTTCATAAACTATAGCGATGTCTTGGGTTGGCGACCGGCTAACTTTTTGCGTTCGTGGTCGGAGAGTACCTCCATAAGCACGGTTGCCACCGGAACAGATATAAACATACCAAGTAAGCCGAACAACTGTCCGCCTATAATAAGTGACAATATGACAAGTATTGGCGGGATGCCGACTATCTTGCGTACCACCAGTGGATAAATCAAGTGGTTCTCAAATTGCTGAATGATGATATAGAATCCCAGTATAAAAAGTCCAAGGGCGTAACCTTCAGAAAAAGCGAGTAAGACAGCCGGCACGGCGGCGAGAATGGGGCCAAACACCGGGATAATTTCAAAAATCGCGGCCAGTATGGCGAGTAATAGGGCGTACTTGATACCAAAGATAGACAAGCCCAGATAAACAAAGACACCGATAAGTAGGCCCAAAAGCATCTGCCCTTGCATCCATAATCCAATCTTTTTTCGCGAGCGCTTCCATAGGTCTATAAGGTATTCCTCGTACTGGTCGCTCGCGACAAGACGGATAAAGTTATCTATCCCCTGTTCCTGTACCGCAAGATAGAAGGAGAGGACGAGAATTAGCACAAAGGTAAACACTCCGCCGAGCAAGAAACCGGCCGTCCCCACGACACCCTCGGCTCCACCCGCTGATGGTGTTAAGGCATTAATAAAAGAAAACTCGTGTCTAAGCCCTTCCACAATCTGTGGGAAGTTATCAGCAATAGGGGCGAAAATTTCGGCATTAGCGATGATGTCTGGTAACTGCTGGCCAATAATCACAAGGTCGTCAAAAAGTGGCGG
>Ga0066639_10002219_pt1 | contig 17042 bp, 17 predicted proteins | sample CryGeyCG2114_010_2_FD_59504 | JGI IMG/M metagenome (GOLD analysis project Ga0066639, IMG submission 59504) | Groundwater microbial communities from aquifer - Crystal Geyser CG10_big_fil_rev_8/21/14_0.10 | ecosystem: Environmental > Aquatic > Deep subsurface > Groundwater | place: USA: Utah...
CTTGTTGGAGATATCTCTCAGATGGAGAGTATTAAATCTGTCTTTCAATCTTATCAAACATCAGGGAGAAAAATTGATGTACTGGTCAACAATTCGGGGATTTATCGTGAAAATTCTGACACACATGATGAAGATAATATCGACCATCAAGTTGTTTCCCAAATTATCAATACTAACATGCTCGGCTACTGGTGGAGCACTATTCTCGCCAAACCTCTTCTAAACGATTATGGCAGCATCATTAACATCTCTTCCGTCAATGGAATCATGGGGAAAGGTGATTCCGACATTTATGACATGACTAAAGCAGCTGTTAATAACCTGACTAAAAATCAAGCGCGCCAGTTGGCAGAAAGAAAGATTAGAGTCAATGCAGTTTGTCCTAGTTCTACTATTACGCCCATGCGTGATGATGCCCTGCAACGCTATCTTTCTGCTAACCAAAGCAGAGAAGAATTTGATGAATTAGAAGCAAGCTCCATCCCTTTTAAAAGATTAGGGCATCCTGAAGAGATAGCTGACCTAGTGGTCTTTTTAGCAGGAGATAAATCCAAATACATTACCGGACAAATTATCAGCGTTGATGGTGGCTATCTGCTGAAACCAGTATTTTTTTAACTTGATGAATATAGATTAGAAGTTTACGATTAAAATCATAAATGGGAGGTAAATTAATATGTCAAATAACAAGTCTTTGCTGGGTGAAGTATGGAGTTTTTTAAAGATTAGAAAAGCTTGGTGGCTAACACCAATAATCATTATGCTAATCTTGATTGGCGTCCTGATAATCTTCGGACAAAGCAGTGCCGTATCGCCGTTTATCTATGCCCTGTTTTAGTTTTTGATGGTTTAATTGTTATCCTTTTTTTTAATTATCTACCTCAACTACTCAACTAATAACAGCATCATTAGGTAAATTATTTTTTATTTTGTTAAATAATATAGCTGCCATAATTTGGTGTCCTTTTTCATTCATATGCCCGTCAGCAAAACTTACCCTTAAAGAATCTGCATCACCATTTGAAAGCCGATTAAAATAGGGAAAAGTATCAACAAAAACTGCCCCAGAGTTCTCACTTAAATCCCTAATCTGACCAGTAACATCGAAGAAAGGATAATCATCAAATGAATTAAATAGTGGAATCATCGCTACCAGGACATCAGCACCCATACTATGTGAACCATTGACAAAATCACTGAAAAGAAGATTTGCTTCACTATAAAAAGGATTACTTTCTGAATAAAGATGGTGAGTATAGCTAGTATAGGAACCAAAATTAAGACCCAAGATAGTCAAAACATTTTTCATCCTTGACTCCATGAAATAATAGAAATAAGAATGAGTATAAAGATAACTGCCGATTTCATAAGGATAAGTGAAATGTTGGAAAAAGAGGTTTTCGAAACCTATTCTCGAGCCTGTGCCTTCTGCGTCATTGATATAATATCCTAAGATAATCAAGTCGGGATCGTAATTGATGACTTCGTCTTGTAATACTTTTAGCTCATCCAAGGTTGAATAACCTGGTTTAGCAAAGATTAGGACCTCAAATTTACCTTCACCATAATGTTCATCAAGCATTTTTTGCAACAGCCGAGGATATATCCCAGAAAAGTTATCAATCCCATTCCCAAAAGTAAAGGAATCACCTATCACAGCAATCCTATATACACCATCTGATCCTGTCAAATTATGTTCTATATCACGATATCCTAAAGAATTATAATCAATTTTTTCCATAAACCTCAGTCCACCCGGACCATGACCATATTCTGAGTTTATCTGCTCATAGAAGAATGACCTCAATACAACTTCACCAACCAAGGCGAAGAAAATTAATATGCAGATTATGAACAATATTCCAGTAATAACACTTTTTCTTTTCATAAAAAAATTAAGGAGACTTTTAAAGAAAATTGTTCCTAACAAACCGAGAATCAAAAAAAATATCCCTATTCTTAAAACTTGAGATTGGAATAATTCGACGCGGTATTCCACATGCTCACCAATTCTTCCATCATCATCAAAATGTTTCGCAACAAAGTCAACTGTAAAAAAATTACTTATAACGAATGAGACTAAAGATAGCAGAAAAAATAAAACAACAATAAACCTTAAAATTTTCTTTGACATTATTTTGACCACTATTAATCTTTAGCTAAACTTTCGCTATCCCACATATCTTTAGGGTTCTCCTCTCTCTTGATTAACATATTGCCCATGACCAAGCAATCTATCCCTGTCCCCATCATGCATTTGTAGGCGTCATATGGGGTACAGACAATTGGTTCCCCTCTGATGTTAAATGAAGTATTTATCAGGATAGGTACACCAGACAATTCACCAAATTCCTTGATCAGATCATAATACTTAGGATTTTGTTCCCTACGAATCGACTGTAGTCTCCCACTTCCATCAACATGGGTTACTGAAGGGATTATTTTATGCCATTTTTTATGTACAGGGTAGACCATCAACATAAAGTCTGTCGGTTCTGGCACAGGACTATCGCAGTCAAAATAAGTTAAAGTATCATCCGCACAAACCACAGGTGCGAATGGCCTGAACTTCTCTCGGTGTTTGACTTTCAGGTTAAGTAATTCTTTAGCTTGGGGGTTGCAAGGATTTGCCAGAATACTTCTTGATCCTAAGGCTCTTGGTCCCCATTCCATCCTTCCCTGGAACCAGCCTATAACATTATTTTCATTGATTAATTTTGCTGTCTTTATCACTAGATCTTTATCGTTTTTAAATTCAGTATAATTGATCTTATTTTCATCAAGGAAAAGTTTTATCTCCTCGTTGCTGAACTCCGGTCCTAAGAAGCCATGAGTCATATGAGTCTCTCTTTTATTTCCTAAAACTGAATGATAAACATAAGCCGCTGCACCGATGCTTGTTCCTCCATCAGTAGCATTAGGCTGAATCCAGATATTCTTAAAAGGAGTGTTCTTGAGAATTTTACCATTACATACACTATTCAAGGCACAACCTCCAGCTAAGACTACATTTTCACATTTAGTTACTTCATAAAGATGGTTAAGCATCTTAAACATCACTTCTTCAAAAACCAACTGTAAAGCCGCAGCAATGTCTTTATGCCTTTGTGTCATCTCAGCATCTCTTGGCGAGATTGGTCCGCCCAGCAGATTACACATTTTTTTAGAGGGCATTTTGTCTTTATAGTGATAAAGGAAATAACTCAGATCCATGCGGTAGCTGCCGTCATCTTTTATGTCAATCAACTTCTTTATCTTTGGATAATAAATGTTAGTATCTTTATTCATATCCCCAAAAGGACTTAGACCCATTACTTTGTATTCAGAATTGTTGACGCTAAAACCGAGGTAGGCAGTTAAGGCTGAATATAATAATCCTAGAGAGTGAGGGAATTTTATCTCTTTCAGCAAGTTTATCTTATTAATTTCTCCCATCCCATAAGCCGTTGTTGTCCATTCACCGACACCATCAACAGTTAAGATAGCTGCCTTTTCAAAAGGACTTACTAAGAAAGCGCTAGCGGCATGTGATAAGTGATGGTCTATAAAAAGGATATCTCCTTTATACTTCAATTTCTTCCGGATAATTTTAGGTATCCTCAATTTCTCATTTAGCCAAGAAGGAATAGAACTCAAGAATGTTTTCGCGCTAAAAGGAAAAGCTGAGATATGTTGTGAGATTATTCTTTCAAATTTCAATAAAGGTTTTTCATAGAAGCCAATATAAGCAATATCCTTAATTGTAATTCCCTGACTTTTCAAACAATAATTGACTGCATTTAGAGGGAATGACTTGTCATGTTTTTTTCTGGTGAATCTTTCTTCTTCAGCAGCAGCCACAATCCTGCCATCTTTCAGCAAAGCAACTGCTGAATCATGATAAAAACAACTTATTCCTAATACATACATTTTTCCACCTAAAATTGTCGATAATATCTCTCAATATTGCTATCAGTTAGATTTAGATCCGACCAGTAAGTTTTCTCGTTGTGCAGCTTTTGATCTAAGATCTCCCTTTTTGATATTTTTGAGAAAATTGAAGTTAACCCCACTCCCACAATATAAACCAATAACAACAGGAAAAAATTTACTACAGCTGTAATAATCTTGCTAAAACCCGTAAAACCTGCTTTGATCCCACTAAAAAAGCCTTTTTTCATCGTAAGGTCCTCTCAATAATGATACCCAACACAACTACTGCAAAGGTTAACATAGAAAAACTTAGGGGGGTTATGGAAGAAGGCAATTTGCCCAGTAAGCTTAAAACAAAATATAACATTGAAGAAAAAACAGCATAACCTAAAAAATAACCTAATTTCTTCCCTAAAACAAAATTTCTTGACAATACCTCAGTCATACGAATCCATCATCAGCTTAATTTATAAAGATTATTATGCTGGCATATTCAATAAAGGACCCCATTTATCTTGCTCTTTAAATAACCAGAAAGTCTAAAGATTATTCCATAATTTTTATAAACCTAATTTTTAATGGGTAAATATGGTAAATTATGTAATTATCCCTGCCCATAACGAAGAAAAGACCATTAAAGAAACTATAGATGAAGCTAAAAAACATACACCTAATGTTGTTGTTGTCAATGATGGCTCAACCGATAAGACTACTGAAATCTGTCAACATGAGAATATCACCCTCATCTCGCACAAAATTAATCTTGGGAAAGGTGCAGCCTTAAAAACAGGGTGTGATTATGTTTTAACTCGGGGAGCAAAAAATATTGTTGTTATTGATGCTGACGGTCAACACGATCCAGATTTGATCCCTGTTTTCTTTAAAGGGTTAGAAGATATAGAAATTGTCTTCAGTCACCGAGAAAAACCAAAAAATATGCCCATTGTATTAAAGTTTGGTAACATGTTTATCAACAAATTACTCACCTTGCTTTATGGAATAGAAATTAAGGATTCACAGTGTGGCTATCGCGCCTTTACTGCAGATGCTTACAAAAAAGTAAGGTGGAATGCCAACGATTATTTTATGGAAACCGAGATGATTATCAATGCTGGAAAAGCTAAACTTAAATATACTCAAATACCGATCAAGACCGTTTACAACGATAGATTTAAAGGTACTACTGTCAAAGATGGAGTATCGATTGTTATGAAACTTATCAGCTCGAGGTTTTTTAAATGAATACTACACTATGGATCCAATTTTTAGGAATAATCTTTGGTTCAGCTATGCTTTACTTTACTTTTGTCAAATATAAAAGGAAAGAGCTCAACTCTTCTGAATTATGGTTCTGGTCAGGCACTTGGATCTTACTGATAATTGTGGCTATTATTCCCAGCAGCCTTGACGCAATTATTGCCCCGCTCAATTTTTACAGAAGATTAGATTTCTTTGTAGTCTTTGGTTTTTTCACTCTTTTGGGTATGGGTTTCTACAACTATAGTGTTGTGAAGAAGATGGAAAGAAAATTAGAAGTCTTTGTCAGGCAGGAAGCTATTTCTAAGGTTAGCGATCACAGAAACAACACTAATGAAAAAGTTAGCAATCATCTTGAGAAACCAAATAATAACCCTCCAGAGAACAACACCGAAAAATGAAAATTCTTTTTGTCTGTGAAAATTATATCCCACATTATGGGGGAGCCGAAATTGTTTTCCAGAACTTAGCTGAGAACTACGTTAAACTAGGTCATGAGGTTTCCCTAATCACTCATCAGTTGGAAGGTACTAAAAAGTTTGAAATTATGAATGGCGTGAAAATCCACCGTATTCCTTCTTTACATTCACGCTACATCTTTACTTTCGCTGCCATCAGCAAAGCAATTAAGCTGGCTAAAGAACATGACATCATCCAGACGACTACCTTTAACGGAGCCTTTCCTGCTTGGTTAGCTGGCAAGATAACCAATACTCCTGTTGTTCTTACTGTGCATGAAGTATGGATTGGCAAATGGCAGCAGGTTACAGGTTTTTCACCTCTTAAAAGCTGGTTACACGATTTTCTGGAAAGACTGGTTTATTTACCTAAATTTGACAAATATATCTGTGTTTCCAATTCTACTAGAGAAGACCTTTTGAAGATTGGTATACCTAAAGATAAAGCCATAACAATCCACAATGGACTTGATTATAAATTTTGGGACACTAATAATTTTCCACAAAAAAAAGTAGATGAGATCCGTGAAAGTCTAAGGTTAAAGGATAAATTTATTTATTTTTCTTGGGGACGTCCAGGAGCTTCTAAAGGATTTGAATATTTAATCCAAGCTGTTCCCCAGATTGCTGAAAAACTGCCCGATTCCGTTTTTTTGTTCATGACAAAATCCTCACCAAGATATAAACAGAAATATGATGGATTTCTTAACTTAATAGAAAAACTTAATCTCAAGGATAAAATAAAACTGATTGATTCCGTTCCTTACAAAGAACTAGGTTATTACATCAAGATGGCTGATTGCATTGTTGTTCCTTCTATCGCTGAAGGCTTTGGCTATACGACGACCGAAGCCCTAGCTATGGGCAAACCAGTAGTTGTCAGCGATGCTGGATCATTACCAGAGGTAGTTTCTGGCAAACACCTTATATTTAAGAGCAAAGATATAGAAGACATCGCTGAAAAAGTCATCAGAGCAAGCAAAGGGGAATTTCAGGAAATTCCTTCTAAAAGATTTCTTTGGGAACCAAGTGTCAGGGAATATCTAAAAATGTATGAAAAAATTATTGAGGGAAAAAATGGATGATTTGTTAACTTTCAATCGCCCTAATTTAACTAAAGATAATATTCTTTGGTTTTTCCAGAACAATTACCAGTTATCTGGAGCTACCCAAGATTGCAAAATCTATACCTTGCAAGAAAAAAATCCTTCTGCTTTTGCAGGCACTAGTCAAGCTTTTGTTATGGAAGTTGGAGAAAGCTCATACATGCTTAAGGAAAACTTATTTGCTCTCTTAGATAAGGAATATGAATCCATGCTGCTAATTCCCAAAATGTTGGAACATTTGCATTCTCAAGGGATTAAGGTCTTGCCGGTACATCAGACAGCTTTGGGTGCTGATTACTCCAATGCTCGAGACCATAGAGTAGAGGTTATTGATTTCCTTGACGAAGTTAGAACCGCTAACATAATTTCAAAAAGAGAAAAAGACATCAAGGAAACTGCCAGAGAATTAGCACGATTTCATCATGCCATAAAAACTCTTGATGGGGAGATAATTAATAAATTCAAAGATAAACCTGATCTTTATCTGAATGGAAGAGTTAATAAGAAAACGGGGCAGACTTTCCTACAGGAATTAGATTCTCATGAACAATTCTACTCTAGATCGACTGAAGGCTATGACCAAGAAACCATAAAACATTTTGCAATACTGAGGGAAGATTTTGAGAAAGTTCAAGGCACTACTTTAACCGGTTTTCAAGAAGGTATCTGTCATCGAGATGTCCACACTTACAATGTCCTTATTGATGTAAAAACAGGAGAATTTAGAGCTTTTGTAGATTGGGATATTGCCAAATACAGTCCTTTCGTGCATGACTTAGGCTATGCTGTTGACAGTTTCTCCGCCGACAGAACTGACAAATACAAAAAACCAGATTTGAAGTTAGCAGAATTATTTCTTAATGAATATCTTAAATGCCACCCTTTACCAAATGAGGATCTTTCCAGATTATTTGATCCACTTAGAGATGATATGGTTGACAGAACTGCTATTTTCATGCGCGCAGACTATGGTGGTAACAAAGATCGAAGTAATTGTGTTGCTTCCCATGTTTCCTTGCATTGGCGGATACGACAACTAGAATCTCTTCTTAGATGAACCTTAATCCACAATCATTATAAAGTAAAATTAGAGGGTTTTTTAGATGAGAATTCTCTTTGTTTCAGAATATTTCTACCCCAAGATTATGGGAGGTGGCGAGGTTAATCTGCAGTTTATAGCCACGTCTCTTGTTAAGAAGGGAACTGAAGTTTATATCCTTACTTCACACCACCCTGGCCTAAAAAAATTTGAAGTCATTGATGGTATGAAGGTTTACAGATCTTTAAGAACTGGTGAAACCCCTTCCGGTTTGAAAAACAATTTTTTTCGCAGTTACCTTTTCCCAAAAACGATAGTAAAAGAAATAAGAAAGATTGTTCAAAAACAACAATTTGATCTAATTCATTTCATCGGCACCAGTATCATCGCTGCACCTAAACTTAATCATTTAAACATCCCTTTATTTGCCACAGTTGAAAGTTACCCCGGACTTTGTCCGAAAGGCGATCGAATTTATCATGGTAAAAATGAGTGCAAACAAAGATGTACTTATACCAAATTTCTGACCTGCCAATCTTCATCTTCAGAAATAGGGAAGACTAAAAATAGGTGGTATCTCAAATATAATCCGCCACTATTAACTTACATTTTCCATTATTTTAAAAAAGTGCAGAGAGGACTTAAGTATTGTCATCTTATCGCCATCAGTTCTTATCTGAAGAATATCCTAAAACAGCACCATCTTGACAGCACAGTTATCCCTAATGCCCTTGACACAGAGATTTTCAAAACGCAAGGACTGAAGGAAAAAAGCAAAAAGGGAAAAAACCAAAAGATGAAGGTTCTTTATCTCGGTGCCTTGATCGGATCAAAGGGTCCGCATATTTTGTTAGAAGCACTTAAAGGGTTAGAATGCCATTGTGATCTCTACGGCGAAGGAATTATGAAAGAAGAACTGGTAGCCTATAGCAAAAAAAATCATCTTAATGTTACCATTCATTCACCAGTTTCTTATGCGCAAGTTCCTGCTCTCTATCACCAAGCTGATATTGTAGTTTTCCCTTCACTTTGGCCGGAACCATTTGGTCGGATCTCAATTGAGGCCATGGCTGCCGGCAGACCAGTTATCGCTTCTGCTATTGGTGGCATCAAAGAAACCGTTGAGCAAGGAGCAGGATTATTGGTAACAGCAGGAGATGTAAAAGAATTGAGAGAAAAAATAAAACTGTTGATTTCATCTCCAGAACTAAGAAATAAACTATCTAAAGCAGGACTAAGCAAAGTTAAGTCCTATAATGAAACATCAATCATCGACAAACTTATTAAGACCTATAATGAGAAAATAGAACAATGAAGATTGGCATTATCGCAACTTTCTTGGGACAGCAAACATCTGGTGCAGAGATCAGCGCTTACCTATTAGCTAGCAACCTGAAAAAAAATAATGAAGTCTTTGTTGTAACTACTAAAGTTACTGCAGATATGCCTTTCCATTGTTACACTTTACCTTTCACTAAACATCTGCCTAATCTTCTTTTGTTGATTGGCAGCAGCCTTCTGGACAAATTGATGGAAAGAGAGCTTTACAAATTGTTCAGAAAAGAAAAGCCTGACATCATCCATGTTCAGGATCCTTCCATTATGATCGCTTCCATCAAAGCAGCGCGTAGATTAAATATTCCTATCATAACTACTATCCGTGATTATCGTTTTGCTTGTAATCTCTCTATTCCTTTAGAGCAAGGAATCATCCCTTTCCAACACACGAAAAAAGAGTATAAATCCTGGCTTAAGGAATCTCTGCAACAAAGCAACAGATCAGAAGGGCTTACTTTTCTTCTTTTACCCTGGTTTTATTCTCAAAACAAACGCTTAAGAGAGTATTCCCAAAAATTCGATTATTACCTCACAGTTTCTGACTTTGTCAAAAACCAGTTGATAAAAGCAGGTATACCTGCTAGCAAGATTGAGACCATTAAAGTCCAACGCCCAGACTGGGAGCTTCTCCCCGATTCTGCAGAGAAAGAATCACCAATCATTTTTACTGCCGGTGGTCTTAAAGCTACTAAAGGTTTTGATTTTTTGATAGAATCATTCAGGCTGGTAGTGGATAAGCATCCTGAAGTTAAGCTGCGAATCGCCGGAGAAGGCAGCAATAAGGAAAAATTGATACAACTAACAAAAAAACTGGATCTAGAAAATAATGTTCAATTTGTCGGTCGTCTCTCTTACGAACAGATGAGAAAAGAGTATGGCAATTCTACTTTTGTCGTTTCTCCATCTCTATGGCCAGAACCTTTGACGAGGATTATCTTTGAAACTTTTGCTATGAAAAAGACAATTATCGCTACCGATGTTGGTGGCAGTTCTGAATTGGTCATGCCGGGGAAAACTGGGATGCTAGTCCAGCCGAGAGACAATCAGGGATTGGCTGCTGCGATGAACAAATTGCTGGAAGATGATAAACTAAGAGTTGAACTGGCAGAGAATGCTTACAAGTTGATTAACAAAGAATGTAATAATGAGAAGGTAATCAGCAATCATTTAGAAGTTTATAAAAAATTAATCAAATAGTGGAAAATTATACTTTATTAACTTTAATTATTAAATCCTTTTTGTTATAAACCACACTGTTGGGAGGAATATCTTTGTCTAGATAAGTTCCTGCGCCTATAATACTATTTTCACCTATTGTAATGTCACCGATTATTACACAATTAGAAAAAATGGTTACGTTATCTCCGATTTTAGGATAACCACGTTTATAACCGATAGTACAACTAGAACCAATCTTAACATTATCGCCTATTTCAACACCACCACCCACCACTGTACCTGTTCCATTATGGCGAATCTGAAAATTTTTCCCAATCTTGCATTTATGGTTAATATCACAGCCGTTGATAATCTGATTTAATTTGCGTAACAATGGAGACTTGAATTTTGCTAAAAAAGTTGCGCTAATAACCCTCATTTTTCTCCTCATTATGGATTAAAAATTTTCCGTAAACCATAAATGCACAATATTTATTAATCATATTAAAAACTATCGCGAATAACGGCTAATTTGACCATGGATATTTGAAAGATGAGATTAAATTTTGGATGCGGAAAGAAAATAAAACAGGGATGGTATAATGTCGATTTACAAAAAGGGAAAGGCATACAGAAATCATTTGATTTTGATAAGTTTCCCTATCCTTTAAAGCATGATTCATTCTCCTTTATATTACTTGATAATGTTTTAGAACACCTAAATGATCCAAAAAGAGTCCTAGAAGAGCTATATAATTGTTCAAAAGCAGATGCCCAGATAATGATAAAAGTTCCCTATTACAATTGCAAAGGGGCTTATAATGATATAACCCATAAGCATTTTTTTAATGAAACAACATTTGACAATATGATTAATCCGGAAAAACATTACGGAGTAAGAGATCAAGATAATAAAAAGTTCAAGATAATGTATGTAAAACTTATCCCTACCCGTTTTGGGAAGTTATTCCCCAGATTTATTCGAAAGCAAGTTAGCTATGTGCTAGGCGAAGTCTTCAAAGAGATTGAGGTTAGTCTAATTGTGATGAAATGATTGAATAAGTCACACAGACCTTTCATAGTATCATAACGTTTAAAAACCATAACACAAAAAAATTAAACAAATGAATATTTTTTATGTTTCCGATTCTGAGAGGAGAAAATTTGAAGGCAGAACCCAGATTTCATCTCTAATAAAGGATTATTTGCATCAAAAAGGATATGATTTCGTTGATCATCCTTCTAAAGCTGATATTATTCACTTTCATAGTAGTGGGATTGCCGCTAGCTATCGGGCATTTAAGCTTAAAAAGAAATATGGTGTCCCTTGTATATACACATTATACTCAATAGCAGAAACTAATTTTTTCAGCCACATTAAGAATTACTTGGAACAGAAAAAAATTGCTCCTAAATTTAAAGGTAATTTCTTACTTAGTTCAACAGCAGCTATCCCAATAAAAATCAGATGTCTATTTTTAAGGAAACTAGATAGGGTAATTGTTGCATCTAGTTATAGTAAGAATAAAATGCCCAGTAACACTCAACAAATTAATTTTGGAGTTGATTTAAGTAAATTTCATCCAAAAAAGAGAAAAATAAATCAGACAATAAAAGTAGGATTTTTTGGACACCCTTCATCGTTAAAAGGAATTACAGATTATATTCTTGCATCCAAACAGTTTCCTCAAAATGTTGAACCATACCTTTTTCCATCAAGAACAACCAAAAAATTGCTTAAGTATGTGTCGAAAGTGAATAGTAAGATTATTGTTAAGGGTTATGTTGAAAAAATAGACTCAGCCTATAATGAAATGGATATTATTGTTTTACCCTATAGAACTTCAATTGGCGCAATTAGCAATCCTTTGGTCATGTTAGAAGTAATGGCAATGGGAATCCCAATTATAACAACCAATATACCTTCTTTGAAAGAAATTGTTAAACATTCAGCATTAATCGTAAAACCATATTCACCCCGATCAATATCCATCGCTGTGAGTTACCTCAGCAAAAATCAGGATAAGATGATCCTTATGGGGGAAGAATCTCGAAAAATCGTACTTGATAATTACAATGTTAAAAAAATGTTAGACAACTATCTAAGACTCTATGAAGAGATTGAAGTTTCTAAAAATAAAAAGTTTAACATTTGATTTAAAATGAAAAAATTAAAAAAAATTAATCCACATTTGTTTAAGATAATTTATCTTTTCTACAATAAAAACCTCAACTACAACCTCTTCAAGTGTGAACATATCTTTGAAGGTATCAATAGTAATTTGGACATTATTTTTCTAACTAAGAAAGATTATCAACAAGCAGGAAAGATTCTTGAAGAGAGCGGGTACAGGCTATACCTGCCAGAATCAGTTGAAAAATACAAACGTATGTATGTAAAAGTTCAAGACGACAAACTATTCGCTGTTCACCTCCATCGTGAAATTGCCTGGCATAACATCAAGATCATGGGTAAAAGTTCCTTGTTCAAAAGGCAGGTCCATCTCAACGAATATCTTGTTGTTCCTTCAGCTGAAGACAGCTTACTGATCCATACAGCTCATATATTATACGAAAATTTCAAGATCAGAAAAAGAGAAATAGACTTACTTACTCCAATACTTAAAAAAAATATCGATTGGAACTACATCAACAAGCAAGCAAAAATTATTGGTTGTCAGAAAGAAATGCATTATGTATTCAAACTGATTAAAAACGACCGGCAGATTTCTAAAAAGTATTGTCAAAAAACATTGATCCTGAAAATCTTACGCCATCCTTCTTGCTGGTTATCTTTCTCCGGCAAGCTGTTAAAATCAATCTTCAGGAAGATTTCCCCAAAAAGAAAAGGCTGCTTGATCTCTTTCATCGGTGTACAAGGAGCAGGCAAGACTACCATGACAAGATCATTGTATGATAAATATTCCGAAATTTCCTCTTTTTTTCATGGGCAATTTGGTTATTACTTCGGCTGGGAACCTTTTTCATTTTATGCCAAATCTCTCGCCAAGTTGATGAAGAAAAAAAACAAGAAAATTTTTGCCGAAAACCAAGATGAAGAACATCAAGAAAATAAAAACCAGCCCAGATTCAACATTTTCAAAGAATTACTTTTTATTTACAATTACTTAGAATATTTACAAAGATACTGGTTTGTTATCTACCCTCAACTAAGAAAAGGAAAATTAGTAATTACCGATAGATATTTCTATGATCTCTATGGGATGTATTCTTACGCCCCTAAAAGTATTATCCTTAAACTGCTGTTCAGGCTCTACCCACGGCCAGACTACACTTTTCTGTTAGCTGCTAAAGCTGAAACCATCGCCAAGAGAGGAAAAAACCCGGAAGTCTTTTCGGATGTCAAAAAAAATGATTACCGGGGATATGTCAATCCTCAAAAGATAGATGATGAACAAAAAAGGTTTTACAACTTAATTAGTGTGTTACCTTTTAAGATAATTGACACCGAAGATAGGATAGCTGTAAACGTCAGCAAAATTATTAACCTTAGCTGGAGAGGATTATTAAAATGATCACTGAAGCTGAGCAGGAAGAGATTAATTCTTTTATCAATGATTGGAATGAAAAGACTAAATTGGATGAAAAGATCTTTGATCAAATATTTAACATCGATGGCATACCGCTATGGTGGTTTTATCGGAGATTGATTGTAAGGCATGTCCTGCCAAAACCATTAAACACCTACCGCTACATTTACGGGGAAAAACTAGATGAAACCAAGAAGATAATTTATCAAATTAATTCCTACATCTCTCGAAAATACCTTCTTTATGCTGAAAAAAGAAAGATAAAATTAATTGGGAAAAAATCTTCCCCAAAAGATTCAAACCATATTCCACGAGTCCTTTTCTTAAGCTATTCAAACCACCTATCCGAAAGCCAAGATATTTTTAGATTCAGCAGATTGATTGAATTTTTTAAAGATTCAAAAAAAGCTGAAAGTTTTGTTGCCTTTGCCGATCCTTTATCAAGACACTTATCACCTAAATTGAAAGAATTTAACACTATTTACCAGTATTGTGGATCAGCTGAAAAAAAGAAAGCGTTAGAATTGTCAGATCAATTAGCTGAGAGATGGAAAAGCATAACCAATCAAGATAAAGAAGAAATATTCAGATTTAAAAACCATGAACTATGGCCACTGCTCCAACCAGCCCTGGATTTCTTTTTTTCTGAAGAGATGATCTATCTAACAATTTTATATTATGAAGCTTTCAAAAGGTTAATTCATCAAGAGAAAATTGTGATTGGTGTTATCTCGGGTATGGGGTCTCTTTTCGAAAGATGTTATATGGCAGCAGCGAAAGAAAAAGATGTTCCCACTTTAGCCATAACCCATGGAATTGGAGCTAATGTTCTTCAACCTGATGTTTTGTACAGAACTAAATTTGCTGTTTTTAGTGATTTTTACAAAGAAAGATATGTTAACTGCGGTATCCCTCAGGAAGATGTTATTGCTATCGGACCATTGGTCTATGACGAGATTTTTCCTTTTATGACAAAAAAGAATAAAGATGATAATCTTATCACCATCGCCACCTCGCCGTTCGTTGAAACTGGAAAGATCAGCAAGAAAGAATATTTCAAAAGGATTGAACAGATGATCAACAATCTAAATAAAGGTTTTAGGATTAATATTAAACTCCATCCACGTGAGAAGAATTTTGCGGAGTACCAAAAAATTGCTGAAAAATTTAATCAGGTTAATATTTTCCCGGCAAATGCTACTCGGAAAGAGTTTTACAGAATCATTAGCGAATCTTCCCTGTTTATCCACTTTGGTTCAAATTCCGCCCTGGAAGCCATGATCCTAAACAAACCGATAGTGACCTACAATATGATCAGCGATATCCAACAAATCCGAAACTGGATTCAGGGGGTTGATTTGGATCGTTCTACGGTAGAGATCAACTATGGAGACAATCTAACCGACGCAGTCAATACCGCTATCCGTGACGACCTGGAATACGCTGGTAAGAAGAGTAAGATCGTTAGTTTTTGCTGCGGAAAAGTTGATGGTTTAGCTTCTAAAAGGGCTTTTGAGATTATAGAAGAACTTATTAGTGAATGATGTGACCTAAGTTAATATTCTAATTTAATAATCTTTAAATAATAATGGCATTAGAAATAATCATAAAAAGGTGAGACTAAATGAATATGGGCATTAACCTGTTTACAAGGATCGGTTCAACGATAAAAGAAGCTATGCGAGTGATTGACTCTAACGGCTTGGGCATAACCTTCATCACTGATGAAAACAATATTTTCCAAGGGACAGTTTCTGATGGAGATATTAGAAAAGCGTTAGCTTACGGTAAAAGTGTTGAGCTAAAAGTTGAAGAGATTATGAACAGCAACCCGGTAATCGTGGAAGAAGAAGACTCTCTCGATAGAATTAAGGAAATTATCTCTCAAAGTAAAAACCGATTTTCAGCAACCTACTCTCTTAAAATTCCTATCTTAAACAAAAATAAAGAAGTTGTTAACGTGGCTATAACTTCCATCGGCAGTGAACAGGTATATTTTCTCAATGAGATAAACAACATTTTTAACAAAAAGACCAGTAAGGTTTTGATTATTGGTGGTTCAGGCTACATCGGTTCTGTTCTTAGCAGAAAATTATTGGGATTAGGATACAAAGTAAGAGTTTTAGATAACCATACTTTCGGCAAAGAGCCGATCAATGAACTTTTGGATAATCCTAGTTTCGAGCTGATTGATGGAGACATGAGAGATATTAGGAGGATCACTTCTTCCCTTTATGGTGTTGATGCTGTCATTTTACTTGCAGGAATCGTCGGTGATCCAGCCAGCAGTAAAAATCCTCAAGAAACTATCGAGTCCAATTATTTTGCCACGATGACTATTGCACAGGCTTGCAAATACTACCAGATTAATCGGTTTATTTTCGCTTCAACCTGCAGCGTCTACGGTTCAAATTCCAATGTTGTCAATGAAGATGATGCTCTTAACCCTTTATCCCTATACGCGCGTTCTAAGATAGATTCAGAGAAGGTTATTCTATCATTAAAAGACGAGAATTTCTCTCCCACAATTTTGCGGATGGCCACCATTTATGGTGTGTCACCAAGAATGAGATTTGATTTGGTTATTAACACCTTTGCCATGCGCGCAGCTACAGAGGGCAAGATTACAATCTTTGGCGGAGATCAATGGCGACCGTTCATCCACGTTGAGGATGCAGCTGAGGCTTACATCAAATGCCTGGAAGCTCCAATTGATGATGTTTCTGGAGAAATTTTTAATATCGGAGCACACAACGTTTCAATAAACGAACTTGGTGAACTAACAAAACAAGTGTTTCCGGAGATGCAAGTTGAAAAGACTGATAAAGAAGTTATCCGAGGAGCTTTAGACTCCAGAAATTATAAGGTCTCCTTCGCTAAGATGAATCAGAGATTGAGATACATACCTAAACATGATATCATCAGCACGATCAGGGATGTTAAACAGCTGATTGAAAGCCAGCAGATAAAAAATGTTGACGAGAAGATATATTATAATGTTGAGATGGCCAATTCTTTAGAAAATTACATCATGAAAGAGGTTAAGTGATGGCATCGGTCAGAGGTTTGTTTAGAGCAGAAAGGTTATATTATTTAAGTAACTGGTTTCATCGGAAAAAAATGACCAACATGGGCCATTTTGTTTCAGCAATAAACAAAATTTTGAACTGTTGTAACATCAACTGTCAAGCAAAGATTGGCAAAAATCTTCATATTTCACACG
>Ga0066639_10002220_pt1 | contig 17041 bp, 14 predicted proteins | sample CryGeyCG2114_010_2_FD_59504 | JGI IMG/M metagenome (GOLD analysis project Ga0066639, IMG submission 59504) | Groundwater microbial communities from aquifer - Crystal Geyser CG10_big_fil_rev_8/21/14_0.10 | ecosystem: Environmental > Aquatic > Deep subsurface > Groundwater | place: USA: Utah...
AAAGTAACAGATGAAAATGGCAAGCAATCCTTGCCGGGAGAAGGACGGCTTATAAGCGGGGTGTGCGGACACGCGATAAAGTGGGCGGGGCTCGATATGGTGAAGCGACTGAAAGCAATTAAGGAAAGACTCGGATTATCGTTCCAGATTATCGGCGTGGGCGGGGTGACTGTACCGGAAGATTTTTTTGAATACCGAGATGCCGGCGCAGATATCGTGATGTCTGCCACGGGCGCGATGTGGAACCCGCATCTTGCGAGAGAGATCAAAGAAAAGCTTGCCCGTCCGTAGCTTTTTTAGCGAAGGAGGGTTAAGATAAATGACATGAATAAAAAAATTATTGAAATTCTAAAAAAGGTTGGAGCTTTTATGACCGATGGGCACTTTGTTGGCACATCGGGCATTCACATTAATACTTATGTGAACAAGGATGCGTTGTATACGCACCCAAAAGAAACTTCTCGAGTTTGCGAATTGATGGCTTTGGCGGTCAAAGATATAGATGTAGATGTGGTTGTGGGTCCAGCGATGGGAGGGATTATCTTATCTCAATGGACGGCTTTTCATCTTTCGAAAATAAAAAATAAAGAAATTTTAGCTATTTATACTGAAAAAAACAAAGAAGGTGTTCAAGTTTTCACTCGCGGTTATGATAAGGTGGTAAAAGGTAAAAATGTTTTATTGGTAGAAGATGCGCCAACTACCGGTGGTTCTGCAAAAAAAGTGGTTGATATTGTAAATAGAGCAGGGGGCAAGGTGGTCGCAGTTAGTGTGATGGTTAATAAAAATCAAAAAGAAGTTACGTCTGAATTTTTTGGTGCTCCGTTTTTTCCGCTTGCTGAGGTGGGGATGCAATCTTATGAAGCTAAAGATTGCCTAATGTGTAAAAATGGCGTGCCTATAAACACGACATTCGGCCATGGTAAGAAATTTTTAGAATCACAAGGAAAATAATTTTATGATAGAAAAATACAACCAAAGAGCGGAAAAAATAAATTCACTACTGTGCGTAGGGCTGGATTCTGATTTTGAAAAAATTCCCGAAAAATTCAAATCCCTAGAATTCCCACAATTTGAATTTAATAAATGGATTATCGAAGAAACGCATGAATACGCGGCTGCTTTTAAGCCAAACAGCGCTTTTTATGAAGCTCGTGGTGATGCGGGCATAAAAGAACTGAAGATGACTATGGAGTATCTCGCCAAAAATAATCCAGACATATTTACCATACTTGATGCAAAAAGGGCAGACATAGGAAATACGAATAATGGCTACGTGAAGTCTATTTTTGATTGGCTTGGTTTTGATGCAGTTACGATTAACCCATATCTAGGCCAAGAAGCAGTACAGCCATTTCTAGATAGGAAAGACAAAGTTTCAATAATTTTATGCCGAACATCAAACAGTGGAGCGGGAGAATTGCAGGATTTGAAAGATGGCGATAAAACTATTTGGCAAACTGTTGCCGAAAAAGTTTCTAAAGTTTGGAATAAAAATAATAATTGCATGCTGGTCGTTGGCGCGACTTATCCGGAAGAAATGAAAAAAGTGCGAGAGATCACAGGCGACATGACTTTCCTCGTGCCCGGCATCGGCGTCCAAGGCGGGGATTTGCAGGCCGTCATGCAAGCCGGCCTAAATAGCCAAGGCCTCGGCCTCATTATTAATTCTTCTCGAGGCATCATTTTCAGTTCTGATCCAAAAGCCGAATCTCGCAAACTTTGCGAAGAAATAAGGAAGTATTCCAATTAATCTATGAAAGATTCTTTAGAAAACCAAGTTGGGAAATTCAGGAGGGAGGAAGGTTTTCGAAACCCTAATGATATTTATGATCTTACGGGATTAAAAGAGGAAACAAAAAATCCAGAGAAAATGGAGTTAATGCAAATTGCTCGTGAATTTACCGCCGATATGCAAAAACTCTTGAAAGATCGATTGGGTGCACTTATTATTGAGTCTCAACAACACCCTACGCCAATTCCACCGGAAATAATTGCGTATATGGAAGAAACTGGAATGAATCTCGCACAATTTTCTATGTTTGAGGGGGACTCTGCTATTTCAAAAACTATAGAATATAGTTTGGATAAAATGGAGGACGAAAATGGCTTAATGATTATTTTTAATTTACCAAAACCAATTGGGCAATTTTGGTGGAAGGGTGGAACAGGATTGTGGGGAGAACAAGCCGTTGATGTCGATGGAAAAGTAATTGAATGGGGATTTTTTTACCGAAACCTTATGGATACTGTTTGGGAAACAGTTGGTTATTATGAATCTGAGACTTCTCTCAACTTACGCCGCCTTAATGATATTGGCGACCATGACCCAAAAAATTTCTACTATGTTTGGGAAGCCTCGTTGAAAAAGAAGCCGGCTTTTTAATTGTAAATTTTTGATTTGATTGTGATACAATTTAGGTGTAAAGATTTAAAAATTTAATTTATCTTATATTTATGGTTACAGGAAATTTTTCACAAGGTTTACCGAATTCGAACGAAGGGCGAAAGAGTAATATTTTTGTTACTTGTCTTTCTTGTCCATATAAGGGACAAAAAAGACAGGTGCCAGAAGGTATGAATCCTGCCGCATTTTTTAACGATATGATTCAGAAAGGATGGCAATGGGAACTTGATTACTCCAGAGCGACTAATGCAGAAATAATAAAATGGGTCGGACAAGAATTAATGTCTCGCGCTATTCGGGCCGTCAAAGAAGGGCGTCCTGTGACATTCAATGGCCAAACATATCGCTCTTTTGACGAACTTCAAAAGCTAGAAGACGCAATAGTCGTCTCTAATGCAATGGTCACGCTTGGCAGTGATGACGAGAAGGGGGTTGTGATTGTTGCAAGAGGAGAAGATCAGAAAACAAGCTCGAACTGATTTAAAGATTTTTCAAGGAACTACATGAAATAAGTCTTATTTTGCAATGCTTTTTAGCTTGACTTTTAGCCCACTTTGTGCTATACTATATAGAGTAGGGTGTACTTTGAAATTTTGTGGCTGTTGAGGATGCGAAGGTATGTATTTGGGTATAATAATTTGTGTCTAGATATATACCTTCGCGTTTGGAGGTAGAAAAGTCGTCACGACTTCGCACTAATCATGCAAAATAGTGACGGTACGCGACTACCGAATTTGTCCTAAACCGGATGAGACAACAGCGTACTCCATTGCCATGAAAAACTACCAAGGTTATGAAGATTATCGCGGAACCTGGAAAATGGGGCCGACACAGGAGGAGATCAGGAAAGCCGTTACCTTTTATTCGTGTTCTCAGGCCTTTCTTGAAGAGGTGACTGGAAATATTTCATCGGCCAGTCAGGCGAAATGGTTCCCCCGCACCCAGTGGACGCAAGTTGGAGACGGCATGATTGACGTCAGGAAACACGAAACTGTGGTGATTGATGTTGATGCTGCGGAAAAGACTATCGCGTCAACCCGGCGGAGGCTCTTCGCTCTCGATGGGAGGGATGTGCGGGTTTTCAGGCGTTGTTCCCCTCTGCGTTACAACGGGTATTACTGGGACGAAACCATCTGGCTTGGGCCAGGCGAAAACTTGCCACCCGATTATCCGGCCGTCCAACACAACAGTGATCCGCTGGAGCATGTTTTTGGTGGGCAGATGGAACAAGCTGAGTGTGTCCCGGCATGATTCAGTTTCCGTCGGGTTTGAACAAACTCGGCATGCAGTTTAGCCGAAAGGCAATGGAGAGAAACGAATCCTCGTTTGAGGAAAATCGTAGCGGTGCGGGGTAAGCATCCCCCGCACCGCTCTCTCAAAGATTTGTTCTTTACAAGAGGTTATCTGTAAGTCCTTACATAAAAAACTTGCATAAAGAGGTTAAAAGAGGCCCGTCTTCAACATAGAAGATGGGCTTTGTTATTTTTGGGTGAAATTTACCGACTTTTCCACACTTGCATACATCTCAAAAAGTGATACTATGGCAGACAATGTATCAGATGACGAAAAAGTTCAGCACCGGCAAAATTCTCACTCCAATTCTATATTTTTATTCCCGTTTTATTTCCCAAAAAGCCCCCAAGAGGGGTTATTTTTTTACCCAAAATCATGTTTAGCATAGAAGGAAAAATTGCAAATAATTCATTGAAAAGAGCTCGCATTGAGATCGATGAGACAAGCGGGTTGATTGCGAATGTTTGCGAGCCGACTGGAAGGGCAGATGAGGTTTTAAAAGATGAAATTATTTTCCCAGGTTTTATCGATGTGCATGTGCATGCTAGGGAAGATGTGAGTCACAAACAAGATTATAAGGAAGATTTCAAGACGGCCGGCGAGGCGGCGATAAACGGCGGGGTAGTGGCTATCGCCGAGATGCCGAATAACCCAGTGCCGCCGGTGGACGATGCAAGGTATGAAGCAAAAAAAGACCTAACTAAAAAGTCGGCTATTGGTGTGGTGCTTTATGCCGGCATCGGCCCTAAGACAAATCCGCTTTCCCGAAAAGTTCCATACAAAGCTTTTATGGGTCCCTCTGTCGGAGATCTATTTTTTACTTCGGACGAGGAGCTTGATAAGGCTTTAGAAAAATACAAAGGCCAATACGTAAGCTTTCATTGTGAGAACCCAAAAATTTTAGAAGAAAGCAAAACTAAAGAAGGTCATGGGGCAAAACGTCCCCCAGAAGCGGAAATTTCTGCAATTGATTTCGCTTTGAAGCTTATAGAAAAATATAACTTGGTTGGCAGAATATGCCACGCTTCGACAGTTGAAGGGATGAATAAAATTATCGAGGCCAAGAAACAAGGAATTGATGTAACAGTAGAGATAACTCCTCACCACTTATATTTTGACGAGACTATGTTTGGCAATGACCGAAAAAAGTTTCAAGTAAATCCGCCCATAAGACAAACAAAAGAGAATCGTTTGGCGCTAATTTCTTTTTTAAAGAATGGCGATATTGATTATCTGGCCACTGACCACGCCCCGCACACAATAGAAGAGAAAGAGAAAGGAACTTCCGGCCTGCCACACCTAGATACTTATGGGCCATTTACCACTTGGCTCATGAAAGAGCACAGTTTTTCTGTAGAAGAAGTTGCGCGGGGGTGCAGTTTAAATCCCGGAAGTTTTTTGAATAATTTTACAGAAAATAAATATGGAAAAATAGAAAAGGGCTATGTGGGTTCGCTTACGGTTATCGACATGAACAAGCCCGTGCAAATTACCAAAGAAAATTTAAAAACGAAGTGCAAATGGTCGCCCTTTGAAGGAGTGACTTTCCCAGGAAGCGTGCGGATGACAATAATAAGAGGGAAACTTTACACAAATGAAAAATAAAACAGTACATTCGAAAAACTCAGTACCTTCGGCAAAATTAGTGTTAAAAGATGGTACAGAATTTGCCGGAAAGAGTTTCGGTGCGAATTGTTCTATCGCTGGCGAGGTGGTTTTCGCTACCGGCATGGTGGGCTATCCCGAGGCGCTGACTGACCCTTCGTTCCGCGGGCAGATATTGGTTATGACCTATCCATTGATCGGCAATTATGGCGTGCCAAAGAAGGAATTGTGGGAATCTAAGAAAATGCAAGTTGCTGGTCTAATAGTCTCGAGCTATATAGACGATTATTCTCACCATGCAGCCAAAGAAAGTTTGAGCGAGTGGCTTAAGAAAGAAAAAGTTCCAGCAATAGAAGTTAAAGACACTCGATTTTTAACGCAAAAACTTCGAGACGAAGGTGTAAGCCTAGGAAAAATAATTGCAAACGGAAAAGATTTACTGTTCGTTGATCCGAATACCAGAAATCTGGTTGCCGAGGTTTCTACGAAAGAAATTTTATATTTCGGCAAGAAAGATACCTCTGGCGAAAGGACGGTTGTGCTGATAGATTGCGGAGAAAAACAAAATATGGTGCGTAGGCTTGTTGCTCGCGGATTGTACGTGGCCATGGTTCCGTGGGATACGGATGTTTTAAAATTAAAGTTTCCATTTAAGGCGGTGATTGTTTCAAACGGTCCTGGCGATCCCAAAAAGGCTGAAGCTACGATAAATAATGTAAAAAAGATTTTGGATAAGAAAATACCAACCCTCGGTATTTGCTTGGGCAATCAGATATTAGCTTTAGCGTCTGGCGGGACGACTTTCAAAATGAAATTTGGCCATCGCAGCCAGAACCAGCCTGCTGTAGAAAGCGGTACCAATAAGTGTTATTTGACCACCCAGAATCATGGCTTTGCGATAAAGAAAATTCCGGCAGGTTTTAAGGAGTGGTTTTATAATGCAAATGACGGAACCAATGAGGGAATTATCCATAAAAGTCTGCCGTTTATGTCGGTGCAATTTCATCCAGAGAGCTCCCCCGGCCCGCTCGATACTGACTGGATATTTGATTATTTCTTGCAAAAATCCGGCGTAGTTAAAGCTCGGGGGTATGCCCGCCGTCGCTCGCACTCCGTCTTGGGAGAGCAAGATCGTTTTGGTCGCAGCGAAGGCTCCTCTGGGCATACCCCCGAGCTTTTTGCCAAAAATTATGAAAAATAAATTCAAAAAAATTTTGGTTCTAGGGTCTGGCGCGCTTAAGATCGGAGAAGCGGGGGAATTTGATTATTCCGGCAGTCAGGCTATCAAGGCGCTCAAAGAAGAAAAGATAAAAGTAGTTTTAGTAAACCCAAACATTGCCACTTTTCAAACTTCCAAAAATTTAGCCGATGAAGTGTATTTTCTACCGGTTGACGATTACTTTGTAGAAAAAGTGATTGAAAAAGAGCGCCCAGACGGCATTATGCTTTCTTTTGGCGGACAGACTGCTCTGAATTGCGGACTGGCCTTAGAGAAGAAGGGGATATTAAAAAAATATAAAGTAAAAGTTCTGGGCAGTCCAACCTCTTCTATAGAACTTACCGAAGATCGGGAAAAATTTGCAAGGCATTTGCGAGAGATAGGTATTCCGGTGCCACCATCAGGCACAGCGGTCAGTTTGAAAGAAGCAAATGTGGTTGCAAAAAGAATCGGGTTTCCGCTTATGGTGCGAGCGGCTTTTGCTTTAGGCGGACAAAAATCTGGAGTAGTAAAAAACAAGAAAGAGTTAGAAGAGACGGTAAAAGGCGCTCTGGCAGTTTCCCCGCAAGTGCTGCTTGAAAAGTATTTGCGTCACTATAAAGAAGTTGAATATGAAGTAGTACGGGACAACTTGGGCAATACAGTGACTGTTTGCAACATGGAAAACTTAGATCCGCTCGGCATTCATACCGGAGACTCTATCGTTGTCGCGCCCAGCCAGACTCTCGATAATAACGAGTATCATAAATTACGAGAAGCAAGCATAAAGATAGTTCAAAGTTTGGGAATAATCGGCGAATGCAATGTACAGTATGCCTTAAATCCGAGTCCCCAAAATGGTGAATTAGAATATTTTGTGATTGAAGTTAACGCTCGTTTGTCTAGGTCTAGCGCGCTCGCCAGTAAAGCGACAGGCTACCCGCTCGCTTATGTTGCCGCTAAATTAGCTTTAGGCAAGAATCTGCTTGAGGTTGAAAACAAAATAACTAAAGTCACCCAAAGCTTTTTCGAACCGGCGCTCGATTATGTGGTGGTTAAAATGCCCAGATGGGACTTGCAGAAATTTGTGGGTGCGCAAGAACAAATAGGTAGCGCTATGAAATCCGTCGGGGAAGTTATGGCAATCGGGAGAAGTTTTGAAGAAGCTTTACAGAAAGCAGTACGCATGAATTCTGGTTCTGTAGAAAGCGTCACCGATAATGGTTTTAAGAGCAAAAAAGATTTAAAGAAATTTATAAATATTTCCACCCCGAAGCGCATATTTGCTATCGCGGCAAGTTTAAAGATGGGCGCAAGCGTGGCGTCTCTTCATAAGGTAACCGGTATTGATCCATGGTTTTTGCATAGAATTAAAAATATCGTAGATCTAGAAAAAAGTTTTATAAAAAACAAAAAATTAAATAAAAAAGAGCTTTTGATCCTTAAACAAAACGGATTTTCGGACAAAAAGATAGGTAGTTTGTGCGACAAGACAGAATTGCAGATAAGAAATTTGCGCAAAGGGATGAAAATCGTTCCGTCGATGTTCTCTATCGATACTTTGGCGGGTGAAGTGCCGGCCAAGACTAATTATCTTTATCTCACTTATCATGGATCGCATAATGATGTTGTGCCTATCGGCAAAAATTCGGTGATAGTGCTTGGCAGTGGTCCCTATCATATCGGTTCTTCGGTAGAATTTGATTGGTCTTGCGTAAACGCGTCTCTGGCGCTTAGAAAATACAGCAAGAAATCTATAATAATAAATTGTAACCCCGAAACAGTGTCTACCGATTATGACATGTCGGATCGGTTGTATTTTGAAGATTTGTCTTTTGAAACTGTTGCCGACATTTTTGAATTTGAAAATCCTTTTGGTGTTGTTATTTCAGTGGGCGGGCAAAGGCCGAATAATCTAGCGCAAGACCTGGACGAGGCCGGATTTCACATCTTGGGTACTAAAGCCGGCGATATAGATAAAGCTGAAGATCGCAATAAGTTTTCCAAATTACTCGACGGGCTTAATATCTTGCAGCCAGAATGGATGAGTTTTAGCAATATAAGTGAAGCTAAGAAGTTTACCGAGAAACACGGTTTCCCGGTTTTGGTGCGCCCTTCTTATGTTTTGTCGGGAGCAGCGATGCGGGTGTGTTACAACGAGAAGCAGTTGGCGAATTTTGTGGCGCAGGCGACAGTGCTTTCCCCAAAACATCCGGTGACAATTTCAAAATATGTAGAAAATGCCAGAGAGCTGGAATTTGACGGCGTGGCCCAAAAAGGGGAACTCATGGTCTATGGCATTTCCGAGCACATTGAAAATGCAGGGGTGCATTCGGGTGATGCCACTATCGTATATCCTACCCAGCGGGTGTACGCTTCGACAGAATTTCAGCTACGCGAAATTTCTAAAAAAATTGCCCGGGTATTAAATGTTACCGGGCCGTTCAATATTCAATTTCTAGTTAAAAACAACAAGCCGTTTGTAATAGAAATAAATTTGCGAGCCAGTCGAACTTTCCCCTTATTATCAAAAGCGATGGATGCAAATTTCCCGGAAATAGCAGTAGATAGCTTTTTCTCTAAGGCCAAAGTCCATGATTTTGTTTACCCAAAGGGCGTGGTGGTTAAATCTGCGCAGTTTTCTTTTGCCCGACTTCTGGGGGCTGACCCTATACTAAGAGTTGAGATGTCTTCTACTGGCGAAGCGGCGTGTTTCGGCAAAGATTATGATGAGGCCATACTTAAATCAATTTTAAGCACTAATAAATTTGATTTTAGGAATAAAAGCGTCTTCCTTTCTCTAGGGGGAGAGATTAACAAAGCCAAATTCTTTGAAGCTGCAAGGATTTTGTCTTCCCTGGGATATAAAATCTTTGCAACCGACACCACAGCCAAATTCTTAGAACACCAGGGCATAGAATGCGCAGTAGCCCGCAAAGCATATCAGAAATCTCCCAACATTATCGACATGATAGAGGGCAAAAAAGTTTCTTTTGTGGTAAATTTAAACAAGAACGAAGAGGAGATGGAGGTAGTTGAGGAAAGCAAATTAAGGCGCATGATTGCTGACGGTTTTCAGGTGCGACGAGCTACAGTTGATAACCAAATTCCGCTATTTACCGACCTGCACTTAGCCCGAGCTTTCATAAAAGCGCTTGCAAGATATTCTATAGACGACCTAGAGATAAAGCCATATAAAGAATATTTGAATTAATTTATTAAAACATGAAAAGAAATATAATTTCAGCACATCAGTTCAATAAAAAAGATATCGAGACCTTGCTCGCTCGGGCAAAAACTTTTGAAACAGCATATAAGAAAAACAAGGTTCCTAAAAAATTGAAAGATAAAGTAGTTGCTTGCATATTTTTTGAGCCTTCAACTCGAACCAGATTGTCTTTTGAAACAGCGGCTTTGAAACTTGGCGCGCAAGTGATCTCAGCGGAAAGCGCCATGAGCAACTCTTCTTCTTATAAAGGAGAGAGCATAGAAGATACTGCTCGAATGCTATCTTGCTATGCTGATATAATTGTCATGCGTCACCCAAAAGAGGGTTATGCCGAGCGTGCTGCTTCTGTTGCCAGTAAGCCTATCGTAAATGCTGGAGATGGTGGCAATGAACATCCAAGCCAAGCATTGCTTGATCTATATACAATTAAAAAACATTTAGGCAGGTTGGATAATTTAAAAGTCGCTTTCGGATTCGATCCTAAACATTCCCGGACTATTCGAAGCTTGGCCCTTTTGCTTACTCATTTTAAAAATAATCATTTTACTTTTATTTGCCCAAAGGCGCTTAACCCAGACCCGGAATTTTTGAATGATTTGAAAAATAGGGGAGCGAATTTTGAAATTACTGATAATTTGTCTGAATTTAAGAATTTTGATATTTTTTACGCCAATCGTTTGCAAGGGGAGCGGTTTGAAGATCAAAAAGAATTTGAAAAATATCGCAAGAGCCTAATCATCACCAAAGAATTAGTTAAAGGCACCAAAACGCTTATTCTAGATCCATTACCTCGAATAGATGAAATAGAGGTTACAGTAGATGAACTTCCAAACGCAATATATTTTGACCAAGCCCAAAACGGGCTATACATTCGCATGGCGCTACTCCTTTACGCGCTGGGATTATAGGTAGAAACTATTGGCTTTCTAAAAACTGGAAGATCTTTTCGTTAGTTAGAACGTTCTCAGCGTGCATTCGGGCGCGTTCTGGGTCGGCATCTTTGTAATAGCTTAAGATGGCTGCGACTTCTTTTTCTACTTGGGCCGCATCTGCCACTATTTTCTCAGTTTTAGCTATCTCATTCAAGAGAAGCGATAGCTTGGCTTTCTTCTCTGCATCTTTTTGGAAGTCTTTCCTTAGATCTTCTTTGGTTTTTTTAAGATGTTTTAAATATTCATCGAACTTCAATCCCATTTGGGAAATATCCGATTCCATCTTGTACATTATTTTGTCGAGTTCTAAGTTTACCAGTATATCAGGCACATCTAAAGAACTATCATCAATTATTTTTTCGATAATCTTTAATCTGGTTTTTTCTTTTTGACTATTTTCTTTCTCTAGCTTTAAATTTTCTTTAAGTTTGGCCTTGAAATCAGTCACATCTTTAAAGGGTCCCATTTCTTGCACGAATTTATCGTCAAAAGGAGGCAGTTCAGGCTCAACCCCCTTCTTTTCCCCCTTGTCAGAGGTAAGACTCTTTTCCTCCCTTGATAAGGGGAGGTCAGGAGAGGTTGTGTTTGCCATATGTTTTTTCGGCGCGCGGGATTTGCGGATATCCATAATGGTGTCCTCGATTTCTTTTTCAGTTATTTCTATTTTCTTTTCTGCATCAGTTATTTTACCTAAGACTTCTTTGGATATTTTTTTATAATCAGGGAGTTTTATTTCTGGCAGGGTTGCTGTTTTTATCTTGAAACCAAAAGGATTTTTTCGAGCCAGTTTGGTGATTGTTATCTCTGGACGACTGATAGCGTCTATCTTGTGCTCCTCTAAAATTTTCGGATAGTGCTCTTCAAGCGCCATTTCAGCCATCTCGCCCAAAATCTGTGATTCGGGGATATTTGCCAAAAGCACGTTCTCTGGAGCTTTACCCTTGCGGAAGCCTTTAAGTTCTATATTCTCGCCGATTTTCTTCAAAGCTTTTTGAAAATAAGACTCAAATAAATCTCCATCTAATTCGCCCTCGATCTCTATTTCGCTTTTTGGTAATTTTTTTACTTTTGTTTTCATCCCGGTACTAAAAATTTAAATAATAATGTTTCTCTTTATGCCCCGTAATCAAAATTTTAGTACGGGACAAGTAGTAGGTTTTCAGTCTAACCGCATTTCCACTTTTTGTCAAAAAAACACCCTCGTCAGACGAGGGTGTTTTTCAGCCTATATAGTTTATCTCCTAGTTTAGAGAGTCTATATTTACATCTACATTTAGATCTGCGTTTTGTAGATCTTGATTTAGGGCGTTTAGGTCTGTTGAGTCTTCTGTGGTTACAGAATCAATTTGGTTTTGCTGTTCTACATTTTTTACACCTGATTGCCAAATGTATATTCCGCCAACCACAAGAATGATAATTATTATTACCAAACCCACAAGCGACCCTCTTCCTTTTGTATTGTTTTCTGGTTCCATAAGTTTTACTTCAATTAGTTAATAATAATTATTGATTAGTTTCATCAGTCGAAGTAGTTGAATCAGTGTTACTGCCGTCAGTTGCTAGTTTGGCTTGCACGGCCTCTCTCAAGGCTGTGACTGCATCTTTTAGGGAATTATGTGCGTCTACAATCAGTGACTGAGTTTCTTGAGCTGTGGTTCGCAGAGTTGTTTTTATTTCTGTACTAAGCTGGCTGATTGATCCGGCAAGCAAGTTGTTCATCTCGACAACTTTGCCTTTTGCGTTATTGAGCGCAGTATTTGCCGTATCTATGGCTGTTTTGGAATTTGTAGTATCTACACCCTTTGCTTCCAATTCTGCCATTTTGTCTGTTATTCTAGACTCTAGTTCTTCAACTTTGGCAATTATTTTGTCAAACCTCTCCAAGGCTTGCTCTCTGCCAGTTATTCTTGCTTCTTGCACTCTTGCTTTTGCTGTATCTCTTTCATTTCTTATTGATTCACGAAGAGTTTCCATTTTTTGTTTGGCTTCTTCTCGAGTTGATTCGACGCGCGCTTTGGCTGCTTCTCTTTCCTGTTCAATTTGCGCTTTGATCGCCTCTATTCTTGTCTGCATTTCCGTTCGTACTCGCTCTCTTTCTGTACGCATGTTACCACTTGCATCATTTTCATTGCTGTCGTCGGCAATGTTTTCTTGGTTTTCATCACTCCCATTATCCATCATATCTTCTCCATGGTCAGAATCATCCATCATCATGGAGCCATCTCCAGACGAATTGTCTCTGCCATTATCTTCGGCCGTTACAGCTTTGATATTTATAAACAAAGCCAACAGTAAAATACTAAATATTGCTATATATTTTTTCATAATCTTTAAAATTAAGTTAATAATGAGACCTGTCTAAATTATAGCAGGAACGCAACCAGAAGCAACGCAACTATGTTCAAGATCTTGATCATTGGATTAATCGCTGGGCCGGCGGTGTCTTTATATGGGTCGCCTACGGTGTCTCCGGTCACGGCTGCTTTGTGGGCATCGCTACCCTTGCCACCGTGATTACCTTCCTCAATGTGTTTTTTGGCATTGTCCCAAGCACCTCCACCCGAGGTCATAGATATTGCCACGAAAAGTCCAGTGACGATAGAACCCACTAAAAGTCCTCCTAAAACTACGAACCCCTTTTCCTTTCCAAAGAGCAGAATCACTATGATTGGAGCAAGAACCGGTATTAGGGCTGGGACTATCATTTGCTTGATAGCGGCGCCGGTGATGATAGAAACAGCTTTTGCGTAATCTGGTTTTGCTTGTCCTTCCATGATTCCTTTTATTTCCCGAAATTGTCTGCGGATTTCTTCTACAACCTTTCCGGCAGTTTTACCTACAGCTTCCATGCAAAGCGCACCGAAGTAGTAGGGGAGAAGTCCTCCCAAGAAAAGCCCGATTATAACGAACGGGTCACTCAAACTGAAAGTTATGCTTTTACCAGCTTTTACAATTTCCTCCGTGTAAGAAGCAAATAGCACCAACGCTGCGAGTCCTGCAGAACCAATAGCGTAGCCCTTTGTAACTGCTTTAGTGGTATTACCAACGGCATCAAGCGGATCGGTAATGTCGCGCACTTCTTTCGGGAGTTCAGCCATCTCTGCAATACCTCCGGCATTGTCAGTAATTGGGCCGTATGCATCTATAGCCACGATTATTCCTGTCATTGAAAGCATAGACATGGCAGCTACCGCGATACCATAAAGCCCTCCGTAGTAATAACTTACAAGTATTCCGAGTACGATTGTAATCAAAGGCCAAGCAGTAGCTTTCATCGAAATGGCGAGGCCTTGGATTACGTTTGTACCGTGCCCAGATACGCTAGCTTCCGCGATTGATTTCACCGGAGAATACTTTGTAGAAGTAAAGTATTCTGTTATGACTACAAGTGCTCCCGTAACCAAAAGTCCGACAATAGAACAGATAAATAAATCTATTACTGTATATGTGCCGTTGCCAGACATTAGAGTTTTCGTAATAGGGTAAAAGGCGATAGCGGCGATGACACCGGCTACGATAAGGCCTTTATACAAAGCGCCCATGATATTTTGAGATTTGCCGAGTTTTACGAACCAAGTACCGATAATAGATGCAAGTATAGCCATACCACCGATTGCCATCGGATAAATTATCGCATTTTCGAATTGCGCAAATAATAGAGACCCGAGCAACATAGTAGCGACAGAAGTAACCGCATAAGTTTCGAAAAGGTCTGCAGCCATGCCTGCGCAGTCTCCGACATTGTCTCCGACATTGTCTGCGATCACTCCGGGATTTCTCGGGTCGTCTTCTGGAATGCCGGCTTCGATTTTACCCACCAAGTCGGCACCAACGTCGGCGGCTTTAGTAAATATTCCTCCGCCCAATCGAGCGAATACAGATATCAGAGATGCGCCAAAGCCGAGCCCCACCAATCCGGCTACGTCTTTAGTAATTGTATAAAACAAAGATACGCCCAATAGTGCGAGTCCGACTACTAGAAGCCCAGTAACTGTTCCGCCCTTAAATGCTACAGAAAGAGCATTGTTTATACCCCCTCTTGCTGCTTCTGCGGTTCGTACATTCGCCCTGACCGATACATTCATGCCGATATATCCAGCTAGGGCAGAGAACACAGCACCGACTAAGAAGCCAAAAGCGGTAGTCCAGCCGAGTTTGGGTACAAGGCCGATTACTAGGAACAATATTACAGCGATAACGCTGATGGTCTTGTATTGTTTATTGAGATACGCCCCTGCGCCATCTTGAATCGCTTTGGCGATCTCTTGCATGCGGGAATTACCCGCGCTTTTTCGCAAAATAGATTTTGCTAGAAACAATCCGTAAACGATAGCTATAACTGCACTGATAATCGCAAACACTAAAAATTTACCCATATTGTTATTTATTAATTAATAATAAAAATAAATTTATTCTTCTTTTTTCTTACCTTCTTTTTCTTCTGTACTTTTTTCTACCTCTTCCGGCGCTTCAGTTTCGTTTATCTCCACCTTGTCTCCGTCTGCGGTAGCCACTTCTTTACCATCTCCTTTTATGTCGATTCGCCAGCCGGTTAGTTTTGCGGCTAGCCGCACATTCTGGCCGCCTTTGCCGATAGCTAGCGACAGCTGATCATCTGCTACCTCGATAGTAGCCTTATGTTCTTCCTCGTTTATTTCTATAGAAAGGACTTTTGCCGGAGAAATGGAATTTGACACAAAAACCTTCGGATCTTCCGACCATGGAATAATATCAATTTTTTCACCAGAAAGCTCTTGGGTAATGGTATTAACTCGAGTACCTTTCTGGCCGACGCATGAACCTACTGGGTCGATGTGTTCGTCGTTTGAGAATACTGATATTTTTGATCGTGCTCCCGCTTCTCTAGCGACAGACTTTATCTCTACAACGCCGTTTTGTATTTCGGGCGCTTCCATTGCAAAAAGCTTCTCGATAAATTTCGGATGGGTTCGGGAAAGGCGCAGGTTGATGCCCCTTGGGGTATCTTCTACTGAATATAGGTAGGCACGAATGCGCTGGCCCCTTTGGAAGAATTCTCCCGGTATTTGCTCTTCTACCGGCAAGATACCAGTAGCTCGATTAAAATCTATATAAATATTTCCTCTCTCTATTTTTTGCACTATGCCACTTATTATTTCGCGCTCTTTAGTGCCGTATTCGTCGATGATAGATGTTCGTTCTGCTTCGCGGATTTTTTGAATGATTACTTGTTTGGCAGTTTGAGCAGCAATGCGGCCGTAATCGTCTTTTGCATCTAGCGGGAAGATGATCTCGTCATTAAGCTCTGCCCCCTTTTTTATTTTCTTCGCATCTTCTAAGAGAATATGATGCTCGGCGTTGAAGTGCACGCGCTCGTCACCCTCTGCAATCTCTTCATCTTTATCCATTATCGCAATAGATTCGTCTACTACGATTTTTACCTGGTAAAATTCAGTTTTACCAGTTTCTGGGTCGAACTTTGCTCGAATGATTTGCCCCTTTTTGCCGTAATCTTTTTTGTAGGCGGCAGCCATGGCTTGCTCGATGGCCTCTAATATTTTTTCTTTTGGAATTTTCCTTTCCTCTTCTAATTGTTCAAGTGCTGATTTAAATGTTTTTAGATCTAACATGGTTTTGTATTATTAAATTTTCTAAAAAAAAAGACCTGTTGCGACAGGACTTCTACATATAAAAGGTTAACACAGGGGGTATTTTTATGCAAGTGTTCTTATAAAAAAAGAGATCCCCCGTCGCGCTGATCGCGACAGGGGTCCGTGATTGATTCGTGAGTTTAGTTCTTCACCGCTCGATATGATCGGCGGGAGAAAGATTGAGGATCCGTGAAGGACCCCACCCCATTCGTTGCCGGAAGACTGCTCACGACAGTATTCCAGTTTATGAGGTTTGTTGACCCTTCAATACGATAGTTTCCGGGTGGCCCACTGACCTCACCAGTGAAGTGCCCACCAACACAGCCGGTGGCCGTCATGGTGGGTTCCGTAGGGTTCAAACGGAAGACGAGGATGTCTCCCGACTGGTCGTATCCCCACGAGAACCCGGCGAGAATAAACCCGCCATCGGAAGTTTCTACGATACCGTCTAAGGTATCGTCGTCGGGTGTGCCGTAGGCACCTTGCCACAGCTCGTTTCCGTCGGCGTCTGTTTTTATCAACCAGAAGTCGCCGAAATTTCCGAGGTTGGCATTGGTCTTGGTGCCGGAGATTCCGGAAAAGGACCATCCGCCGAGGGCGAGACCGTGATCAGCAGTCTCTTGGATGGTGAGGAGCTGATCAATATTGCTCCCACCGTAGCTCTTATCCCAGAGCTTGTTCCCGTTGCTGGCATCGATTTTAACGAGCCAGAAGTCCTGGCCCCCGAAATTCGGGGCGGACTTTGTT
>Ga0066639_10002221_pt1 | contig 17035 bp, 25 predicted proteins | sample CryGeyCG2114_010_2_FD_59504 | JGI IMG/M metagenome (GOLD analysis project Ga0066639, IMG submission 59504) | Groundwater microbial communities from aquifer - Crystal Geyser CG10_big_fil_rev_8/21/14_0.10 | ecosystem: Environmental > Aquatic > Deep subsurface > Groundwater | place: USA: Utah...
GGCTTGTTTACTGTCTTTTATGAATTTGTCGGCGAGTTCGAACCGATTATTGCTTTTTTGGCGAAAAGGAAAAGGATTTATCAATAAGGGCAAAAGAGATTTTTTCATAAATACAATAAATACATAGGAAATCCTTAAAATGGCCTAAAAATATGGTCGTTTTTGACAATCTGCGTGGTGCAGTTCAGATTTGAATTCGCGTGTTTTATGAAGCGTATTTGAAATGCAGTGCATAATTTATCTATATCTTTGATATAATTATAAACATAGTGTCTCTCTGTATATTATGAAATTTTTATTGCAGGCAATTCGTGACCCTCAACATATTGGTGCTTTTACACCAAGCTCAAAACGACTCGCGGAACTTATTACTGATAATGCTGATTTAGAAAACGCAAAAATAATCGTTGAACTTGGTCCAGGGGAGGGGGTATTTACAAAACAAATTATTAAAAAAAGAGCTGTTGATTCAGTCTATTTTACCATTGAACACAATTTGCAATTTACTCGCATTATGAAGTTCAAATATCCACACATAGAAACGTTTCATAACTCGGCAGAACATATTGAGGAATATCTTCATATGCTTGGATATAATCAATGTGATCGGATTATTTCTGGTCTTCCATGGACTGCTTTTGACGATGCGTTACAGGAAACAATACTTTCGCATATATGTAAGAGTTTAGCTCCCGCCGGACTCTTTTTAACTTTTTCGTATTATCCATTTAATTATTTATCTCGAGGAACATTGTTTCGACAAAAGTTATATGACTATTTTAGTGATGTAAAGGAAACAAAAATTGTTATGAATTTTCCTCCTGCGTTTGTCTATATTTGTCGAAAATAAGGAAGAAACATTTGCAGATTACGTTTGTTGGTATACTATGTAAGCTGTTCATTTGGAGGATAAACTCTTGAAAGATGGCGTAAAAACAGTTGATAATTTGTACAGTAGAGCAAACAGTTTTGTTGAAGCTTGGTTTGAAACTTGTGAGAGTCGTGGAGCTTCGGTAAAACTTTCAACCATTGCACGAGGAAAGCTTGTTTGTTGCCTTGGGGAGAAGTTGTTTGATGTAAGTCCCGACTTTGAAGAGTCGGATATCTCTTCAAAACATCATGACTCGGCACGTGACTTTATTACCCATTGGATGGAGATATCTCATAAAGAAACTTCTCTGATTCGTCCACGTCCCATAGAGATTGTTTTGAGTGATCTGCAATTTATCGAGCTTTTGGATATGATTGCATCACGATTTGCAATGTTTCGCGAAGGAAGGATTACGTAGTTATCATAAGGAGTACGCGAGCGCAGTTAAAACCTGCGCTTTTTATTTATTTTTAAATAAAATTACGCTATTATAGAAATATGAAACTTGTTATGCACTGGTTCATTTCCGCGCTCGCCATTCTTATTTCCGCATATCTTTTGCCAGGGATTATGATCAGTGGGTTTTTTGTGGCTTTTGTTACCGCGATTGTTTTGGGTTTTGTAAATGTCTTTTTACGGCCACTTTTAATACTGCTTACCCTTCCTATCACTATACTTTCAATGGGTTTGTTTGCTTTGGTGGTGAATGCACTGCTCATTATGCTTACGGGAGCTATCGTTCCTGGATTTTATGTTGATGGATTTTTCTCTGCATTGCTTTTCAGCATTATTCTTTTTTTATTAATCATATTTTGGGATATCAAAATCGTAGAGAATATACTCATCATAAAGCCCGCTCACCTTCAGCTGATACTCATCGAGTCATTGTAGAAAATCTTGAAAAAGAAAAGGTCGAATAATGAATAGATACATAAAAAAATGAAATTAGTAACAACAATTATTGCACGAATTCTTTTTAGTTTTCCGCTTATTGCTTTTGGAATTGGCCATTTGATGAATGGGGGAGCACTTTCAGGGATTGTCCCTTCTTGGCTTCCTGGAGGAGCTTTTTGGGTATATGTTACCGGAACGCTTTTTATTCTCGGAGGATTGGGAATCCTTTTCAATAAATGGACTCGACAATCAGCATTTGTTATTGCGGGGATGTTGACTGTTTTTGTTCTGACCATTCATATCCCCGGAGCAATGAATAATGGGTTGCAAGCAGTAATGGGCAACCTTTTTAAAGATATTATTATTATCGGTGGCGCTTTGTTTTTTGCAGATATGCCTCGAAATACAATGAATAGTTAGCTATGTAATGTTTAGCATCATGCATAAAAGCCCAGCTTTTCGCGGGGTTGCATTTTATCTAGCTCTATGGTAAAATGGCTCTATGAATAAAATTATTAATAGTGTGCTTCCTAAGGGATTTGCATACCTCGTTATCCTTTCGCTCATGGTCGCTTCGGTTGGTCCACAAGTAACCCTGGGTGCAACTCGTCCTCTAGAAGAAGCAGTAGTTGTAGCAACTCCTGAAATTGAAGGTGTTATAGTTAGTCCGACTCCTGAAGATGATATATCTGAAGTAGTTTTGCGAGAAGAAATACCAGAAATAATTTCAGTAGAAGAAACTTTAATTGACGCTCCACGCATGAGTGTTAATTTAGAAATCGAGAGAACCGTAAGAGAAGAGGATAGTGAAGGAGTTATGTGTAGCGATATGTGTGTTACGGGGAGTACCTCTGCTAGCGGTACTACTGGAAGTGGTGCATCGACACCAGTAGAACCGATTACTATTCCTGAACCATCAGTACGAGATCTTGATGGGGGAGGTTCTGGTGGAGGAGGGGGTTCAATCATTTCAGTCGATGATAGGGGCGTTACGCTTTCACATCGCACTAAATTCATAGCAGATACTCGCGTGTTTAATCCAAAATATCTTGGATCTATTAGTGGTACGGTATTTAATGATAGTAATGAGAACGGAAAATTTGGACCGGGTGAAAATGGACTTTCAGGCTGGGAAGTTGAACTTTACAAAGTTGCAAATAATGAATTTGTAGCTAGTTATATAACTGGTAGCGATGGTAGATATATTTTTAATGATCTTCCTGTCGGAACATATACGGTTGACCAAAAAATGCAAAATGCATGGATTGAAACAGCTCCAAGTACTTCGTACGGACATTCTATTACTCTCAATCAGACAACTCAAGCTTTTGGAAGAGATTTTGGTGTTATTAAATATGCTTCAATCTCTGGATATCTTTGGCATGATTTAAATGGTGATGGTATCTGGCAAGATGATGCGGGAGTTGATACAGAGCCTGGTCTTGGTTCATGGCTTGTTCAAGCTGGAGAGGTACCCGTAACGCTTATAGACGCGCCTCCTACCGGAGGGCTTGTAGGTGGTGCTATTGGAACCGGTACCGATTCTCCCGATAGTACGCTTTCTGGAACAACTGGAATTGATGGTAGTGCCACCGGGCCAAACCTGCTTACCTCTTATGAGGCAACGACCGATGTTTCTGGTTTGTACCAATTTTTATTCCCATTTCATGAGATTGGCGAATGGAATATTACACCAGTATTACCAAATGAACATTGGATGATAACTTCACCAGACGGACAATTATCATCAAGTGTTACGCTTGATACCGCAACTGAAGACGTTGAAACAGTCAACTTCGGCATTATTCCGGTTTATGATATCTTTGGCGCGCTATTTTCTCCTATGAGTGGAGATGATACATCAACATCTCAAGTACTTGTGCTTAACGATGTTGTTATCAGTATTCCATTTGGTGGGGGAGAAAGTACTATTACACTCTTTAAAGGAACGCACATTACTGAAAGCACCGGTGCTAACTTTGATATTAATAATTTTGTTGCCGAAGGTGTCGCACCTGCTTCAATGACTGGGCTTGGAACTAATGTTGTTGTGGATGGCGCTTTGCAATGGGGTATCCCAAATATTGAATTAATCTTTGATACTGAAATAATCGTTGCATTATATGTTGGTTCATCATTAGACGGACAAACGCTTGATATCGTTCGTTCAACAAGCGGAACATCCGCATGGACTTCTGATGGTATCGCAAGTCCAGCTACGTGTATTGTTGCTGGAGGGTTATGTACTTTTAACGCAGATAAGGCATCACATTATGTGGGTACACATACTGTTTCAGTAACACCACCTACACCACCTACACCACCAGGAGGTGGAGGAGGAGGCAGTATAGGAGGTCCATTTATTCCTCCAACTACCCCAGAAGACCCATCTGAAGCACCTACAGCACCTATAGGAAGTACGGGAGGTGAACAGTTCATTTCATTACCTGATATCACAGCGTTTAGTCAAACTCTTGCACAAACAGTTGGCAATGCTGTACCCACGCTTATATTAAGCGATACTGAAGCAAATATTACAGATGGAGTAGAAACCATTCTTGATATTGAACCAAGCACAGATGAATCTCCTGTGATAGAAAATCCAAATGCAGGATTTCTCGCTCTTACTGGAAATTTTCTAACCTTAGGAACGGGTAATGTCTGGATTGGAATTCTTATATTACTTATTCTTGCTTTTCTTATCTTTATGATTGGTAAAACTTCTCGTAAGAAATCAGAAAAATAATACAAAAAAGGAATCACTGTTCTCTATGCGAAACGCTACAGATTTTTCTGTAGCGTTTCTGGTTTTTAGTTCTAAGATTTGATATAGTGTGATTCACATAGGTTATCTATATATGAACGGAACATTTCTTTTTTTTCAACTTCTTGTTTTAATTTTTTCAGTGATGGTTCATGAGATTTCTCACGGAGCAGTTGCCTTGCGATTAGGTGATGACACCGCAAAACGCGCGGGGCGACTCACCCTGAATCCCTTGAAACATCTTGACCCTTTCGGTTCGGTTATTTTACCTATTATTTTAGTTCTTATTCAAAGTCCCTTTCTTATTGGATGGGCTAAGCCTGTTCCTTATAATCCACATAACTTAAAAGATCCAAAAAAAGGAGCGGGGATTATTGGAGCTGCGGGGCCAATAAGTAATTTACTTATTGCTATTATTTTTGGCATTGTTTTACGATTGTTAGTTGCTTTTTCAGTTATCACTATTGCAAGTCAGCTTACTGAGCTTTTAAGTCTTATTATTTTTATAAATATTATTCTCGCAATATTTAATTTACTTCCATTACCTCCCCTTGATGGTGCAAATGTTCTCTTTGCCTTGCTCCCTTATAAATATCGTGGCGTGCAAACATTTTTACAGAGGTATGGTATTTTCATCCTTATTCTCTTTATTGGGTATGGCTTTCGGTTATTATACCCAGTGATAACTGCGTTATATGGAATTATTGCTGGAGGGGGATCAATATTTTAATTGAGCGCTAAAATCCTTTACTTTCAAACTAACCTACGCGAGGACATCCTAAAGCAATTCTAATATTCTTCGCAAAGAGGTTTGATTATCCGTCTGTTACCGAAGGGTATTATAACTGCTTTACATTATTGAAGGGGTTGACATGTCTCTTGTATTTGCTAGGATATGTTTACTCTAGTGGCTAGCCAGTCTAGTAATGTACTAGGCAACTAGTTCACTTTTTTAGTTAATACACATTAGACATGCCCACCGTACGACAACTCACAAGAAAAGGACGAAAAAAAGTAACGCATAAATCACCCTCTCCGGCGCTTCGGCGTGGTTTTAACGTAAATAAAAATCGTCCCGTTCGATATGCTTCACCATTTAAGCGGGGAGTATGCATTAAGGTATTTACCACAACACCTAAAAAACCAAATTCAGCTTTACGAAAAGTTGCTCGCGTTCGGTTAACGAACGGCATGGAGGTTACCGCTTATATTCCCGGAGAAGGACATAATTTACAGGAACATTCAGTTGTTATTATTCGCGGTGGACAAGTTAAAGATCTTCCGGGTGTTAGGTATCATGTCGTTAGAGGAAGACTTGATGCTTCCGGCGTGGAAGCACGAAGACAAAAACGAAGTAAATATGGAGCAAAGAAACCACATGAAAAATAAATATGCGTAAAAAAAGAAACTACAAAAGAGACCGTGATCCAGATCTTAAATTTGAAAGTATTGCCGCAGGTCGGTTTATTAATTATTTAATGCAGGACGGAAAACGTTCAGTTGCTGAAAGGGTTTTTTATAACGCCTTTGATATCATTAAAGAAGCAACGAAGGAGGAACCACTTACCGTTTTTGAAAACGCGCTTGAAAATGCATCGCCAACGGTTGAGGTTGCATCACGCCGTATAGGAGGTGCTAACTACCAAGTACCAAGTGAAGTTCGCTTTGAACGAAAATTTATGCTTGCAGCTCGTTGGATTATTGCCGCAGCACGAAAGAAAAAAGGGAAGCCAATGGCACATCGTCTTGCTGACGAACTCATTGCCGCTTCAAAAAATGAAGGAGCTGCTATTAAGAAAAAACAAGATACGCATAGAATGGCTGAAGCTAATAGAGCATTTGCGCATTTTAAACAATAATCTTGAGAAATAATCATTTTGAGATACTCTTTCCTTAGATTTTTAAGTATTACTATTAATTGATTATAAGCTTTATATGGCTGAGCAAACTTCAATAGAAAAAGTTAGAGATATTGGTATTATTGCCCATATCGATGCGGGGAAAACAACCGTCACTGAACGGATTCTTTTTTATACCGGCGTATCTCATAAAATAGGGGAAGTACACACCGGAGACACGGTTATGGACTGGATGGAACAGGAACGTGAACGAGGTATTACCATTACTGCCGCCGCAACAACATGTTTTTGGATTCCAACATATGAACGCACGGGGGGCATTGATGTTGAAACATTAAAAAAAGACCATGAATATCGCATCAATATTATTGATACCCCGGGACATATTGATTTTACCGTTGAAGTAAAACGTTCACTTCGAGTACTTGATGGTGCGGTTGTTGTTTTTGATGGTGTTGCCGGAGTTGAGCCACAATCTGAAACAAATTGGCGATATGCAGATGAATATCACGTTCCACGAATTTGTTTTATTAATAAGCTTGATAGAACCGGTGCTGATTTTGAAAGCAGTTTGAAGTCTATTCAAGACCGACTAAATCCTAACGCTATCCCTTTGCAATTGCCCATTGGCTCAGAAGGTGATTTTGAAGGGATTATTGACCTTCTGACACGAAAAGCGTTTTATTCTGAAGGAGATCGTGGCGAAAATATTACCGAAAAAGAAATTCCCGAAGCAATGAAAGAAGAGGTTGAAAAGCGTCGTCATAAACTTATTGAAAAAATAGTAGAACAAGATGATGCATTGTTAGATGCATATCTTGCGGGAAATGAGCCCGAGCTTCCGATATTAAAAAAGACACTTCGAAAAGCTTGTCTAGAGCTAAAAATTATTCCGGTATTAACCGGAACTGCTTTGAAAAATAAAGGAGTGCAATTTGTTCTTGATGCGGTTATTGATTATCTTCCATCTCCAATTGATCTTCCTCCCGTTAAAGGATTTGATACGAAAGGAGAAAGTAATGAATTACTTCGTTATCCAAAAGTTGATGAACCATTTTCTGCATTAGCATTTAAAGTTGCAGCTGATCCATTTGTTGGAACGCTTACCTTTTTCCGTGTGTATTCGGGTATTTTAAAGAAAGGAAGTTATATATTAAATTCTTCAAAAGGGGAGCAAGAGCGTGTTGGTCGTATTTTGCGATTGCATGCAAATCATAGAGAGGAAGTTGATGAGATTAAAACAGGAGGTATTGCTGCAATTGTTGGTTTAAAAAATACGACAACAGGAGATACGCTGTGTGATCCCGCACAACCAATTGTTCTAGAAAAAATTACATTTCCAACACCAGTTATTTCGATTCGAATTGAGCCAAAAACTAAAGTAGATCAAGAACGCATGGGCATCGCATTACGAAGACTTGCTGAAGAAGATCCAACCTTCCAAGTATCCGGCAATGTAGAAACAGGAGAAACAATTATTTCTGGAATGGGCGAACTTCATTTAGAAGTTATTGTTGATCGTATGAAGCGTGAATTTTCTGTTGATGCTAATATTGGCCGTCCACAGGTTGAGTATAAAGAGACGATTACTGCTGAGGGACAAGCTGAAGGAAAATATATCAAGCAATCGGGTGGACGTGGACAATATGGTCACGTTAAGTTACGCGTTGCTCCGCTTGAAAGCGGAAAAGGTTTTGAATTTATTAATGAAATCAAAAGCGGTGTTATTCCTCAGGAGTTTATTCCGGCAACTGAAAAAGGTGTTAAGGAATCATTATCGCGCGGTGTTGTTGCCGGATATCCGATGACTGACGTCTCGGTTACATTATATGATGGGTCATATCATGATGTTGATTCATCTGAGAATGCATTTAAAGTTGCTGGTTCAATGGCTTTTCAGGCAGCAACTAAATTGGCGAGTCCTGTTATCCTAGAACCGATTATGAAAATTCAAGTTATTATTCCAGAAGATTTTCTTGGAGATATTACCGGGGACTTAAGTTCTAAACGAGCACGCATTGAGGAAATGGGTGATCGTATGGGCGTCAAGGTTGTTGATGCGCTTGTACCGCTTTCAGAAATGTTTGGATATGCAACAAAACTTCGTTCAATGACACAAGGAAGAGGAAACTTTGCTATGGAATTTGATCATTATGCCGAGGTGCCAAAAAATGTTGTTGCGGAGATTGTTGAAGGCAAGAAGTAGGCGCTCGGATGTTTTTCTAAAAATATTCATCCGGTGAGAGAAAACAGATTTATCCTCTCCACGGATGAATATTTTTTATTGATACATCCTCGCTTAGGTTATTGATAAAGCCAGAGATTGAGCCATTTTACGTGGAGCATTTTTACTCTTGTAAAAAATCTTCACTTAGTTGTGAAAGGATAGGGGGAATATCCACATGAGGGTTGACAGCATATAGGTATTTTACTAAACTAATCTCTATTGTCGGTCGAACGGCTTATTGGTATTTATTAATAAAATATAAAAAATTACTATGGCAGAAAAAGAAAAATTTGAGAGAACTAAACCGCATGTAAACGTTGGAACCATCGGTCACGTTGACCACGGAAAGACAACCCTTACCGCGGCCATTACGCACGTCCTTCACATGAAGGGGCTTGCTAAGAAGTCTGAGAAGGTTAGTGATATTGATAACGCGCCGGAAGAAAAGGCTCGTGGAATAACCATCGCATTGCATCACTCTGAATACGAATCAGATAAGCGTCACTATGCGCACATTGATGCACCGGGACATGCTGATTATATTAAGAATATGATTACGGGAGCTGCTCAGATGGACGGCGCGGTTATTGTTGTATCTGCTACCGATGGTCCTATGCCACAAACGCGCGAACACATTGTTCTCGCACGACAAGTTGGGGTTCCTTCACTTGTAGTTTTCCTTAATAAAGTTGACCAAGTTGATGATCCTGAGCTTGTTGATCTCGTTGAATCGGAGGTTAGAGAGCTTCTCAAAAAATATGAATTTCCCGGAGATGAAACCCCTGTTATCCGTGGTTCTGCTCTTAAGGCATTAAACACTACTTCGGTTGACGATGCAGATGCAAAGCCAATTCTTGATCTTATTCAGGCATTAGATGACTTTATTCCTGATCCAGTACGTGATATTGCAAAGCCATTTCTTATGCCAGTTGAGGATATTTTCTCAATTGAGGGGAGAGGTACTGTCGTAACGGGACGTATTGAAAGAGGAGAGGTGAAAGTAAACGAAGAAATTGAGATCGTTGGTCTTCGACCAACTCAGAAAACCGTTGTAACAGGTGTTGAGATGTTTAATAAACTTCTCAATGAAGGACGCGCAGGAGATAACGTAGGTATACTTCTTCGAGGACTTAAAAAAGAAGATGTTGAACGAGGACAGGTTCTTTCAAAACCAGGCTCAGTTAATCCACACACTGAGTTTGAGACTGAAGTTTATATTTTAAGCAAAGAAGAAGGTGGTCGACACACCCCATTCTTTAAAGGATATAAGCCACAGTTTTATATTCGTACCACTGACGTAACAGGCGATGTTGAATTGCCAGAAGGAACTGAAATGGTTATGCCAGGAGATACGGTTAAATTGAAAGTAAAACTTATTTCCCCAGTAGCACTTGAAGAAAAACAGCGATTTGCTATTCGTGAAGGAGGAAAGACTGTTGGCGCAGGAGTTGTTCTTAAAATCAACGCGTAACATTAGCTTGGAAGCATATGGCTATTAAAAAAGAAGCAGAAAAGGAAAAATTGCGGTTACGGATTAAAGCATATGATCACAAGCTTATTGATAATTCTTGCCGTCAGATTATTGATACGGCAAAACGACACGATGTGGAAATTATTGGTCCTATTCCGCTTCCAACTGAAATAAAGAAATATACCGTTAATCGCTCGACATTTGTTCATAAGAGCTCGAGAGAACAGTTTGAAATGCGAGTACATAAACGACTCATTGACATTCTTAATCCAACTCAAACTATTGTAGAATCCCTTTCTCGGCTTAACCTACCAGCGGGGGTAGACATAGAAATCAAAAGCGTGTAGAATAGGTATTCTCTAGGTTTGAGCCACAAATACTGCTGGGGCTACCTAGCAGTTTTTGTTAGAAAATAGACATGGATACCATTTCCGGTAAAAAACTAAAAATGACGCAACTCTATGATGAAGACACTGCTATTGGAGCAACGCCTATTATTGTTGAAGAAAAAGCATCATTTGAAATTTTCAAAGCCGGTGATTTTGTTAAAGTTACCGGAGTAACTAAAGGAAAAGGATTCCAGGGTGTTGTGAAAAGACATGGCTTCCATGGAGGGCCAAAATCACATGGACAAAAAGACAGACTCCGTGCTCCTGGTTCAATCGGCAGTACCGCAATGCAACGTGTTGTTCCGGGGAAAAAAATGGCAGGACGCATGGGTGGTAATAAGCGAAGTATTAAGAATATTAAGGTTGTAGCTATTGATGTTGAAAAGCAAATAATTTTTTTGCGCGGCGCAGTTCCCGGGAATGCTCAGACCCGGGTTTTTGTTACAAAAAATATATGAAAACTCCCGTTTACAATCTTGATGGAAAAGCGATAGGGGATATTGATTTGCCTGATGCTATTTTTAGCGCACCATGGAAACCAATACTCGTTCGTCAAGCATTACATGTTCAGATCGCTAATCAACGAAAACCATTAGCACATGCACGAACGAGAGGTGAGGTTAGTGGTGGAGGCGTAAAGCCATGGCGACAGAAGGGAACAGGGCGCGCACGTCATGGTTCCATTAGATCACCTATTTGGCGTGGTGGTGGTGTTACACATGGTCCGACAAACGAGCAGTCATTCACATTAAAAATGAATAAGAAAGAACGTCGCGCAGCTATTCTGGCTTTACTTTCAAAAAAAGTTAAAGATGAAGAGCTTAAGATTATTTCTTCATTTGATGATCTTACACCTAAAACAAAATCACTTTCAGTAGCACTCGGAAATCTTGTCGGAAAAGAAAAGGCAAAAAAAGGGTTCTCATCCCTTATTATTCCTGCGAAGCATAACCAGACGGTATATCGTGCTTCGGCAAATTTGCAAAAAGTGAAGGCAATTAATTTTTCATCAGTAAGCGTTCATGATTTGATGAAATATACACATATTTTGCTTGATAAAAATGTTATTGAAGAACTTGTATCATAAGTATGAAATCCTTTATTATTTTGCATCCATTAATCAGCGAAAAGGCAACCAATATGAGCTCATTGCGAAAGTATCTTTTTAAAGTTGCAATGAACGCAACAAAGCCAGAGATTAAAAAGGCATTAAAAGAGAAGTATAACGTTGAAGCAACGGATGTGAATATTATTAACGTTAAATCAAAAACACGGCGCCTCGGACAAACCATTGGAAAGAAATCAGGCTATAAAAAAGCATTGATAACTATTAAAGAGGGTCAAACGCTTGATGTGTTGCCTCATTAAAAAAATATGAAGAAGTATAAACCAACAACTCCATCACGACGAAGTATGACTACGGTTCCATATCGAGAATTACTTTCGGGTGATGCGCGATATAAACCTCTTACGAAGGGTATTACTTCACACGCAGGGAGAAACCATCGTGGCGTTATTACAACACGACACAAAGGCGGAGGTGTTAAAAAACTTTATAGAATCGTTGATTTTAAACAGAGTAAAATGAATGTCCCTGGTCGCGTGGCGACTATTGAAAAGGATCCATATCGAAATGCTTTTATTTCTCGTATTATTTTTGCTGATGGAGAGCAATCATATATCTTAGCGGTGAAAGGTCTTGCAGTGGGAGATACTATTATTACACAGGAGAAGGCGCCTCTTAAGAATGGAAATCGTATGATGCTTAAGCATATTCCTGTTGGAACTTTTGTTTCAAACATTGAAATGAATCCCGGCTCAGGAGGAAAAATCGCTCGTGCGGCTGGAGCATATGCAGAAGTCCTTGCACATGAAGGAAAATTTACCAACCTTAAGATTGGTTCAAAAGAAGTTCGTCGGATTGTTTCAACAGCACTTGCAACTATTGGACAAATTTCAAATCCAGACTACAATCTGACCACTTTTGGAAAAGCCGGTAAATCACGATGGAAAGGTATTCGACCAACTGTTCGTGGTTCCGCAATGAATCCCGTTGATCATCCATATGGTGGTGGAGAAGGACGTCAGCCACGTGGAACGAAACGACCAAAAACAAAATGGGGTAAAGTTACGGGTGGCAGAAAAACTCGTAAGTCAAAGAAATGGTCAACAAAATTAATCGTTTCTCGTCGAACAAGTAAACGCAAATAAATATTATGAGTAGATCAAGTCGAAAAAATCCATACGTTGATCCAAAGCTTTTGAAAAAAATTAGCGTATTAAAGCCGGGTGATCCAACGGCAATTAAAACGTGGTCAAGGAATTCTGAAATAGCTCCTGAAATGGTAGGATTTACATTCGCTATTCATAATGGAAAAACATTTGAAGAAGTAATTATTCGTGAAGAAATGGTAGGGCATCATCTTGGAGAATTTGCTCTTACTCGAAAATTTGTAAAACATGGAGGTAAGATGCAAAGAGATATGGAAGCTTCACAACGGAGCGCAGAAATTGATAAAGCCAAAGCTGCCTCAGCAGGAAAATAGAATAAATAATATTTATGCCTAAACAAACCGCACAATTAAATTATGTACATATCGCACCTCGTAAGATGAGGCTACTTGCTAATACGTTGCGTGGTTTGACTATAGGAGAAGCAGAGGCTCAGCTTATGATGTCTCCTTTGCGTTCAAGCGACCCGCTTTTAAAACTTTTGCGCAGTGCGATTGCAAATGCAAAAAATAATCAAAAACTTGATGGAGAAGCGCTTATCGTGTCAGAAATTTTTGTTAATGAAGGTCCGATGCTTAAGCGATTTTTACCACGAGCCATGGGGAGAGCTACACCTATTCACAAAAAGATGAGTCACGTTCATATAACGCTTGAAGATAAACCAGGTGTAACATCCCGATTTGTTATTGCTCCTCCGGTTAAAAAAGAAGGAAAGAAGCCTAAAGCGAAAATTGTTCAACCAAAAACCGACGCAGTTAAACGTGATGAGCGATCGACTAGAAAATCAGGATTTATGAATAGATTTTTTCAACGTAAAACAATATAGCATATGGGACAAAAAATTAAACCGGATGCGCTTCGCGTAGGCATCACAAAAAATTGGAGTAGCCGTTGGTGGCCTAAGTCAAAGAGAGAATTCGCAACACAACTTGAAGAAGATGTGCTTATTCGCAGAATCGTGGAAAAGCACATTAAACTAGCTGGTATTGTAAGAATTGATATTGAAAGAACATCTGATAATACTTTTAAATTGTTTTTAAAAGTTGCTCGTCCGGGATTGGTAATCGGCCGTGGAGGTAAAGGGATTGAAGAGTTATCTAAAAAAATTGAAAAAGGACTTATTTCATTACTTGTAACACGTGGACAGAAAGATACAAAAATTTTTATTAATCTTAACGTTGAAGAATTAAAGCGAACTGAATTGTCTGCTGTTTATACTGCTCAAATGATTGCATGGGATATTGAGAAGCGTATGCGCGCGCGTCGCGTTATTAAAAAGCATATTGATTTCATTATGCAAAATCGTGAAGTCCAAGGAGGGAAGATTCGTTTATCGGGTAGAATTGACGGTAGAGAAATTTCACGTCGAGAGGTTCTTTCAAAAGGGAAGCTTCCATTACAAACACTTCGAGCAAATATTGATTATGGAGAAGCAAAAGCTTATAACACCTATGGGGTTATTGGTGTGAAAGTTTGGTTATATAAAGGAGATGTTTTCGGCAACGATAAAAAATAGAAAGCGATTATGTTAATTCCAAAAAAAGTAAAACATAGAAAATGGCACAAGGGACGAAGGCGTTACCGAACCGTTGAAACGCGTGGTACAACGCTTGCTTTTGGTAATTTTGGATTAAAAGCGCAAAGCGCCGCATGGGTTACTTCAAAGCAGATTGAATCTGCGCGAAGAACTATTACTAATTTTGTAAAAAGAGAAGGAAAACTTTGGATTCGCATTTTTCCTGATAAGCCAATTACGACACGTCCACCGGAAGTGACCATGGGAGGCGGAAAAGGCGCAGTTGATCATTATGTTTTTCCGGTTAAATCCGGAAGAGTATTGTTTGAGGTTGATGGTTTGGATGAAAAAATTGCTCGTGAAGCATTGCGCTAGCAAGTCATAAGCTTCCCGTTAAAACAAAAGTTATTTCAAGCGAATTATGAAAAAAGATATTATGAAAGAAATAGTCGGAAAATCAAAAGAGAAGTTAACTTCTGATTTGAAAGAATATTATGACAAGCTTTGGCAATTACAGGTTGATTTGCAGTCTGGAAAGGTGAAAAATGTTGGAGAAATCAAACAGATAAAAAAGAATATCGCAAGAATTTTAACGGTTTTACACACAAAATCATGAGAAAATTAAAAGGAATTATTGTTTCAGATAAAATGGACAAAACAGCTGTTGTCGCAATACGTTATTTTCGCGAACATACAAAATATAAAAAGCCATATATCGTTACTCGAAAATTTAAAGCTCATGACGCTGAGAATGAATATCACATAGGAGATGAAGTCGTTATTGAGGAAACTCAGCCATTAAGCAAAGAAAAGCGATGGCGTATCGTCGGAAAGGCAACCTAAAGTAAATAAATACTATGTTACAAGAACAATCTATCATTAAAGTTACAGATAATTCAGGCGCAAAGATTGTGCGTTGTTTTCGCGTATTAGGTGGAAGCAGAAAGCGCTATGCGCGCGTTGGCGATATTATTATCGCCTCTGTTCAGGTAGCAGAACCACGTAAGGCAATAAAGAAAAAAGATATTGTGAAAGGACTCGTGGTTCGAACAAAACACGCCATAAGGAGAAAGGATGGTTCATTTGTTCGTTTTGATGATAATGCGGTTGTTATCGTTGATGATAAAAAGGAATCGAAAGCAACTCGTGTATTCGGTCCTATACCAAGAGAAATAAAAGAAAAAGGTTTTGATAGCATTTTCAGCATGGCTGAAGAAATTGTATAACAATATGAAGATTAGAAATGAAGACATCGTTCAGGTTCAGGTTGGCAAAGATAAAGGGAAATCCGGCAAGGTGCTAAAAGTATATCCACAGACAGGGCGTATTCTGGTTGAGGGTATTAATATTTATAAGAAACACAGCAAACCACGAAAACAAGGAGAAAAAGGGGAAATCGTGAGTCTTTCTCGACCATTTCCTATGGAGAAGGTTCAGCTTTTTTGCAGTAAGTGTAAAAAAGGTGTCCGTTTCGGTATTAGTCGTAATGGAAAAGTCTCGGAAAGATATTGTAAACGTTGCAAAAACATACTATAGCGGGTATACTCACTATCTATTTTGACTATGTATCAAGGGATTACAAAACATATTGAAAAAATCGTCGTTAATACCGGCATTGGAAGATTATCCAATGAAGGGCATTTTAAGGATAAAATTTTACCTTCTATAACTAAGGATTTTGCGGTGATTACTGGTCAAAAGCCCTCTTTGCGTGTCGCTAAGAAATCAATCGCGGGTTTTAAACTAAGAGAAGGGCAGGTTGTTGGCATGACGTCTACGTTACGAGGACAACGCATGGGTTCTTTTCTTGATAGATTAACTAAAATTGTTTTTCCACGTGTTCGTGATTTTAGAGGTATTAAGCTTTCAAATATTGATTCCGGAGGAAATCTTACGGTTGGTATCAAAGAAAATATAATATTCCCTGAAGTTACTCCGGAAGATGTTCCGTTTCCGATTGGGCTACAAGTTACTATTGTTCCTAAAGATATTTTGGCTCGCGATGAAGTAATTACCTTATATCGATCCCTTGGGATTCCACTTCAAAAAGAATAAATTTATGGCAAAAAAATCCATCATTGCACGAGCAAATAAAAAACCAAAGTTTTCTTCTCGAATAGTTCGACGTTGTTTTCGCTGTGGAAGAAAACGTGGTTATATAAGCGATTTTAATCTTTGCAGAATTTGTTTTCGTGAATTGGCAAGCAAAGGAGAAATTCCCGGTATTAAAAAATCATCTTGGTAAAATATATGTATATTGATTTACTTGTACAAATTAGAAATGCACAGGCAGCGAGAAAAGATAGTCTTAAGATCCCTTATACTAAGATGGATTTTTCTGTTGCTGAACTTTTAGAGCGATTTGGCTATGTTAAAAGTGTTGAAAAAAAAGGACGAATGCCCAAAAGAATTATTGAAATTGAATTAGCATATGAAGATGGAGCAGGGGCAATTCATGGTGTTAAATTTGTAAGTAAACCATCCTTAAAAGAATATCGGGGTTATAAGAAATTATTTTTAGTTCAGCAAGGATATGGCCTCGGTGTCATTTCTACCTCGAGAGGAATTATGACATCAAAAGAAGCGCGTAAACAAAAAATCGGAGGAGCATTATTGTTTGAAATTTGGTAAATATATTGATATGAGCAAAATAGGAAAAAAACCAATTCTGATTCCTGAAGGAGTAACACTTACTCGTGAAGGGGATATATTACAAATAACCGGAAAGTCCGGTGTTCTTTCTATTCCTATGCTCAGCGGTATTCATTTTGAAATCAATGAACAGCACATTACATTAACACCAACTCAGTCA
>Ga0066639_10002224_pt1 | contig 17033 bp, 18 predicted proteins | sample CryGeyCG2114_010_2_FD_59504 | JGI IMG/M metagenome (GOLD analysis project Ga0066639, IMG submission 59504) | Groundwater microbial communities from aquifer - Crystal Geyser CG10_big_fil_rev_8/21/14_0.10 | ecosystem: Environmental > Aquatic > Deep subsurface > Groundwater | place: USA: Utah...
CCAAGAGTCGGCAAAGACTTAAGATAAGATCCAGTGTAATCCTTGCCATCCCATTGCATGCGAGCGGGTGAAAACTCTTCAGAAACAAGCAGCGAAACTGGATTTGCCACCACTTGCTTAGATTGACAATCAACTTGGGTTATTTTGAAGTCGAAGCTGGTGCCAAGAAAATCCCGTCTCAGCTCCCAATCTGCTTGTTCTAGCGCCAGACAAACGCGCTTGGCGACGCCCAATTCATTGGCGTTTAAGGCGCGAATGGCGCCCGGCGGCACGCGGCCATTACCTTCGCCCGCATCCTTGGCCGGTGGCTTAACTGCCAACTTGCAGCCATATCCGGGTAAAATGGTCACGCAGGCAAAAATAAATATGAAAGCATTTTCTCGAATCATTTCTAATTTAATTGTAAAATCATAGTCAAAGATGAGCAATCTCCATTTAATTTTTTTTTAGATTACAATGTAGCAGCTATAGCAAGGAAAGTATTTTGGATATTATTTACGTCGAACCAGATGAAGACATACGAGACCTGTATGCCATGAAGCTTGAGGCCGATTTCGGCGCCAAGGTGATGGCCTATTCCAACGCTGAGGATGCTTTAAAAGCAATTTCGGAGTGTAAACCAGAGAATGCTGGCACCCTGCTACTGATTGATGGTGCCTTATGGGACTCTAGTGCTGATTCACTTTACCAACATGTGGTTAAACAACGTCACATACCCTTTGTCATCCTGAGCGATAAGGACTCACCCACTGCCTTTCAAGGGCCAAAAACTTTTCAAGATGATCATGCAGGCAATCGATTAATTAAAAAACCTGTGCAAGCATCTCTTTTTCAAAAAACACTGGTTGAAGTTTTAGAACACACGCAATTCAAAGGCAATTGGCTGACAAAGGCCGAATATGGCCACAGCCGGGTTAAAATTACAAATTTTTTAAAATTTAATGTCCTTCCCTGTGACGCCTTTATTCGCATTGGCGATCTCAAATTTGTTAAACTTATAAATAAAGAAGATATGTACACCACTGAAGTGATCAAGAAGTATATCCAAAAAGGTGTTGATTCCCTGTACGTGGCGCAAGAGGATTATCCTGTCCTGGCGAACACTGGTATCCGATCTTTGATTTCGCTATATGACCGACGTGGGGATGAAGGTGGCCAAGGAGATCTACAATTATCAAGTCTGGAACAAATTCATACTTCACTACAAGATATTGGTCTGACTAAAGAATCGGCGGAACTTACCAAAAAGACAATCGTCTCTGCGGCCAGACTGTGCAAAAGGCAAAAATCCGTTGCCGATCTTCTCAACAAAATGAAGGCCAGCGGCAACTATATCTATGACCATTCTTTAAAGCTAAGCTATATTTGTACTGCCATTGCCAAGCATACTGAGTGGGGTTCTGATGCCACTATCTTCAAGCTGGGTTTGGCCGCCACAATGCATGATATGACTCTCGAAAACCCTGATTTGGCCAGAGTTCAATCGCAAAATGATCCGGCCTTGGAAAAATTTACGAAAGAAGAAGTTGAAAAATACCGCATGCATCCCTTGGACGCTGCCAAATTGATCAAAGATCAGAAAATGTTTCCACCTGATATTGATTTTATCGTAGCGCAACACCATGAAAGGCCAGATGGTTCAGGCTTTCCCAGAGGTCTTTCCAAACTCAGAATTGCTCCCCTCTCCTGTCTTTTTATTTTGGGTCACGAGTTTGTCACCAAAATTGAAAATATGGGCGGTGCTTATAATAAAGAAAACCGCGACCGCGCCTACGACGAAATGAACCAAGATATGTTTACGATGGGTAATTTTAAAAAACCCTTCTTAGGTCTGCAAAAGGCCTTTAATCAAATGTCGACAGATAGTTAAAATTTTCCACTGCCAATTCAGCGTCGCCTATAAAGACACCAGTTTTGCTGACACTCCATCAACGTCATGCGAGAAGTTAAAAAACTTTTCACACTAATTTCACTTTGGCCACTGGTAGACAAACTTGACTGTAAAAGAAAATAGTCAAGGCCCTCAATATCCTCTGCTTTAAATTTCCATGGATGCCAATCAGGAGTTCCTGCAATCTTAACCCCCGATCGATAGCCCACCGGTAAATGTGGAGCATAGCGTGCCCAAAATTGATTATTAATACCGCCAAAACGGATAGTGTAGAACATAGGCATAAAATGGGTCAGGTCTAGAATCTTGGCAAAATAGGAACTCTTGTTGCCGAACATCAAACTTCCCATTGTTTTCTGTGCGGGTAATTTTGCCATCATTTTTAATGGAGTTTTTGTTTCAGACTGATAAAGTCCCGTCATACAAAAATAAAATAACATTGAGAAAAGACACATACTGGCGACTACGTTTCGCTTGCCAGGATTTGCTCCCCAGCAACTAGGAACCAAAGGTAAAAGCAAAAATAGTGCTAATGAAAGCAAGCGGTAATTCAAAAATGTAATTTCGCTTGGCACGTAGATTCCCCAGGGCACGGCCAAAGAAAAAATTAAAAATACCAGGGCACTTCGTTTAAAAATCAAAAGCTGACTATCGGGCTTAAGCGTACTATTTGGACTTCCATTGCCACGACTTAAAAAGAAAATAAAAGTCCCATAAATTGCGGCCAAAAATAACAACGTGCCTAGACGATAAGGCCCTATAAAGTTCCATAGGATGTAATTGGCCAGTACTGGCAACGGGCTCCATTCGGCGCGAAAAAAAGCAGTGATAAACTCAAATCCATAACTACTTTGATAGGCATCCCAAAAATTAACCGACTGATGTGCCAGTAAATTGCCATCGTTTTTACCAAACCCCCCAAACAAAAATCCTGCCAATAAAAAATACAATAGAGTTCCGATCGATATTGCCCATGTTCGTTTACTCTTTTTAAAAACACTATAGATCATGAGAAATGTGACAATAAACAGACCTGTCACGACGTGAGTTAAGGACGAGAAAAGCAAAGATCCTAGATAAAAAATCCAATTTCTTTTATTCTCAGGTTGACTTCCTAGACGCATAAAATAGGCGATGGCACTGACAAAAAAAGGCATGGAAATCACAAAAGGCATAAAGCCCATACCAATAGTGGCATTCCACACGGCAAATTGAATAAAGAAGTAACGCCAGTGGTTTTGCTCTTGTGGATAAAGTTGATCTATCAAATTCTTAATACCCAAAAAAAGTAGGAGAGCATAAAACAAGACGATAATTTTAAGTCCCCACTCAACTCCTACAAAGCGCGAAAAGCCTGCCAGGGCCCAATGAAATGAATGATAGCTAACAAATGATTTAGGTAGCTCATATAAGCTTGGGAAAATTGATCCCTGGTCAAAAAATTCTGCCAAAATCTTGGCATAGGTCAAATGCTGAGGCATATCTTGAAAGGGAAAGATATCAATCAGCAAAATAAATAAAATATTCAGGGCAATAAGACCCACGCCCAAATACCAAGTTAATTCACGTGTAGCAGGTGTGGCCGCACTTACTTGCTTTTTATTTTTCAATTAATTGGCCCCTGATAGTAAAAATAATATTCAGTTACATTATCAGGGGCCGCAGCAAAAATTTCAATAGATAAGAAAAATTATGTCACTCAAGTGACAGGTAATTAAGTTAATTTGGCCGTCTCTTTCTCTTTGTCACTAACGTGCCCAACACTTTTTTCAAAGAAAAAACTATTGATACACAGTTCCGGGCCATCAGGGATAAGGCGACTTAAAAAAGCTACCAATTTATTGAAAAAACCGGGAATTATTTCTCGCTTGCGCGACCACATGCCCTGAATTCCCTGCGCTGCGACCTCTTTGGCGCTCATCATGAAGGCGTGGGCACTTTGCTTTAGTACCTGGCCGGCCTGATCCATAAATTCAGTATAGGTTCCACCAGGGGACAAAGTGGTGACAGAAATATTTGTTTTTCTCAGTTCAAAATGCAGCGTGTCGCTTAAATCTTTAACAAACTTTTTGCTACCAGAGTAGACTCCAAATTTAGGCACCGTCTGATAAGCGGCAATCGAGGCCACATTGGTGATGTAGCTAGGCAATTGATGTTCTAACATATGCGCCGAAAAGTAATAGCAAAGGGCCGTCAGTGAAAGGGTGTTGAGCCGCACAGTGTTTAAATGTTCTTCTACTCCACTAAAATGAAATGGCCCGTAAAAACCAATCCCGGCATTATTAATGAGAACCTGAATCTTGCGGCCAGTAGTGGCACTATTAAAGACCTCTTTCCAGCTAGCTTCTTCTTTCAAATCACGCGCCAAATATTCAACACTAATTTTAAATTTAAGCTGCAAATCCTGTTGCAATTTTTTTAAACGCTCCTCTCTTCTGGCAACTAAAAACAAGTTGAGACCCTGCGCTGCCAACTGTCTGGCGTATTCTTCGCCGATGCCACTAGAAGCGCCAGTGATAACCGCCCAAGTACCTTGCATATTTTTCATATCAAACTCCTACTTCTTAATTCCACGCCAATAATACTTTACCCATGGCCTTTTTGCCTTCAATCATCTTATGTGCCAAGGCGACATCCCTATGGGCGAACACTTTACCAATATGAGGTTTTAATTGCCATTGGCTGACTTTATCAAATGCCGCCAGATTGTCCGCCAGATAGATTGGATCTTCCATTAGTTTGAGGGCATTAAGAGCAAATACTCCCCTATTTTTATCAAACATAGAGATGATAGAAAATCGGGGCATCATAATCGCTGCACTTATAAGGCGTAAAAAATCTCGCTTGCCATCTTTTATGCCATCGGAAAGCCCCAAGCAAACAATGCGTCCGTTCGGTCCTAGCCTTTCATAATGGCGACGGATACTTGTTCCTCCAAGAGAATTCAAAATAAAATCAAAGCGCGTAAGATCTTTATTGTTAGCAAACTCTTCATGCGTCAATGCGGTTGCGCCAAAAGATTCAATCAATTCTTTCTTAGCGGGACTAGATGTTAGGCCGACGACTTGCGCTCCAATCTTGCTTAACATCTGCAGCGCTAAAGTACCTACGCCACCTGAAGCGCAGTCGATCATGACCTTATCACCTTGGCGCACGCGTCCCATATTTACTAAGGCTGCATAGGCAGTAATAAAGGCCACCGGTAGACCGGCCGCCTGCTCTAAGGTTAGATGGTCCGGCTTCTTAATTGCCATATTGGCCGGTACTTTAATGGAAGAAACATAGCCGCCAAAAACTGATCCGCCATAAACTTCATCGCCAACAACGAGATGTTTAACATTACTGCCAATGGCACTAATAACACCACTAAACTCATAACCAGGAATAAAAGGTCTAGGCGGGGCATCTTTGTAAAATCCCAAGCGCATCATAATATCGGCGAAATTAATTCCAGAGTAGTGGACGTCAACTAAAACCTCATCAGGCGCCAAAGTTAAGGCCGTATCGTTACTAGTTTCGACCGACAAAACATCTGCGCGGCCGAACTTTCGAATCCAAATTTGTTGCATAAATTATTTCTCCTCTGATTATTTCTTAATGTTTATTCTTGCCTTCACTTTTCTTGCTCTTGCTGTTTTTATCTGGGCCAGTAGCATAAGGATTATCACCAAAAAGCTTGGCCACCTGTTGCACCAATTCGGGATTGGCCTTTACAACTAAAAACTTGCCTTGTCTCTCACTTGAGACCAGTCCTGAATTAACTAGTTCCTTTAAGTGATGGCTCATGGTTGAGGCGCCACAATTAAACTTGGGTAACAGCTTCGATAATAAACAGTTGGACTCGCCTACCTGCTCCTCCCCCAATTGATTTTGTGCCACCACTTTCAAAAATAGTTCTAAACGGTGAGGATTGCTCAGTGCCTTAAAAACCTTAGTCATTTTTTTTATCATTTCCATAGTTCGACAATATTCGAACTGTCGAATTATGTCAAGCGCCCTCTTTTATGCCACTTGCCCTTTCTATTTCATGCAGTTATGCTTGTTTGTCATTAACGAGAGACCAGCGCCAGGCGCATAATTAAGGAGACAAGTATGCCAAGTTCATCCGCACTCAAAAAAGTTGCTATCATTGGTGGGGCACGCATACCGTTTTGCCGTTCAGTTAGCGATTACAAATCAATTGGCAATCATGAACTTTTAACAGCTGCTTTAAAGGCGCTTAAAGAAAAATACAACTTGTCAGAAAAACCAATTGGCGAAGCTGTCGCGGGCGCAGTGCTTAAACACTCTAAGGATTTTGCACTTACGCGAGAAGCAGTTATAGAATCAGGTTTGGGTTACGATACTCCCGCCTTCGATATTCAAAAGGCCTGTGGAACATCTCTTGAGGCCGCCTTTATTATTGGTGCCAAAATTGCTACCGGCCAAATCGAAAGTGGTATTGCCGCCGGCTCTGATACCAGTAGTGACGTTCCCATTGAACTTTCAATCCCGCTGTCACAATCTCTGGTCAGAATGTCCAAAGCACCGGCGCTGACGGGTAAACTTATGCAATTTAAAGGGCTATCACCTAAAGATCTCATTCCTAAAATTCCTGCGGTTAAAGAGCCGCGTACAGGGCTCACCATGGGCGAACACTGTGAACTGATGGCCAAAGAGTGGAAAATTTCTCGCAGCGATCAAGATGACCTGGCCTATCAAAGTCATAAAAATGCTACCGAGGCCTACGAAAAGGGTTTTTTTAAAGATTTGGTTTTTACTTTTAATGGCGTAGATAAAGACAATAATTTGAGGCCTGATATCTCTAAACAAAAACTTGCCTCGCTAAAATCCAGCTTTGATAAAAGCAGTGCGGGAACTCTGACTGCAGGAAATAGCACTCCCCTAACTGATGGAGCGGCAGCGGTATTTATGACCAGCGAAGACTATGCCAAAGAGCACGGACTTGAGATTGAGAGCTATTTAACTTTCTGCCAATCGGCAGCAGTAGATTTCGTAAAAGGAGAAGGGCTACTCATGGCACCGGCCTACGCTGTCCCAAGAATGCTTGCCCGCGCTGGACTTAAACTTTCTGATTTTGATTTTTATGAAATACACGAGGCCTTTGCGGCGCAAGTTTTGTGCACTTTGAAAGCATGGGAAGATAACACATTTTGCCAACAACGCCTGGGGCTTGATTCTCCCCTTGGAGCAATTGACCGCACCAAACTTAATGTCACCGGCGGCAGCTTGGCACTTGGACATCCTTTTGCCGCAACTGGCGCTCGCATTCTGGCGACTGCTTCAAAGCTGCTTAAGCAAAAAGGCCAAGGGCGCGCCCTTATTAGTATTTGTACTGCCGGTGGTATGGGCGTAACCGCCATTATTGAGCGATAAGTTAAATAGACGCCAAAAAAGCGATAACGAGCCCCCATTTCGAGACATTTGGAGCGATAGACCGTGTAAATCCTACTTGCCCCCTATCGCCTAGGCCGCGTTTTTACTAAAATCCAAAACCAAGAGAAACAAGCGGAAGGCAAGATTTGGGTTATGATATGGAATTTATGAAGTTTTACATTCTTACTGGCGACCCAGATAATCAGGCCGAGCTTGAAGAGCAGCTGATTATCTTTAATAGTGCCCATATTGTCTCAATTAAGCCGATCAAGATGATGCTTGGCCATACCGTAGTCAATGGCTTTTGGATACGCACTTCCAATGGAAAAAAATATCGCGCTACTCAAATCCCGGAACACTTCAAGAAATTAATTGCCGACTCCCCCTCAAAACGAAACTTTTCTTTGGCGCAATCTGAAGATATTTTGGCGAGTGAATCCTACCAATAAATCTTTGATAATTTTAGCTTAGATAATATCCAGCATTTTCTTGGCCCTGGCACCAGGTGCGTAGTGAATGTGGTTGGGAAATTCTTCCACGTCGCTGGCGGCCTTCTCAGGGTTGATAGCGATGGCAGTGGTACGCTCCAGCTCAGTCATTAAGCGTCGCACTTGCGCCGCCTCAGAACCATTCTCTCTAATATAGCGAAGGTTTTGAAGTGGTAGACTCTCTGGCAGTAAACGAATCTTCATGCTCCTTTTATCGGTCATGCCCTAAATTACTTGAGGGTTTTGCTATTTTTGTATCTGCTTGATTTTACTTATTGATGAGGGAGAATTTGCCAATCGATAGGAGCCTTCCCAATCTTTTCTAGATATTGGTTGGCATGCTTAAAGTGCCCGTTACCCAAAAATCCACGGTGAGCAGAAAGCGGAGAAGGATGAACAGACTCCAATACCAAGTGGCGGGAACGATCGATACCGGCGCCCTTTTTCTGAGCAAAGGCCCCCCATAGTAAAAAGACCAGTCCTTGGCCCTGTTGATTTAAAACCTCTACCACCTTATCGGTAAACAACTGCCAACCACTATTTTGGTGGGATGCGGCCTTATGCCCTTCCACCGTCAAGACTGCATTAAGCAGCAAAACGCCCTGCTTGGCCCATGAAGTGAGTTCACCATGGGTTGGAATTTCATATCCATACTCATTTTTAATTTCTTTATAAATATTCAACAAGCTGGGAGGAATGCGTACATTTGGTCTGACTGAAAAACACAGGCCGTGGGCCTGTCCCGGGCCATGGTAGGGATCCTGCCCAATAATAACCACCTTGACCTTTTCAAGTGGCGTTAAATTGAAGGCATTAAAAATATCATTGCCATGGGGAAAAATTTCTTTGCCGGCCTTTAATTCCCCCGCTAAAAATTTTTTCAACTTTTGCATATAGGGTTGCTTGAATGCATCACCCAAAAATTCCATCCAAGATGCAGGCAAAGGGTCTTGCTTTGTATGCTTACTGCCATGCTTTAATATATCGGAGCGAGAATCTTGCAGCATAAATACCTTTTACTGGATGCGGGTGAAAAACCTCATTCAACAAATTCTGGCCGAAACTGTCAAATCTATTACACATTTAAGTGCAGGAACGGCCTCAAATTTTTGCTTTGAACCTAAGTCATTGTTTATGCCTCAAATGCTCTTGAGAACCAAGTTGGCCTAGAGGCGTAATAAATCCTCTTTTAACCGCGCACAACTTGAGCTTTATAACTACTTGTAGATCACAGCTTTAATGCTGGTCTTAGGTATTTTTCTGCCTGAGCTCTCTATGTATTCCAGACTTTTATAATGGATACTTGCTGGCAGGACATGGAAACTTTGAAGTAAAGGCATGGGAGTATTGTCTTCAAGTTTTAAAGAAATTGCGTCGATCTCCGAATCGCGGATAACTTCATCGGGAGTAACAACAATTTTTACTCGGTTAAGCGCCAAAGATTTTCCTCCACCTGTAAATTCCCCCATTAGAAGTTCGTGGCCTGAGCGCTCAAGCTCTGCAATATTGTAATTATTCCGCTCCAGAATTTCCCTGACGACCTTACCGGCACCAGTAAATTCACCTGAATGAGCAACCTGTATAATTGTGCCAATCAAGGCCATCACAAGCACTAAATTTTTTATTCCAGTTTTCATTGCAAAACTCCTGTAGTTTCAACGGAGACAAATGATTTTTTTGAATTTTTTGCTTGGTAATCAAAACTTTCACACAACTGCAGAGTGAAATAAGGTACATCTCCCAAATTACTCTGCTCGTTCATTATTTCGTAAACACGTTTAGCTGCCTCTTTTTGAATTTCCTTGATGCGAGCTACCGCCTGATGGGATAAGCTTTCAGACAAGGTATAAAAAAGATTAAGTCCATCATCAAGTTTGTCGGGGCGATAAAACTTCACAAGCTCAGGTAAATGATCTTTGGCGATATCAAGGTCTAAAGAAAAGTTTTTTTCCTTAGCATGATAATGCCCATCTTCAAGTCGCAAAAGGCCACTTTTACGCAGGGATTTTAACTTCAAGACTCCGGGGTCACCAAATAACTCCCGAACCTTATTCTCCTGCACTCCACTTTGATTGGCCGCCAGTTTATAGATAAAATAATTTAAGCGATCACGCAGAACTTCATTTAAGTCAGCATCATACTCATGAGGAGCATCTACTTCTATGTAAGCGCTAAAACTACTTCGTAAAAGCTCTCCTATCGGGCCATCAAACATTGCCACAAGCTTAGATAATCTCTTCTCTTTGGTAATGGCCGAAACAATATTGAGAACAGTATGAGGTGAGGGTTCCCCCTTAATTGAATCATTTAAAATGCGACGAAGCGTGGTTGCTCCAACGCTTCCTCGCATGGCCAGAGCATTAATCGAAACGTTGGGGTAGCTACTAAAGTAATTTTCAAGTACACCTTTCAACTGAGAAACTACATTCATTTCCACTTCCCTGCTGCAAAATTCCGTTGTTAGGCAGATATCTTTTTCTAGCAAGAAGAGAGGCGTGGTGTAAGCCATTGCCTGTGAGATTGGAGGCATTTTGCTTGAAATGTAATTATTTTTAATTTTCTGACAGCTTATTGGCATAATTTCATCTCTAAGTGGTTAACCTATGACACTGGTAAATTTTTCAAACAGACAAAAATCTATGGACATTCATGCCCTTGGCCATTTTTTATTAGTGGCAGCCGGGATTACCGGGACGGCAAGCACGTGGCGCGCCTCCTCTATTATGGCCATTTCCTGGCGTTGGATTGTAATGACTACCATAGGGTGGATTTCTCACACTGGGTGCCGGCGGGGTTGCTGGAGTCGGGTTATAGTGGCCGCCGACAGGAGGATTTCCAGCATGGCCAGGAGGTACCCCGCAGCTTTGGGTACGAATGCGCATACGGATGGAGCCAGAAAAGTCAGCACTATCGAGTGACAATTGGGCCAGCCCATGAACGCTGGGAAAAGTTGCCAGCTTGGCCAAAAGCATATTTTTAAGTACAAATGAAAGCTTGCGATCATGGCCGCGAGCACACTGTGAATTACCAGTTGCAACGCTCAGTGATTGATGGATTTCATAGGATTCATCAACAAAATCATCGCTTCCACTCTTCCAATTTCGCTCGGCAATGACATTGCGAGGATTTGTTCCCACATGGCTTGGGCCAGTCCATTGCATGAAAAGAGTTTTTACCATCGCCTCTGCTCCATCCTCGGCATAAATGGCACCTCTAAAATCAACCGAAATATCAATGCCTGAGACTCTTTCTCCCTCGGCCAACGCCGCTGCCACAAAGATGTCACATATACGAAGATTCATATAAGAAGGAGTGCGTGGATCACCATCATCATCAGGCACGGCAACTAAGAATTGGTCAAATAAAATTGATGCCGCTTTTTGGTCAGGCGACAAAATGACACTATAACTCCCGGTCGGACAGCCATTACCACTTAAAGTGACATTATCAAAATTAAAGTCCTGGGCAAAAAGCGCAGTTGTCATTGCCGTAAAAATCAAGAATGTTAAATAGCGTGCTTTCATAATTTCCTCCCCGTTTCCTTTTCTCCCTCTCTAATTACCTGCAAAATATTTATTGGGCCAAAAGAAATTCACACAAAACTTATAAAATGCGCCACGTGGTCTGGCAGGAATTGTAAGAAATTAATTTATATCTTTATATAAAACGCTGTGGCTGTATGTTTGATTTTTATTACTTACTTGCCTCACTCCATGTGGAGTGATTTGTGTATGCTCAAGCGATAAAACTATTTGCTTTTAAAATTCTTCCGTATATTTTCGTTTCATCAGCGAAATTGAAAACGAATTTCAACATCGCCAATTAACAAACGAGAAGGGAGGACTTCTATGAAAAGTTTATTGGGAAAAAAAGCATTAAAACTTATTACTCTGGCACTTTCACTTAGTATCTTTGCTGGACAGAATGCTCTGGCCGAAGGTATTGAACTGGGTAACCCAGGTTATGGCGGCAATGGTTGTCCTGCAGGAAGTGCTTCGGTTACTCTTAGTCCGGACAAAAGTGCCCTGACAATTCTATTTGACGAATTTCTTGTGCAGGCGGACCGATACAAGAAGATAGATCGCAAAAGTTGTAATATTGCCATCCCTGTGCACGTCCCTCAGGGATTCTCTATCTCAGTCATTCGCGCCGATTATCGAGGATTTGTTTCATTACCACGAAGAGCGCAAGCACGATTTTCTGCCGAATATTTTTTCGCCGGACAAACCGGGCCTAAATATCAAAAAACATTCACTGGACCGTTTGACAGTGATTACCTGGTTGGTAACGATCTGGGTATCCAGGCACTGGTATGGTCACCCTGTGGCGCCGACGTCAATCTTAGGGTTAACTCGAGTATGATGGTGAGAACCCTGACTGATGATGCTATTGCCACTGTCGATACTGCCGATTTTAAGGCCGGTATCGTTTATCAAATTCGTTGGAAGTCATGTGGTCAAAATCCCTACAATGATTTTGGTTACAACGATTTTTAATACGTTTCGCTTTTCTCCCGAAACCTGAGGGCCCCCACACGGGGCCCTTTTTGTTATTGATATGAGAAGGGAAAAAAAAGATGTTAGCATTCAATCTTTCAGGCCAATTTTTGGTTCATGCAGATACTGGTAGGTAAGTCTTTAGCCCGATCGAGTAGCTGACTTGATAGCTCAATTAGCTTCTTGGCCTTTTTTAAATCACCATTTTTAACTTCAAAGATAGCGGCCTTTTGTGCCAGTAATGCGGCCTCAATTAGACTGTGTGCGTTTTCAAACTTCATCGTGCTCCTCCTTGTCGCGGGTTGAAGTTGTCTCAAGCTTAGGCTAGCAGCGAATTGCTGCGCTCAAATAAAAAAGTGATTGAGCATGAAATTTTTTCATATACGGCAACTCATTTCATCAACTTATAGAGTAAGTGGATTCTGAGTCCTGCTGAAAAGGGCCCCATTGCCAGCATTAATTGGCACCTTCTAATCACGTTCATCTTTGATAATGATGAGCGCGTCCCAAGATTTGACCGTCGTCTCATTATAGATCACACCTGTTTTACGATAAACTCCAAGAACTGGAATTTCACCACCAACAACTTTGTTACGCGTGATCTTAATATCACCAATCCTATTGGCATGGTCACTAATGTGATAGTTTTGATTGCCAGTTGAAAGCACCAGTTCATTGAGGAATAAAGCGTCCTCTGGCATCATGCGCACGCAACCACCGCTAGCTCGACTGCCTAAATCTTTATAATGATCAGGAGTGGTTGAATGCAAAGCAATTCCGCCACTAAAAAATATAGGGAAATTCATTTGCGCCCCAATCCAGGTAGAACTTTGATACTCCTTCCAAATTGTGGTTGGGCGATAATAACCTAAGGGCGTGGTGGCCAAATAAACATTTCCTGAAGTTGCTGTAACAGTGACTTCCTTAGCTGTAGAAATAGTAAATGTTTTAATCAAGTCGCCCTTATAATAAACACGCATGCGTTGCGCCCAAGATGATTTGTCTTTGGGGGCCTTATTAACTATGATTACGACTTCCGCTTTTTCTTGATCAGGGCCATTTTTATATTCGCTATCTTCCCTTTCCCATGATTTGTTCTTGCTTCGACTACTTTTATCTTTTTCGATCTCATTTAAAGGTGTCATACCTAATTCGCGTGCCATTTCGTCAGAAATAGCTTGGTCTTGCCAGGTCTGCTTAGGTTTGAAAATCTTGGCCTGCACGCTGATAGACATCAGGGTAAAACATAAAAGTAAAGTCTTTGCTTGAAATTTCATAATTCCCTCATCTTTTTATTGAATAAAATCCCGCGCAATTTCATGTAGTAGAAAATAATTTGACCCTACATCAACCAAGCTGATTGAAGTCTCTGACAAATAAATTAATGAATAAAAATCTAAATACATGGCCTCAAAGCGCGCCACAAGACTAACCAGATTCTTTCGTTGTGAGGCAAAGAGCTGAGTAAGACTTGTGTTTTCACTGGCGGAACATAACTCTGTCGAATTGGAACAAGCATTAACCTGTATTGCAATCCCATCTAACAAGCGGCGCTTAGAATTAATGATTAGAAAATAGTCCTGCATACGTAAGGCCTGAGATGTTAGCTCTGGTCGTACTGACTTTAAAGAGAGTTGCACTATTTTGAAAATCACGTTGTCTAAGTCAATGACGGCGTTAACCTTTCTTAGCTTCTTTAGCAATTGTTTAAAAGATTTAATGGCCTCGGCACGTTTACCTTCTGCCAGATGGCGCGCCGTCATTTGTAGCAAAGCAATGCTCTCCTGTGACCAGTTTGGCCGATCACTATTGAGCCTTATCAAAGTTTGAAATATACTCCACGTTGTATCTGCTTTGCCATTAGCTGTCGCGACGGCAGGCATAAGTATCATGTTTTTGTATTTTTTCTTACTTGTAATGGGCAGACGATGAGGAATAGCACTCAGATCTGGAATGATGGCACGCTTGCAATCAAAAAGAGTTTGTATTGCTGAAACTAATTTGCCTGTACTTGAGGATTCTTGTGCAAGCTTAAGAAGCAGCTGGCCGATCTTTTCCTTGACAGTATCCGGGGCCTGGCCAATCAGAAGATTGAGCTGGCGGGACATTTCTCGCTCCAGATCTTGTCCATCAAGAATTAATTCCTTGAGGTACAAAATCTGTAGAATATTGCCCTCTCGATAGTCATCATTATTTTTAAAAAGCTGCTCGGAAATCTGCACTAATCCTCTAACCTGCTCTTCAAACTGAGTATGCATACTCTTAAGCACGGAAGGAATGCTATCACTAGAGTTGGCATTGCTAGATAGGTAGCTATAAATCACTGCCTGTAATTTCTCGAAAATGGCCTTGAATTCTATGCGATAAGGAGTAAGTTGAGTCAAAATATTTAATTTTACTTCTCTCAAAGGCGAGACTCTATGTTCGCGAGAAGAACCCTGCGGTAGCATATCAACATTTTCAAACGCCGGGCAAAGCGCAGGAAGATTATTTTCCTGTGCTCCAATAGTGCTAGGAAAGAGCAACACTGCTACTACCAAACGCAAAAAGATAATTTTTTTTAATGGCCCCATATTCATTCTGATATATGCTTTGATCTAATGGCATCTTTGCCTAGCGATATTGCTTGGCAGCGACTGTACCAAATCTAATGATCAAAACAACCAAAAGCCGCTTATAGAGTAAAACTTTTAGTATTCATTACTTAGGCGGAGAAAAGTCGGGATACGCCATACTGTGTGCCAAGTTAATGGCCAGGGGCAAGTCATTGAAAATTTGAGAGACATTATTTGATTTAAGAAAATTGCTGAGTTGTTGCAACTCTTCCAGAGAGAAATCCTGGTAAGTATATTTAAGCGCCTCCTGTATAAAGTACCGTCCTTCTAGTTTTGCCATCTCTAACAGCTTGTCTAGAGAGGCCTGGATATCCCTAAGCACTTTGTCCGATACCTGATGCTTTTTCAGCATATCAATCACAACACTGTAGCTATGTTTCAGCAGAAGTTCAGATGTTGCAGATATTTTATTTAGTTCATCGAACTGCAAAATAATGGTCTCACGCTCGCTCCAATTTTTACTCTGCGCTTTTAACAGGAACTGTTTAAAATTTTCAGGTGAAAGATCATTATGCTGTTTTTGCTGTAGAGTTAATATTCCTTCTCCCTGCATTTGCTGAGAAATAGAAATTAACATTTGTTCGCCGTATTTACCCAGATAGTAGGCCAGAACATATTTGTAAATCTGGCGCCCCCTGGCGATTGCTTGAATCTCACTATCAATTTCCTTCCACCTCTTGGCATCACTTTGACTACGATCTTGCAACAGTGCACGCAATTCAGAAATAAGCATTATATCGCTTTGATTAAGTGCCTCTCTGACATGCCCGAGAATATAATCCAAAGTCTCCAGCGCCTGACTGGAGGTATGTGAAAAGCCATTGAGCCGCCTATCAACAGTTGAAGACGGAGCGCTACTTTTTTTATTGAGCTTAGCAAAGGGACTACAACCCAAAAACAACCAAGGTTGAATTAAAATAAGAGCAATGACTAATAATTTTCCCGTTTGCATGACTTTTCCCAGGCCAATATCCTTGTCAAATTAAACAATGAAGTGAGGGCGCTTGGGAAGAAAAAAGGGCCCCCCCAAGGGGGAATTCAGGAGGGCCCGCTAAAAACCTGACAAACAACCTATATACAATCCCGCTTGAGTCATTCTATGACCTAACGGTTGTTACCGAAAGTCGGCGAAACGCCGGAAGCAAGTCAACCTGAGGGAAAAATCGAGCGCGCGCTTTAATTTCTCCGGCACCTGATCGCATCTGTACGTTTGTATGACATTCTCCCGATTGAGCATTTCGAATATCAAAGAAGTTACTCTCGACAATCATTCCACTTTGACCATCAATCACAAAGCGAGCGCCGTTGCTATAGCTAAAAACTAATTGACCATTTTCAATTGTAAAGTTCATGCTGGTACGACTACCAAGAGAGATTCTTCTGGCCCATTGCTGAGATACCTTGTAATCAAAATCATCATCGTCAGAGGCCCAGTCAAGCATTTGGAATACACCGGCTATACTCGGTCTCTCAGGCGAGTAAGCACTAAACACAACCGAACGTGTGGTACTGTTAGTAACGTTATCTTGGACAGTACACGTGGGAGATATCTTAGTCATATAGCGACCATTCAGGACGGAGAGAATGTCCTCTCCTTGGGCGTTTTGAATTGAATAACTCTCGATATTGGGACCAATGTGGCATTCACCATCATATTGCTCCAAATGCCCTATTTCTGCTCTTTTGGTAATCCCAGGCCCAATTGTGCTCACTTCGGTGAGATTCAATGAACAACTTTTTTGCGTTTGTTGTAATTGGCGCTGGCATTGGCGTAGGTTATTAAGCCTGAAGACATATTGCTCTATCTCGGCCGTAAAATTGGGAGATGCCGTAGAGGCGAACGTATTATAAACGGCCTTAAGCCGCGTTTCTTCTTGAAAAAGAGCGACAGATTCAATCCCCAGTTGCGACAATTGACAGGTAAAGGTAACACCACTTTCACAACGTGGTTCTTGCCCGTAAGAAACTTGAATCATAGTAATAAGCAATAGAGATAAAATGATGAAATTCAATAGATTCATTGCCACACTCCCACAGAAGACTCATCAGTTGATTGTATTCTATACGTTGCAAGCTATGTGCCGTATCTAGGAAATTAAGCAATTGATTAAAGGTTGGATAACTGACCAATTGTTAGACAGTGTTTAAAATTAAGATAGAAAGTCAG